>LDZR01000635.1_pt1 | contig 25293 bp, 20 predicted proteins | sample 615371 | NCBI WGS metagenome assembly LDZR01 (sample SAMN03408294, study PRJNA278302) | terrestrial metagenome | isolation source: oil reservoir sample K2 | place: USA: Alaska, North Slope, Kuparuk formation | collected 2013
TAAATCGAAGGGGTTATTTGAAAAAAAGAATTTCCATTTTCCACTTAATGGTATAAACTGTTTCGGATATTCCCAGCATGCCGTAAAAGGATTGAAATAAGGTATAAACGTTGCGTGTGGTTTCTCTATGTTTTCATTCACGGCTTCAGGATCTTGCCATTCCATTTTTCAGACCTCCTTAAGCACTCTCACGAACGATCAATTCAACATCGAGCAAAATTTTTCTTGCCCGTTTTCTTTTTCCCCTCATTCTTTCAAGAAGCATTCTGAATGCTTCGAAACCCATCTCGTATTTCTTTATTTTCACGGTTGTCAACGAAGGACAGATGAACGAGGAAAAAATTATGTCATCATATCCAACAACCGCTATCTCTTCCGGTAAACTAAAATTCATTTCTTTTAGAGCTTTGATAGCACCAAAAGCAACAAGGTCATTGTAGCAAAAAACAGAATCAAATTTTATACGTTCTTCAAGAGCATTTTTAATTGCGGTATAACCGTCTTCAATGTTTATATCTGTTATGAAAACACGTCTCCTGTCAAATTCTATTCCGTGGTCACGTAAAGCTTTCCTGAAACCTTCAACTCGCATTCTTGCAGCTGAATTGTAGAGTGGTCCACAAATGATTAAAGTTTTGTTCCTTCCATTTTCGAGTAAGTGATTTGCAGCGATATAACCTCCTTTTAAGTCATCATTATATATTTCGTCTATCTCAATGTCTTCGAAATGCCTTCCCAGGATAACAGCAGGAATATCTTTTCGCGATAATTTTTTTATATCTTCATCTTTTTCCTGAACAGGTGCTATCAAGAGACCATCAACTCTCCTTTGAAAGAGCAATTCGATAGCGTTCACCTCATTCTGGTAAACCCTTTCCGTATTCATAAGAATGATTTGATAACCATATTTTCTTGAAGCGGCTTCAATTCCTTTCAGGACTTCGGCATAGAATGGGTTTGAACTATCTGCAAGTATAACTCCGACTGTTTGTGTTTGCTTCTGCCTTAAAAGTGAGGCTGTTATGTTTTTAATATACCCAAGTTCCCTCGCAATGCTTAGAATCCGCTTCTTCGTATCCTCGCTTATATCTGGTTTGTTATTCAAAGCCCTCGAGACAGTATTAATTGAAACTCCTGCTCTCTTAGCTATATCAACTATCGTCACATACCTTTTCCTCAGACTCACTGCACTTCCCTCATTAACTTAAATTCATCAATCCAACCCCAGTTACCGGATTTTCCTCTAACGATGACGCTTATCTTTATCTTTCCTGTGGTTATCTGGATGTTCTTTAGCTGAGGATTGTTCCATTTCAGCCACCCTGTATTGACGATTTTCACCGACTTCTCAGGACCACCATATTCACTAATTTTGAGATATACCGTATCTGACCCGCCACCTTGAATCCACATACTGACGGTGTAGACACCATCGGGTAAATTAGTTACGTTTTGATATAACTCGAATTCAAAATCCTTATCCAGCCAATAATTCAACGCATATTTGCCGTGGTGTGCATTTTGCGGTGGATCTGCGCGAATTACTTTCACCGCTTCCCTGTTGCCTGCAACCTGCCACGGTTCCAGAACAGCCAGTTCAAAACTTGCATTCTGCAGATAATTTCTTTCCTCTTTCACAATTACCGTAGCTTCTATTTTCTCACCCGCGCTTGTTATAACTCCCTTTACCACATGCTCTCCTGGAGTGTTCAGATCTTCTGCTGGAATTTCCTCCCACTGAACCTCTACTGGTCGAACAGAACCATCCGAAAAAGCAGCTTTTACTGACCCGGGTAATTCCGGTTTTTCCCCAAGAAATACTTCAATTATCGGTAAAGAAAACTCTTTTAAAACGGCAACCTTTTCGAAAGGACTCTCAAAGATTTCGACAATATCAAGTAGATTACCGTGAAAGTCGAAAAGTGCCTGATTTTCCCACGGGTTACCCTCGTTAATTTTCCACCCGACGCCTTTAACCGGTATCCATGCTCCTTCCCAGTAGAAAAAACCCTTGCATTTTCCTTCTGAAACGCTTTTCAAAGTTCTTATCAAATCGCTCAGAAATGCCTTTTGGCCTTCTATCGATGCATCATAACCCGCTATGTGTTCTTGTTGTTCGCCAAATATATTTGGATATCCATCGAAATCCTGTAAAGTCCAGGCATATGCCGTTTCTGCTATAACAATATCCTTATCGTATCGTCGCGCTATATCATTCAGATTTTCAGACAAATCTTTCAAGCTGCCATGCCAGTAAGGATAGTATGAGACTCCTATAACATCAAAATCGACATTCTGCCTGACCATTTCATCAAAAAACCATCTGTAAAGTGGATTATTACCACCATCGGCGAGATGAAGCATAATCTTTATAGAAGGATCAACTTCCCGAACAGCTTTAATTGCTTTTTTTGCAAGCCTTACAAAGCCATCAAATCCGCCAGCATTTTGCCCGGAAATCTGACCGTCGGGCCAGAGAAAACCGTTGTTTATTTCGTTCCCTATCTGTACCATATCTGGAGAAGCCTGATTTTGCCTCATGTATATTAGAACCTCTCTTGTGTAATTATAAATAGCATTCTGAAGATCATCACCATGTAATTCAGCCCAAGCTTTTGGTTTGTTTTGTTTGCCGGGATCCGCCCACCAGTCACTGTAATGAAAATCAACAAGAACTTTTAAGCCTGCGGCTTTTGCTCTCATAGCTATCTGTGTCATTTTTACATAATCGCAATTTCCTCCTCCCAGCGGTTCACCATGATCTGTTGGATCGTTCCATACTCTCAATCTCACCCAGTTCACGCCGTGATCTTTCAAAATCTCAAGGCAACTTTTTTCCACGCCACTGTCATAGTATTTTCCTCCAGCTTTTTCTATCTCGTATAACGTTGACACATCTACTCCTATTATGAAATCATTTGCTAAAATAGATATATTCATAAAAATCAGTATGAAAATCAAAGCAGTTAATCTCATGCCTTTTCCCCCTCATTCTTTGACTGCTCCTCTCGTTAATCCACTCACCAGGTACCTCTGCAGGGAAAGAAATAATATAACCATGGGCATCATTCCAAGAAGCGATGCTGCTGTAAACAATCCCCACTCTGTTTCATATGGCCCAGTTGAAAACGCCCATAAGCCAAGTGCATAGGTATAATTCTGGACATTTTGCAATATAATACGGGCGATGACGTATTCGTTGAAAGTCCCTATAAATACAAGAAGGAAGACAACTGTCAAAATTGGCTGGGCTAAAGGTAAAACTATTTTGTAAAAACTCTGGAATCTTGTTGCACCATCGACAATAGCTGCCTCTTCTAACGAAGGAGGTATCAAATCGTAGAAACCTTTTATCAGATACATGTTGTAAGCAATGTTGGTTAAATAGGCAAAAATTAAACCACCAAGACTGTCTATTCCCAGAAAGTCAATATATCTGCCAAGAAAATTTAGCAGGTTATATATTGCAACCATAAATATCACGCTGGGAAACATCTGTATTAATAAAAGGCTCAAAATACCATATCTTCTACCAACAAATCTCATTCTACTGAATGGATAAGCTGCAACAGCACAAACCGCAGTTGTTATAAAAGCAACGATCAGAGACACAATCACAGAATTAAGAACCCATCTAAGAAAATAATGTTTGGTTTTCTGTTTCCAAATTTGATCTACTCTGAACAAATTTTTATCTACAGCCCCAAAATCATCTTTCAACTGAGAAAAAGGCGCTATTTTCATAAGTACGCCTGCTTTACGCATAACGACAGCCATATCTGATCGAACTCTGGTTACAAAGTCTAATTTCACTACATCGTACAATTTACTCAAAGGTTCCGAAGTTACAAAAATTCCATTGAATGATACTTTCAGCAATTGTTTCCACGATATCTGAAAATCCTGCAAATATCTTTCAACATCAATAAATACAGATTCGAGGTTTTTAGAAAAGTTCTCAAATTTTGTTGCAAATGTACGATATTCCTCGATCCACCTCATTTTATCGATTACATGTTTTAGTTCTTCATAAACTTCATCTCTCTCATTGTAGGAATTGAAAAATCCTCTCAACCAGTTCAAAACAGCTGAATATTTCAAAAGATCCGCTTTTTCAAATGATTTGATCGAACTGACAGTCGAGATCCTATTCTCTAATTGAGAAAGAAAGATTTTCAGATTCACCATCATTCTTTCATCATTAAACTGGTTATTTACTGTTTCCAGCTTTGCAGAAATCTCTTCTTGCTGTGCTCTGAGATCACTTATAGTAGAATTCAATTCTGAAAATTTTTCACCAAGCTGTTTAAAAGTATTAATTTTCTCCGGCAGGTCAATGGATAATTCATCAAGTTCTTTTGCTATTCTTTCTATTCTGGGTTGAAGCTCCTGGTATGCCCTTAAAAGGTCACTATAAATCAGTTTCTTTTTCATGTTTGGATTAACAAAATCAAATTCGTACAAAATCGAAATAATTCGATCAACGGTGTTTAAAACAGCTTCATAATCCAGAAAGCCCTCAAATCGACTTTTTATTTTTTCTAACTGCTCAATGATTGAAGAGATGCTTGCGAAAAACCACTCATCTTCAATTAACCAGGGATTTTCAACAGAGCTTTCCATCAGTGAATTCTTCAAATCCAGCAAATTTTCCAACGATTCCATTATGGAATTCATTTCATTAATCAAATCCTGATTCAAGATCATATCCAAATTGAGAATCTCTTTTTGAAACTCGTTAAGCTGACTTCTCACAACTGCAAGATCTTTGTTGAGCAATTCAAGCTCTTCTGTTTTCGTCTCATATTGTCTGGAGTATTTTCCAATGTACGAATCATAAATCATTTTCAGCTTTTCAAGAGCATTTTCGAAATCTTCGGAGGAATCTATATCCAATTGTGTTAAGCTGCTCAAATCATCCTTCAAAGCGTTAAAAACAGCTGATCCATATTTTTCTTTTGAAAGATATTCGTATAAAACTACCATGAATTCTTCTGATGAAGATGGAATTTTATCCATAATTTTTTTGCTCACAGTTTCTTTCAAATGTTCCAGATCGGCTGATGCAGTGTTTTTAATCTCTTCTGAATGGTTTTGAAGAAATTCGCTGATGTATTCGTAAGATTTTCTTGCGTCTTCGTACCTCAATCGAGTTTCCTTGAGATACGATGTTATTTTTTGCAAAGATACACTGATTTTTTGCTCAGCCTGAGAATAAGAAAGCTCATTGTAAGGCTTCGCTCGAGAGAGAATATTCTGCATATCTTGAATAAGAATCGGTACATTTTTCTCCGGAGCTACAAGATCTATATAGTTTTGAAGCGTCAATCTCGTAGTAAAAAGATCACTTGAAAAAGCTGCTTCGTCTCTTCTAAATGAAGTCGTGATTACCCAAACTGTGGGAAAGAGAATAATTATTATTGAAAAAACGAGAAATGCATGCAAAAAGACTCTTCTAACATGCTTGATTTTTCTCATTATTCCACCTCTTCAAAGGCTCCTGATATCTTGAAATTGAACAAACTTATTCCCCCAACTAAGAAAAAAATCATTATTGAAATAGCACCCGCAAAACCGAAATTCTGACCTTCTCCGGCTTCGAACGCCAGTTTGTAGACATAAGATATCAATATATCAGTATACCCAGTTGGAGTAGTTGAGCCGGGAATAGGTGGACCTCCACCTGTTATCAGATAGATAATAGTAAAATTGTTGAAACTAAAAGCAAAACTACTTACAAGCAAAGGAGCTATAACTGTCATTAAAAATGGAAAAGTAACGTAAGCAAATCTCTTGAATCTGCCTGCCCCATCTATCATGGCGACTTCATACATTTCAGGGGGTATACCCTGAAGAGCCCCTAAGGATATTGTCATCATATATGGAAATGTAAGCCAGATATTCACAATCAGCACTCCAATTCTTGCCCAAAGCGCATCATTCATCCATTTGATGGCAGGCAAACCAAATAAAGGTAATAAAAATTTATTAATCAGCCCATACGTTTCGTTTAGAAGGCCGTTTCTCCAGATCAAGGCAGAAATGAAAACAGGTATAGCCCACGGAATTATAAGGAGTGTTCTGTAAACGTTGCGCCCTCTTAATCTGCTATCATTCAAAATCAACGCAAAAGGTAAACCAACCGCCAGAGAAAGCACGACACTCAATAAAGCCCAGATAAAAGTCCAAATGAATATCTTCAAGAATGGGCCCGAGACATTGGGATCTGTTGCGATTCGGATGAAGTTTTTCCAACCAACATAATCAATGAAACCAATTAGAAAAACCTCCTCACCCTTCTCATTGAGGTCGTATAATGCACCTTCCCTTTCTATCAGTTTATTTTCAGTTTTATTGTTAACTAAAATCGCTTTCGATTTCACTTTTCCATCCTCATAAATTTCTTCATATCCAAGGCGATATAACCTTTCTATTTGCATAAATCTCCATTCGCCATCGGGAGCTACCCGAAGAGCATATCTGACTCCATTTTGATCTACAAAATCTGACCTGTACAGATAAAGTTGAGCTATTTTTCCTTTGAAATGAGGTTCGTTTACCTGAAGGAATGGATCTCCTGGCGAATAAAAAGCCCTGTATGTTTTTTCATATAGAGAAATCAACTTGATTTCCCCAAGATCATTCGAAACGGGGGTAATTCGGTACTGCTTTTCATCTATCTCAACATAGTCTTCCTTTATCGGATATAGATAAGCTTCACTGAGAAGTACTTCCTGCCCCCTTTTTACAGCAGCTTTCGGCTTTTCTCCAAGGAAAATCTGTCCATTTATTTTGAATAGAATAACAAAATCATCCGTCGGGGTTAACCCGTCATAACGCAGAAAAATTTTGTAATCCACACTTTTGTCATCTATAGCGTAAGTGAAATTTGGATCATAAAGTAATCTCTCAATAGCTTCTTGCTTTTGCATATAATGACCTGTCCCATAATTCGTGAAGGCTATTTTCACAGTGAAATATATCGGGTAAAGAACCAGTACAAAAAGTAGCACTAAAGCAGGAGCAACATATCTGTATGGATAAGCACGCGGATTGAAAATGAAAAAATCAATCAAAAACAATAATATGAAAAAGACTACCCCGAGCTCGTAATATCCATTTTGTATAAGAAAAGCAGCTCCCCAGAAAAAAAGCACATTCATTATCAAAAATAAAGACCATTTTAAAAATCGGAAGATATATTTCACAGATCTTCTTCCTCCTTGCACAGATGCCCGGGTGTGAGCCCGGGCTTAGTTTATTGCGTTTGCGATTTGATTCGCTCGACGGCAGTCTTTAAAGCATCTTCCACCGATGCTTTGTTATTTACCACAAGATTCAACGCATCATTCATCGCTCCCCACACAGAAGCCATCTGAGGCACATTTGGCATCGGTATACCATTTGCAGCACTCTGCGTGAAAGCCACCACATCGGGATTGTCTTTCACAAGTTCTAAAACATCTTTTCTCGCAGGTAATCTCGGATCACCCAGATATAGTTTGTACATAGTATCCCTCTTGGCGATGAAATTAGTAAGAAATTCCATTGCCAAGAGTTTGTTGGTTGACTTGGCATTTACCATAAATCCCTGAACACCAACGAAAGGTCTTGCTACCATGTCAGGTCCAACATTTGGAATCACTGCCACTCCATAATCAATCCCTGCATCCTTGTAAGCCTTAGTGGCCCACGGTCCATTAATTATCATTGCTGCTTTCCCTTCCCTGAACATAGAATCCATGATCTGGTAATTGTCACTTGGATCAAGAATTCCCTCGTCAACAAATCTTTTTATCAACGTCACTCCCTTAACAGCTCCTTCGTTTGCAAGCCCGATATCTTTGATGTTTAATCCTTGATCAGTCTGCTTGAAAACATACCCGCCATAGCCGAATATGAACGGAACGGCATAGTAAAATTCCGTCGTTGATGTTACAAAACCTCTCACTTCCCCGCCAAATTCTGTATCGATTTGCTTTGCAAACTGTATCATTTCTTCAACCGTTTGCGGAGGCTGAGGTACAAAATCTTTGTTGTAAATCAAAGCAATTGCTTCCATTGAGTAAGGCAATCCGTAGAGTTTCCCACCATACGAAAATGCATTTAAACCAGTTTCATAAAATTGGTTCAAATCTGAAAATACTGGAATTGGCTCAATCAGGCCGTTCACCACCAGCTCGCCAACCCAATCGTGTGCACCAACTATAATATCTGCACCCTGACCTTCTGGAGCGGCTGTTAAAAACTTAGGCTTGATATCCGAAAAGTTTACATACTGAACTTCCACGTCTACGTTATACTTTGCCTTAAATTCTTCAGCCAGTTTTTGCAGAATATCAACCTGCTTTTCAGAACACCAGATCACAAGTTTTGTCTGTGCAAAGATAAAAATACTCATCAGCAGAAGGGTAAAAATGAAGAATTTTTTCATTTCCAATCACCTCCTGTCGTAAACGTTACCATTATATTGAAAACCAGTCAAAGTCAATGAACATCAAATTTACAGTCCATAAATTCATCAAAGGGCAATTAACTCGTCATTTCAATGAAAAACCTTTGATAGCTTCTTCTATCTTTCCATTGCTCTTTCTGACAACCCCCAACGTGGTTTCAATGTATTATCAATGTGGACGAAATCTACGCTTTTCGAAGATTTCAGCGATCGCGGGCAAAACGAGAAGCGTAAACATAGTCGTTATAAGTAAGCCAAAAATAATGGTCCAGGCAATTGGAGATTCAAATTCAGAACCTTCAGCATTGCTTATAGCAACAGGAATTAGAGCAATAACTGTAGTCAGTGTTGTCATTAATATAGGACGAAGTCTAAGAGAGGCTGATTCAACTATCACACATCTAATCTGTTTATAGTTGCCCGTGGTTATTTTCTGATGCAGGAATGTTACCATAACTATTGCATTATTCACAACAACACCGGCAAGCGTTAAAGTTCCTATCATCACAGAGAGATTCAAATCATAATCAAAAACAATCATTACTAACGCAAGTGCGATAACAGAAACAGGCACAGTTGTGAAGATTACGAACGGAGATAGTAAAGACTCAAATTGCGCACTCAAAAGCATGTAGACGAGTATTATTGCCACCAGCATTATCACTTTAAATTCATTCAGAAATATATCCAGAGATGATTTTTGACCGCCAAGAGAATAATGCACGTCCTTGAGCTGAAGATCTTTCAGTACATTCTCCACAAGACTCGAAAGTTGCGAAATTGAATATCGCGTATCAGCTATATCAACATAAACCACTCTCTGCCCGTTTTTGTGCGAGATAGATTCATAAGTTGTTCTTTTAGAGAGTTCGCCGAGCAATCTCAAAGGGAGATTCTGATCTCTCAAATTTTTTATTTGAATTTCATCGATGTCATGAAGTTGCTGGATGTCTGAAATATTTAAACGAACTGGCAAAATTCCCTCATTTGTTCTGAGAGTATTAAAATTTTTTCCCATTGTGTAATATTGAAGATCCATGAAAATCTGGGCTGGCAATAATCCGGAAAAAACAGCTTTCGATCTATCTATTTTCAGTAATAAAGATTCCACGTTTGCCTGACCTCTAATGGAGACTTCTCCAAGATCCTTTTCCGAGAAAATCTCTTTCAAAGAAAAAGCCACTTTCATCAATTCATCAATATCTTCTCCTGTCAGCTCAACTGTCACCGGATAACCAAAAATCATATTTAGATACTCATCCTGGACTACCTTAACCTCTAAGCCCTCGAACGATGTTTTCTTAAGGTCTCTCAAAAACATCTCTTTGTTTCTCAAGTATTCTGATCTAGTACCATCGAACCAGATGTATATCGTTGCTTGATTTTCGCCACTTTCTGTAATTATCCGGGAAAGTTCGCTTGTGGCACCCACTTCAGAATAAATTGTCTTGATTCCATAATAGTTTTTTCTGCTTAATACAAAATCTTCTATCTGCTTCGTTAATTCGTAAGTTTTTCGATAACCTGATTGATTCTCGGCCTTTGCTGTTATTGTTAAAGTGTTGGTAGCAAAATCGGGCAAAAAGTTTTTTGGCCTATGAAATACGTAGAAAACAGACAGAACAATCAGGGCAAAAACGATTGGTATAATCAGCGCTTTTCTCTCCAAAATCTTTGTCAAAATAACTTGATATTTTGACCGTATATTGAGAAAGGTTTTCGACTCCCTGGCTCTGATCCATCTTGACCCAGCCGGAATGAGGATGCCTGCAACAACTAATGAGGCTGCAAGTGACAGTGCAAATGTTGATGCAAAGTACTTAAACAGAGTCGATGCAAAACTTTCTGTGAAAACAAGTGGAGCAAATACTACAACAGTTGTAGCTGTTGAAGCAAAAATGGCACCAAAAACCTCTTTTGTCCCATCGATTGCTGCTATGTCATAGGTGCTACCTTCAGATTTATGCCTGTATATGTTTTCAAAAACAACGATTGCATTATCGACAAGCATGCCAACAGCCATGGCAAGACCGCCAAGCGTGATTAAGTCAAGATTGATACCAAAAAAATACATCAAAACTACAGCGATTAAAAGTGATATTGGAATACTCAGAGCTACTATTGTGGTACTGAAAAAATCTCTCACAAAAAGAGCTACGACAATCGAAGCTCCAAGTAATCCAAGTATCAAATTTTTCACCAGATTTTGAACAGATTTTTCAGTATAAAAAGATTGATCAATCAGGGGAACATAGTCTACTTCAAGATCATCCAGTAACCTTTTAACCTGCCTCACTACATTGACAGTATTCGCCCCTGAGCGTTTTCTTATTGATACGACTGTTGCTTCATTTCCATCAACCCGCACCAGCCCTCTTTTCGGCTCATTGGCTATTTCCACGTCAGCAATCTGTTTCAGTCTTACAGGAACAAGCAATTTTGGAAGCTGCCCTCTCATCAATGATTGATAACTCAACCCTCTGAACCCAACAATTGTATCCTTTAATTCATCCAGGCCATTAAATCTCCCATCAACAACAAGGGAATACACATTTCCAGTTTCATCTTCAACCTGGCCCATGGGATAAACCACATTTCCCGATAGAAAATATTCAATTAGAGAAAGATCAACCTGGAAGGATCTCGCTTTTTCCGGATCAATTCTGATACTAACGAATTTTTCAGTTTTTGATAAATTTTCGACACTGGCAACATCTGGCAGCCGCTTTATCTCGTCCAAAAAATGCGCTGGATCTTGAGATGTTGAAAAAACGAAAACGGGAAGCAAGGAAGGATCAAATTCGACCACAATCGGTTTAACCTGTTCCGGAAGGTTCAATTGAGAAATATTCAGATATCTCTCAAGCCTTGATGAGGCAGACAAAACATCAACGCCCCAATTATATTCAATGATAATCAAAGATAAACCTGATTGAGAAACAGATGTGAAGTTTTTGACTCCGGGAACGGTTGCGATTATTTCCTCAAGTGGATTCGTAACAAGTTGCTCTACCTCCTCACTGCTTGCACCCATATACGTGGCAAAAACAGCAGCATAAGGATATTCCATTTGAGGCAAAAGTTCTAAATGCAGTTTTTGAAGAGCTATTATGCCAAAAACAACAATAGCAAACAGGAGCATGAAAATAGCTATGGGTCTCTTTGCTGATTGACCTGCTATATTCATTTGTTCACCCCTATCTATTCACCTCTGCTCCACAGATCTCTATCACAATTTTTGCCCATTCATCGTTCACATCTATTAAGTGCAATCTTTTGCTTTTTGCAGCAACTGGAAGCTCGGTGCATCCGAGCAAAACATGCCCATCTAAATATGGCTCTACGTCAGAAAACCATATCAGCGAAGCTTTTTTGATTTGACCAGCTTTCACAGTATATATAATCTGCATCAAAGACTCCTGTAATCGTTCTTCAGGAATTTTCAATGTTAATCCTATCTTCTCAGCTTCTCTTTGATAGACCCTACTGTTCAAAAGACCTCTCGTTCCTGTAAGCCATATTTCCTCGATTCCTTTTGATTTGAGTTTTCTCAAAGTCATCTCCGGCAAATTCAATACGGGTATGTTTACCTGTTTTTGAACCCTGTCTAAAAAGGCATATGCAGTATTGCAGATAAATACAGCAAAATCAGCCTTTTCACGCTCAAGCATTTTTACTGACTCAACAAGGTACAAGGTCGGATCTTCCCCGTCATCTAAAATTGCAGCAGTTCTGTCAGGAACGGATGTGTTAAAGTCTACTATCATCCTTATGTGATCCTGATCTTTTTCTGCTTTAGTGTGTTTCACAACTTTTTTGAGAAAATCGACGGTCGCTAACGAGCCCATTCCACCAACTATTCCAGCAATCTTCATTTTAAACCCTCTCATTTATAAAGCGCTGGTGTACAAAAACTCACTCTGAGTTCCTCTATCTCGAAGACAACTTCAGCATAGTAGGCAACATGTCTGAATTCAGGTGGTTCAACATTGATAGAATAACAACCATTCGATGGTAAAACAGGTAATCTCAACCAAAGAGATTTTCTGAAATCTGTCGTATCAGATATTGCTCTGTGCAAATATACTTCCTTAATAAACTCGCTCTCTTTTATTAATATCGTATCCCCTTCTAACTCAAAAGCGAACTCCGGTAATTTATCACTCAAAGCAAGCTTGAAGAATGAAGAAGCATTATCGACAACATAAGGTATGTTCTTTATCCCATGAGAATTATTTGGAACATACAATAAATAATTCTTTCCAATAAGATCAAAAAAGTAAAGATTGGCTGAGTAAATGGTCCAGTATTCATCATTTGTAGCATTTATTATATACTTTGGCATGTCAAGCTTTTCTATGTAAAAATATGGGTCAACCATTTTCAAAAGTTCTTGGCCATGCTGTGTATTGATCATATCTGGAACGCCTCTTTTGACATAGGGATTTATGCTTGCACTATATTGCCCATACATCTCTAACTGTTTTTGAAGCTGCTTTTGAAAATTCAGATTGTCAAAAACAATTGGTGCAATGGCAAATACTCTTTTGTCAACAGCAGCAGTGAGCCATGTAGTCCACCCTCGCTTGGAAGCACCCGTAACGAAAAATTTTTCAATGTGAAATAGCTGTTGAATTAAATCCATTGCCGACACAGCAGAAGCAGTCATCGGGAATAACAATGGAAGGCTTGCATCTTTAATCTTCGAATATTGAACAAAGGTGTAAGCTATTAAATCGTCCTCTCTTAGTCCATAAATTGGCTGATTTGGCACATCTCCAAGAACAACAAACAGAGCCTGAAATTTCTCTGCTATCCATAAATAATCTTCAATTTCTTTCGATTTCGACGGATCGAAATCTCCTGTTATCATGAGAATTGCTACATTGGAAAATTGGAGCTGTGCTGGTCGGACAATCAGTAAATCATGAAACCACTTTATACCCTGCCAAGTTTGGCTTTCAAAGACAATGTGGGTAAATTCAACACCCGTTTCTGTTATTTTTTGAGACACTATTTTGTAATCAATATTTTTATGTGTTAAAACGTAATCAGCCAGATTCTGAGAATGAATAATCACAGAAACTGTTAGAAGGAAAAACACCAATGTTTTTTTCATGTTATCACCTCCCTGTTTTATTATCTCACAACGGAAAATGTTTAATCACTTTGGTTTAAAAGAAAACACGGTGCGTACAGCAGGTACAATAAATTGATCAAAATCATCTGCCTCTGCCATATAAGTTAGAGTGTAAAAAAATTGTCCGTAATTCGTATAAACCTGAAGGCATCGATAAAAACTTCCCTTTGAATCAAACTGAAAAAGTCTCCAGAAAAAATCAAAGCCTTCTACAAGATTCACGCCACTTGCAAGAAGGTTGTAACCCGCAAGATTTTCAAGAGAGTTTTGTTGAACCAACTCTGCATATTCAAGCAAATTCACAGATCTACCTGGCTGCTCTTTTGTTATTTGTATGTACCCAACCCGTTTTTCTTTTACGGCAAGAAAAGAACCTATCTCTCCTCTGGTGGTTTTCACAATTTTGAATGGTTCTGCAAGATAAATAGAATATCCATATTCATTGTTAACGTATCGCTGCTTTAAAGAATTTGTTTTGATACTTGTCATTGTCAACAAGGCAGGTACTATATGTTCAAAAAATTCTTTTTCACTCGCATAATAGGTCATTATATAAACACGTTGCTCTCTGGTGAAAATAACCTGAAGGCCTGCGGTTGAGACTTGTGGAGTGATAATGGAGATTTTTCTGACAAAGATATCTAAATCGTCGAGCTTAAAAAGACCAATGGAACTTTCACTTGCTGAAGGTATTTTGATTAACCCGGCAAGATCTCTTAGATCACCTGGCTTTGATAATTGAACAGACAGAACTTGCAAGGTGCAACTACTTTCTGGAATTCTGAAAAGGCCTATCTCATTGATGTTCGTAACTTCCATTACAACAAAAGGATCATAAACTGTTAAGGCGAGATCACCTTTTGGTGAAAAATAAAGTGTTTGACTGAATAAAGAAAGCACAAATAACAGGTAAAAAATCACCAGACATCTCACCTTTTCACCACCCATAAACTGATTATAAATAGTTTGATCGATCCTGTATAATATTTAACGTGAAACAGAAAAAAATTGCGATGTTTGTAATAGCGGCTCTAACAGTTCTGACAACATGTGCATACAGCAAAGTAGTGGTCTTTCTGTACCACAGATTTGATGATACCAGATATCCATCTACAAATACCTGGACATATGAACTGGAAAACCACATCAAAATTATAAAAGACATGGGACTGGAAATCTGGAATATGAAAGATCTCGAAGAATACGTTTATGGAGAAAAACATCCGAAAAGTGACGCGGTAGTATTCACAGTTGACGACGGATATCGTTCAGTCTATGATTATGCATATAAAATTTTCAAAAAACACGAAGTGCCATTTACTGTTTTTATTCAGGTTGGAGCAATCGGTTATCCAGATTACCTAACATGGGAAATGATAAAAGAGATGCTTAAAGATGGCGTTGAGTTTGCAAATCATTCGTACACACATACAGATTTTCCAGCGCTTTTAACAAAAATGACCTTGAAAGAAATGCTTGATTATTTCAAGCAGGATTTCGAAAAAGCCCAGCAGGTCTTTCTGAATAACACCGGCAAAGAAATGCGTTATTATGCTTATCCATATGGGTATTACATACCTGAAATGATTGATGTTTTGAGAAACGAGGGTGTGAAACTTGCGTTTTCTCAAAACCCGGGACCTTATATTTCATCTTATGGAGCTTTCGAAATACCAAGAGAACCTTTGCTTGAAGACTGGGCGAGTGAAAGTCACCTGCGGTATATCCTGAATCGTGAAGCACTTTTGACCGAAGAAATACCTTTTAAAATAGAAAACAATACCTTGACTGTGAAAGGAACCATCATTATTCCCGAGCAAATTAGAGACATAAGTGTGTATGTTTCTGAAAAAGGAATAGTGGACAGTCTGATTATTCAAAATATTGTAACAACAGATCCAGTGGAATTGAGAAAACGATACAATCGCTTGATGATAAGCGCGCGTGATGGAAAGAAAGAATATGTCAAATACTGGCTTTTGTTCAATGTCAAAGGAGATTAGCGATTTCAGAGGTGAGTAGATGAGAAAAATAGTGGCACTCATGGGATTTTTATGTATTTTTGCTGCTTCACCGAAGATAACTGTCAATTCATTTGGAGTTTTAGAGCAGGAGGAGTTTTATTCATCAGAAGTTGCAGAGATGCAGTTTGAAAGTTATAAAGATTTGCAAAGCTTTTTTAACTCAATAAATTACGATTTATCGACAAAAAAAGTACCACTGGTTATACTAAAATGTTTGCCAAAAGATATGGACAAAATTGAAAGCATCAACCAGAAAAAAGAGTTATTTGTCAAAATAATGCTACCTGTAATATTGAAGGTAAATGAGGAAATTACGGAAGAAAGAGATAAAATACTGAGTATGTCGTCTGCTGATGAGCTCTCATACTATCTAAAAAAGTATCGTGCTAAAAATAAGCAGGAACTTCTTGAAAAAGTCCTGCCAGTGCCAGTAGAAATTGCACTGGCACAGGCAGCTATAGAGTCGGCATGGGGAACTTCAAGATTTGCTATAGAAGCCAACAATATTTTCGGAGAATGGACTTTTAAACCTGGCACAGGCATAATTCCAAGTGACAGGCCCGAGGGTGAAATTTATGAAGTAAGGAAATTTGAAAGTCTCATAGATTCAGTTAGAAGTTATGTATATAATCTCAATGTTTCCCCCTTTTACAAAGAATTCAGAGATATACGAGCTGGAAAAATCAACAAACCAGTGGAGGAAGGTTTATTGTATTATTCTCAAAAGCGTCATGAATATATTCAAGAAATCAAAATTATCATTTCAAAAAATCAATTCACTGAGTTCAGTAATCATAAGCCATATCGCCTGCAACTGGCTTTATTAAGTAGTAATATCTGGAGCAATAATTAACTCATCTGCAAAATATGGTGTTGATTTTTTTCGTAAACACATTATAATATCTTTCTAAGGAGGGAGTATTATGCGTAAAGGTTTTACACTGATTGAGCTGTTGATCGTTCTGGCAGTCATAGCAGCTCTGATGGCAGTAGTCACGCCTATTGCATTGAATGCCGTTGCTCAGGCCAAAGCAACCCAAGTTGCGAGCAACTTCAGGAACATCAAGAGCGCTATCGAAAGTTATGTCAATGTTGAGAGAGGCTTACCGTCTGATTTGAATGCCCTCGTGACTTCTGGATATCTCAGTTCAGCACCATCTGATTTTTCTGTTTCTTTTGGAACATTTGACACATCAGGTGTTGCAACAGCCACTATTACATATAGTGGAACAGTTGATACAGGAAAACTTGAAAACGTTTATTCAGAAGTTGACACAACATCCGGCTCTCCAAAGCTTGATATAACATTGAGAAAGTGGTGGTAAAAAACAGCAGGCTCTGCCTGCTGTTTTTATCTGACAAGGTGCGATATCACTCTAACAACCTGCGAATTTTCAGCGACATCATGAATTCTTATTATATCAACTTTTTTCATCGCACAATAAGCTGTCACCGCTAAGGTGGCAATTAATCTTTCTTCAGGGGGTACATCATTTAGCAATGCCCCGATAAAAGATTTTCTGGAATGGCCTACCAGGATAGGCACTTTAAAGGTTTTGAACTCATCTATTCTTTTCAAAATTTGCAGATTATCTGACAGTCTTTTTCCAAAACCTATACCCGGGTCAATAATTACTTTATTCATCAAACCAATTTTTCCAAGCATTGAAAGCCTTTCATTGAAAAAGTATAGCAGCTCTTCAATTACATCTTCATAATATGGATTCTGCTGCATTGTTTTAGGCTCACCTTTCATGTGCATCAAAACAACGGCGGGTTTGTACTCAGAAATGACATCAATCATTTTTTCGTCGAATCTCAAAGCACTTATATCATTTACAATATCTGCACCAGCCATAATGGCTTGTTTTGCGACCTCAGATTTATAAGTATCTATCGAGATCGGAATGTCAAAGGTTTTTCTGATTGCTTCAATCGCAGGTATTGCTCTGTTGAGTTCTTCTTCAAGTGATACCCTCTCAGAACCAGGGCGAGTTGATTCAGCGCCTATATCAATTATATCCACGCCATTCTTAATCATCGATGCTGTGTAATCTATAACCTTATCTTTTTCAACCCGGCTTTTTGAATAAAAAGAATCAGGCGTTACATTGACAATCCCCATTATCAGAGTTCTATCAAAGATGAGCTTTCTTCCTGAAGGTAAATCAATTGATCTTACCTGATCCTTGAAAAGGCATTTTTGAATCATATCAGCTATCTGATCGAGCTTCCAGTAATGCATTTTAGAAAGTTTTTCTATCAGTTTGATATGTTGAGCAATAGTCCCGAAAGTTAGCACACTGGTTTTTTGAATTTTGTGGGTGATGGCGTGTTTGTTTACAGCGGCATCAGCACCGGCTGCAAGCATTTCCTGCTTGATTACATTTGCAGCTATGACATCCACATTGTAAATCATTAACGAAATAAATTTTCCTTTTCTTTCAAAAATTGGAACCGATGCTGGATCAACCCCTACTTTTAAAAGTAGAGAAAGAGGGTCACTAACTTCTGTCACTAATATATCTGTCATTTAACCACTCCTTTAAAGTTTCTCAAAGCTTCCTTTATTTCTTCAAGAGAATTCCTGATTATCTTTGCAGTTGCTCCCCATATGACAAAATCTGGCAAAATATATCTGCATGTAATTTTTCCGTCATGTAATTTTATTTCTTCGCAGCTAATTTTCTCAAAGATCTCAATCGGTACGAAATAGATATCCTCAACCTCTCCCCTGTTTAAATGAAAATCAGGACACTCGACGATTACCAGAAACGAAGTTATTTCCACAGATGATCTGATAGTAACCACTGTAGAAAGTTGCTTAATGACTCTATAACAATTATCTTGGATACCTATTTCTTCTTTCATTTCTCTCACAGCTGCTTGTTGATGTGTTTCATCTTTTTCCAGCAAGCCTCCAGGAAAACCTATCTGTCCGGGATGTCTTTTCAGTCTTCGAGATCTTTTTATCAAAATAATATGTGGTTGTCCGTTTATGAAAATTACCGGAACAGTTACTGCTGATCTTTCTACTCAAATCACCTCACTTTTGATTATAATCGATAGTTTCTCGAAAAATCTTTGAGGTTATCGTACTCACCCTGAAAATAAATATTTATGCAAAAACAGTTTAAATTTTGACTTCAAAGGGACAATTTGATAAAATGGCATCAGTAGATGCAAATTTTTATTCCAGCCGTCAAAACTTCCATTTTTATCAGCAAAAGGAGGTTTTTTTATGAAGATATGCGTGATTGGTGCTGGGAACGGTGGCCAGGCGCTGGCTGCGTACTTGGCATTAAAAGGATTCGATGTCGCGCTTTATAACCGAAGCGCATGGCGAATAGCACCTATTATAAAAAACAAGAGGATAAAAGTTGAAGGAGAAATAAATGCCGTCGCAACTATCTCATTTGCCACGACAAATCTTTCTGAAGCAATTAAAGGTCGAAAACTTTTGATGGTTGTATTACCCGCTTTTGCCCATAGAGATATAGCGAAAAAAATAGCTCCACTTTTAGAAAATGGCCAGGTTATAATTTTGAATCCAGGAAGAACAGCGGGAGCTCTCGAATTCTATAATACACTCAAAGAAGAAGGCGTCAACAAGGATATAGTGGTAGCTGAAACCCAAACATTTATTTTTGCTTCGAGAGCATCCAATCCAGGAGTGGTAAAGATATTCAGGATCAAAAATGCTGTACCGGTTGCCGCACTTCCTTCAAGCAAAAATCCCGAATTGGAACAGGTTTTATCGCAAGTCATGCCCGAGTTTGAAATTGCTCCAAGCACCCTTTATACAAGTTTTAACAACATAGGTGCCGTGTTTCACCCTGCAACAATTATTTTGAACACCGGATGGGTAGAAACCACCTTCGGAAAATTTGAATTTTATTTCGAAGGGATCAGTCCATCGGTTGCAAAAATTCTTGAAGCGATAGACGCTGAAAGATGTGAGGTCGCCAGAAAATTCGGTATTGAACCGATGACGGCTATTCAATGGCTTGCATATGCTTATGATGTGAAAGGGACAAATTTGTACGATGCTATACACAATAACGAGGGGTATCGAGGTATACAGGCACCAACAAGCCTCGAGAACAGATATATACTGGAAGATGTTCCAACAAGCCTTGTTCCGATTTCCGCATTTGGGAAATTAGCGAAAGTGAAAACTCCCATAATAGATTCTATAGTCCAGCTTGCCTCCCTCATGGTTGGCGTGGATTTTTTCAGTGAGGGGAGAAACTTTGAAAGGCTTCATTTAAATGGTAAAACAGTTGAAGAAGTGAAGCAAATTATGGAGGTTGGGGAATGATGAAAATACTGGGAGCTTCTATAGGAAGTTGCGTGCATAATGTAGGATTGCTAAATTTTCTTGAAATAGCAAAGCAAAACAATTACGAAACAATTTACATTGGTTCAGCCATTCCTGTTGATGAACTTGTCAGAGAGATCAAAAAACATGACCCAGATATGATAGCAATGAGTTACCGACTTGCCGCAGAAGCCTTACACAATCTGCTCAGAGAATTGGAAGAGAAGCTTAAAAAGGAAAAGCTTATGGACAAGATATTTGTCTTCGGTGGCACCATAGAAACTGCAAACGAGGCGAGAAAATTTTCGTTTATAAAGAAATGTTTTGACGGGAGTGAAGAAATAGACGAAATTGTTCTTTTCTTAAGAGGTAAGGCAAGAGAAAAAGAGAATCTGAGTTTTCCACAAACACTTGGTGAGCGCATAAAATTCAAAAGTCCTTATCCACTTATCAGACATCATATTGGTTTGCAAAGCCTGGATGAAACGGCAAATGAAATTAAAAAATTGGCAGAATCAGAATTGCTCGATGTTATATCTCTTGCACCAGACCAAAATTGTCAGCAATTCTTCTTTGAACCTGAAAAAATGGATCATTCGCAAGATGGTGCAGGTGGTGCGCCGATAAGAACAAAAGAGGATTTTGTCAAACTCTACGAGGCCTCGAGAAGAGGCAATTATCCGCTTGTCAGATGCTATGCAGGAACAACGCACATGGTAGAATTTTCCAAACTACTGAAAGAAACAATAAACAACGCCTGGGCTGCAATACCGATAATGTGGTACAGCGATCTGGATAGAAGATCAAAAAGACCACTGAAAGAAGCCATAAAAGAAAATATGGACGCTATAAAATGGAATGGTTTGAACAATGTTCCAGTCGAAGTTACCGATTCTCATCAATGGGCTTTAAGGGTTTGCCACGATGCTGTAGAAGTCGCAACTGCTTATTTAGCAACTTTTGTGGCTAAGAAGTTAGGAGTGAGGGAGTATGTTCAGCAGTTTATGCTTGAAACTCCTTCGGGCCTGTCACCACGCGGAGACATTGCAAAAATGATAGCGAAGAAAGAAATTGTTGAATCTTTGCAGGATGAGAATTTCAAAATCTATAGAATGGTGAGAACAGGTTTAATGTCCATGCCGGCAGATTTAAATGCGGCTATGGGGCAGTTATCTTCATCCATGTTTTATGGATGGGCACTTGAACCACACATAGTTCATGTGGTTGCATACTGTGAATCGATGAGAAGAGCCTCTGCAAAAGAAATAATAGAAAGTGTCAAAATGGCAAGGAGAGCTATAAATCTTGCAATGAGAGGCATTGTAGACCCTCTTGGTGATGAATGGGTGAAAAAAGAGAAAGAGAGAATAAAAGAAGAAGCTTTCATGATAATTGAAGCAATAAAAGGATTAAAAGATGGCAATGAAGATAGTTTGCTCGATGTCGATGTGCTGTATGAAGCTGTGAATACAGGCATTCTGGATGCACCGGCATTAAAGGGTTTTTCAGTGGCGAAAGGTGCTGTGAAAACCAAAATAATAGATGGTCTCTGCAGATGCGTAGATGAAGGTGGAAATATTCTTTCAGAAAAGGAAAGGTTGTTTACTCTGCTCGGGGGTAGATCAATATGAGAGTGGCTGTTGTTTACGATAAGTCCAATCTCGATGAATCGAGAGAAAAGATGGTTCAATCCGTATTTGAAACCTTATCAAAACACTTTGAAGCAGAGCTTGTGGCTTTTGAAGATCAATTTGTTGACAAAGTAACTCAATTCGACGCGGTCTTCAATCTTTCAACAGCTGCAATGCAAACCCACGTCCCTGCGATCTTAGAACTTTTAAAGATACCGTCTACTGGCTCGGGCATAATTGGACATGCCTTGTGCATAGACAAAACAATTACAAAGATTATTTTGAATCATTATGGCGTACCAACACCAAAGTTTATTTCCTTAGAACCAGGACAGGAAACAATACCTCCTATAGACTTTTATCCGGTCATCGTCAAACCAAGTCGTGAAGGAAGCGCGCGTGGTTTGAGTGCAGATTCGGTCGTCAAAGAAGATTTTGCATTAAAAAAGGCTGTCAAAGTGATTCACAACGAGTTTCATCAACCAGCTTTGATCGAGCAATTTGTAGATGGTCGCGAATTCAGTGTTGGAATTGTTGCCGGGGAAATTTTACCCATCCTTGAAATAGATTTTTCAACATTGCCCGACGGATTGGAGAGATTTTATTCCTACAGGGTTAAACATTATTATGGAGAACAAACCAGGTATATTTGTCCGGCTCAAATAGATACGGGGCTAAAAGACAGAATCTCAGAATATGCTTTAACAGCTTTCAAAGCACTGAGACTAAGAAATTATGCACGAATGGATTTGCGCGTTAAGGATGGTCAAATCTATTTTTTAGAAGTCAATTCTCTCCCTATGCTTACGCCAGGTTATTCTGATATCGTGAAAATGGCAGAGGCAGCAGGATACACTTATGAAGATCTGATTATGAAAATTTTCATGGACGCCATAGAAAACTATGAGATCTGAACTTTTCGCATACGACAGATTTTATAAACAGAATTTTGGTACTGTGATCGGTGTTGATGAGGCAGGTAGAGGCTGTCTTGCTGGTCCTGTTGTTGCGGCAGCGGTAATTTTAGAAGTTCAATTAGACGTGTTTGACTCAAAACAGTTAACTGCGCAAAAACGCGAAGAATTATTTTTGCAGATAATGAATTCAGCTGAGGTTGGAATTGGCATTGCTACACCTGAAGAAATAGATCTCTACAACATATTCAATGCAACCAAAATAGCTATGAACAGAGCTCTGGCATCTCTGAATAAAAAAGATGCATACGTACTTGTGGATGGCAAATCATTAAATCTTTCTCAGCAGGGCGTCTGTATTGTTAAGGGTGATGAAAAAAGTGCTTCAATAGCAGCAGCGTCAATTGTTGCAAAAGTTTTGAGAGACAGAATAATGGTTGCACACGACAGAATTTACCCATGTTATGGCTTTTCAAAGCACAAAGGTTATGGAACAGTTCATCACTTAAATGCTATTCGGGAATTTGGTCCTACTGTTTTTCACCGTTTGAGTTTTTCCCCTGTGCTCTCAAATTTATCCGTTAAAAAAGTTCATGACCTCTTTTCGGAAAATATCAACTGCGAGAGGGCAAAAGTCATACTCAGAAAACTGTCTTCTTCATAGTCTATCATCGATATCTTAACAGCCGATTAGTTTTATCTCAACAAATCACATCTAAGATATTCATATAAATTTTGTAAGGGGGGCTTGAATGTGGAATATAAAGATGTTGTTGAGATGATTCGCAAGGAAGATATTCAATTCATCCGCCTTCAGTTTTCTGATATTAGTGGAAATATCAAGAATGTCGAAATTCCTTCTCAGGAACTTGAAAAAGCTTTTGAGAAAGGCATCATGTTCGATGGATCTTCTATTGAAGGTTTTGTGAGGATCGAAGAGTCGGATATGTACCTGAAACCGGACGTATCGACTTTTGCTATTCTTCCGTGGACGACCAATGGATCAAAGAGTGCAAGGTTTATCTGCGACGTTTACAAACCCGATGGTACTCCCTTTGATGGCGATCCCCGATACAGGCTCAAACTTATTGTAGAAAAAGCAAGGAAAATGGGGTTTGAAGCATTTGCAGGTCCTGAAATCGAGTTTTTTGTGCTCCCGAGAGATGAAAAAGGATTCCCACAACCAACCCTACTGGATTTTGGCAGTTATTTTGATCTTTTACCACTTGATGAAGTTGAGTCCTTAAGAAGTGAGGTTGCTGTTGCCTTAAAATCCATGGGAATAGATGTAGAAGCATCACATCACGAAGTTGCTCCATCTCAACACGAGGTAGATTTTCGTTATGGTGACTTGTTAAAAACAGCAGATAACACACAAACAGTAAAACTGGTTTTAAAAACTATAGCAATCAAACACAATCTTCATGTAACTTTTATGCCAAAACCTTTCTTCGGAATCAATGGCTCAGGCATGCACACACATCTGAGTCTCTTTAAAAACGGGGAAAATGCTTTTTATGACCAGGATTCATCAGATGGTCTTTCCAAAACCTTGCATCACTTTGTCGGAGGTATCTTAAAGTACGCTAAGGAAATAACAGCTATAACCAATCCGATCGTGAACAGTTATAAAAGGCTTGTACCCGGATATGAAGCGCCGGTAAATATAGCCTGGTCAAAAGCTAACAGATCCGCTTTGATAAGAATCCCGGCAGCGAGAAAAAACTCCACCAGAATAGAGTATCGATCACCTGATCCATCATGTAACGCTTATCTTGCATTTGCAGTGATCGTTGGCGCCGGACTTGAAGGAATTGAGAAAAAGATAGAACCCCCACTACCAATCGAAGAAAATATATATGCGATGTCTGAAGAAAAGCGAGCAGAATTCAAGATAGACTCTCTTCCAGGTAGTCTCAAAGAGGCTCTTGAAGAAATGAAAAATTCTGAGCTTGTAAAAGAAATACTTGGTGATCACATTTTCAAGAAATTTGTCGAACTCAAGCGTAGAGAATGGAGAGATTTTAGTATAACAGTAACTGACTGGGAAATAAGAAATTATCTCCGGGTTTGAGTTTATGATAAAATCTCTGTGCGAGGAAATATGAATGGCAAATATTCTGGTAGTTGATGATGAAAGAAATGTTAGAATGCTTATTAAAAAAATTCTTGAAGAAAAAGGCTATTCGGTCACGGCTGTGGCAACGGCAGAAGAAGCTGTAGTGGAGCTCCGTAAAGGTATGTTCGACTTAGTAACATTGGACCTGAAGCTGCCAGGGATATCTGGTATCGAGTTACTTAAAAGAATGCGGCAAGATGGCCAGGTTATTCCCGTGCTGATCGTTTCTGCTATAACAAATGCAATACCTGTGGTTGAAGCGATGAAGAACGGAGCCAGTGATTATTTGTCTAAACCTTTCCCTGCTCAAGATCTTCTGAAAAAGGTTGAAGACCTTCTCAATAAGGAGGAAATAAGTTTTGAGAAACTTGAACGTCGGATAGAGGAGAAAATTTCTCAGGGAAAGTTAGATATTGCTGAGCGCATGGCGAGGGAATTGTTTGCGATTAATCCCTCCGCTGATGCGCATTATGTTTATGCCCTTGTTATGGAAAAACTCGGTAATTCAGAGCTCGCTTATAGATATCTGAGAGCTGCGCTGGCACTGGATCCAAACCACAAAAGAGCTATCAAGGAGATTCAGCGTTATGAGAAAGAAACGTGAAGGAATGTACATCATAATTGTTGGCTGTGGCAGAATAGGTTCAATGGTTGCTTCACGGATGCCTGCCTCTGGAAGCAATGTGGTT
>LDZR01000008.1_pt1 | contig 25278 bp, 20 predicted proteins | sample 615371 | NCBI WGS metagenome assembly LDZR01 (sample SAMN03408294, study PRJNA278302) | terrestrial metagenome | isolation source: oil reservoir sample K2 | place: USA: Alaska, North Slope, Kuparuk formation | collected 2013
TCTGAAGCAAGGATGCTGAATAGGCCGGGAACCCCGCCCGAGCCCGAGGCTTAAGCCGTAGGCTGATCCGCGAGGACCACTTAGCGAGCGAAAACAACAATGCCGGCCCGAAGAGAAGTTATTTTCGGGGTAGACGTTCATGCCGCCTGCGCGGCACCAGCAGAAGAAGGAGAATAGCTAAAGCGTATTTTCGTGGTAGCAGGAGGACAGGCTTATGGCGGAATTGACGGTTAATTTCTTGGGAAAAACCTTGCGGAATCCCTTCGTCCTGGGGGCCGGGCCGCTGACCTACAGCGGGGAAGCCCTGGTGGCGGCCTGGGAGGCCGGGCTGGGGGCGGTGGTCACCAAGACCCTGCGCCGTGAGCCGGCCGACAATCCATATCCTCACCTGGTGGATATAGGCCGCGGTACCCTCATTAACGCGGAAAAATGGGCGGATCTCACCGCGGAGCAGTGGATAGAAAGGGAGATCCCCCTGGCCAAGAAACACGGGGTGGTGGTCATCGCCTCCGTGGGACATACGCCGGAGGAAGCCGAAGAGCTGGTCCGTCCGGTTGAAGATGCGGGGGCGGATTTCATAGAGCTGGTATCTTACAATGAGTCAACCATGATTCCCATGGTGGAGAAGGCCAAGGAGCGGGTAAAAATCCCGGTCATCGCCAAGCTTTCCCCCAACTGGCCGGATTTGCCCCGGGTGGCCGCCCGCTGCTTGGCTGCCGGGGCCGCTGCCATCACGGCCGTGGACTCCTACGGCCCGGTGCTGCGCCTAGACGTGCGGACGGCCAGGCCCCTGCTGGGAAGCCCCTATGGCTTCGGATGGTTGAGCGGCGCGGGCCTCAAACCCATAGCCCTGCGGGCGGTGGCCGAGATCTGTTTGGCCAACCCGGGTGCCAAGGTCATAGGCCTCGGTGGGGTGAGCAGCGGGGAGGATGCCCTGGAGATGCTTCTGGCCGGCGCCGGCCTGGTGGGCATATGTTCGGTTGCCATGAGCCGGGGCTTGAGGGTGGTGGACACGCTGACCAGGGAACTTTCTTCCCTCCTGGACGAACTGGGATATGCGTCGGTAGAGGATGCCTCGGGCCGCAGCCTGCCGCACCTTCTCCCGGCGGAGCACAAGGAGCGGCTCCGCTTCCGGTACCACCCGGAGAAGTGCACCGACTGCCGCCTATGCGTGACCCGCTGTCCCTACGGCGCCCGGCGGCTGGAGGACAAGAAAATGGAGCTGGACGAGGAGAAGTGCAGGAACTGCGGTTACTGCGTTTCGGTATGCCGGCCCGGCGCCCTCACCTCGGACCGCCTGCGCGGCTGGGCTTAGGGGCGCTGCGGCAGAAAATTTAGCAGGGAAAGGTAACCCGCACTACCCGAGTTAAAAAGGGGAGACCGGACCGATGGCATATCTTTTGGAAATGCAGGATATAGTTAAGGATTTTGGAACCCTGCGGGCCAACGACCACATCAACCTAAAAGTAGAAGAGGGGGAAATACACGCCCTCCTGGGGGAAAACGGCGCCGGGAAATCCACCCTGATGAACATCCTCTACGGCCTGTATCACCCTACCTCCGGCACCATCCTGTTTCGGGGGAAGCCCGTGAGACTGAATTCCCCCCATGATGCCATTAACCTCGGAATCGGCATGGTCCACCAGCACTTCATGCTGGTGCCCGCCCTGACGGTGGTAGAGAACATCATCCTGGGCATGCCGAGGCGGTGGGGGCTGGTGGACCTCAAGACGGCGGCCCAGGAAATCCGCGAGGTGGCCCGTAGCTACGGGTACGATATCGATCCCTTCGCCAAGGTGTGGCAGCTCTCGGTGGGCGAGCAGCAGAGGGTGGAGATCATCAAGGCCCTCTACCGGGGGGCCCGCCTCCTCATCCTGGACGAGCCCACGGCCGTCCTCACCCCCCAGGAGGTGCGGGAGCTGTTCCGGGTGATCCGGCGTCTGGCGGAAGAAAAGTACACCGTCATCTTCATCTCCCACAAGCTCAACGAGGTCATGGAGCTGTGCACGCGGGTTACGGTCCTCCGCGGCGGCAAATTGGTGGGCACGGTGAACACCTGCGACACCACGAAGGAAGAGCTGGCCCGTATGATGGTGGGAAGGGAGGTTTTCTTCCAGCTGGACAAGGAGCCTCCCAGCCTAGGAGATGTCGTGCTGGAGATGGACAAGGTGGAGGCCTTGAACGAGAAAGGCCTTAAGGCCCTGAAGGGTGTAAGCCTGGAGGTGCGGGCGGGGGAGATCCTGGGCATAGCTGGGGTGGACGGCAACGGCCAGAGCGAGCTGGCCCAGGTGATAACGGGTATGCGCAAGCTTTCGGCCGGCCGCATCCGCATAAAGGGGCGGGACGTGACGGGAACGGGAGCGCGCTATATCTACGAGCAGAGGGTGGCCCATATTCCGGAGGACCGGCAGGCCGAGGGCCTGGTGATGGATATGTCAATCAAGGAAAATCTGATCCTCCGCCAGTACTACCGGCCTCCCTTTGCCAAGGGCCTGTTCCTAAAGTGGCCGGCCATTAAGGAGAATGCGGTGCAATTGATGAAGGAATACGACATCCGGGCGCCCCACGAGGAATTCCTGGCCAAGACCCTGTCCGGGGGAAACCAGCAGAAGGTGGTGCTGGCCCGGGAAGTTTCCACCCAGCCGGATCTTATCGTCGCCATGCACCCTACCAGGGGCCTGGACGTGGGGGCTACCGAGTATGTTCACCGGCGGCTCCTGGCCGAGCGGGATCGGGGCGCGGCGGTCCTCTTGATTTCTACCGAGCTGGACGAAATCCTGAATTTAAGCGACCGGATCGCGGTTATCTACGAAGGCGAGATTATGGGCGTTGTGCCGCGGGACAGGGCCGACCGGGAAGAGCTGGGCCTCATGATGGCCGGTTCCAAGCGGCTGAAGGCCTCCTAGGGCCTTGCGGTCTACGCCAGGGGAACCCCGGCCTTTGTCCCGGAGGGAAGAGCCGCGCCCGGGCAGGAAGGCAGGGCCTCGACGGCTGAGCTAAAGTTGAACGCCCACTGGCTTGAAGAGGCGAGATAGAGCCGGGTTAGCGACGTCTAAGGAGGTTTGCGGAGTGCTGGACTATTTGTTCCTTAACGCCACGGTGGTGACGGTCAACCCGCGGCGGGAGATCATCGAGGGCGGCGCCGTGGCCGTGGAGGGAGATCGGATTGCGGCGGTGGGGCCGACCGGGGAAATCCTCCGTCGGTTCGGCACGGCCAGGCAAGTCCTGGATCTTGCGGGCAGGGCGGTGTTTCCCGGACTCATCAATACCCATAATCACCTCTTCCAAACCCTTATTAAGGGGCTGGGGGACGACCGGGTTCTATCCGACTGGCTGAAGTACGTAACCTTTCCCACGGCTGCCTATCTAGAGCCTGAGGATACGTACTACGGCGCCCTCCTGGGTTGCCTGGACGGCCTCCACAGCGGGACCACTACCATGGTGGAATATATGTATCCCCACCCGAGGCCGGGCTTGAGCGACGGCATCCTGGAGGCCTTCCGCGCTTTAGGTATCAGGGCCGTCTTCGGGCGGGGGTACATGAATACCGGCGAGAAGTACGGGGTTCCCCGGGCCATAATGCAGGACGGGGACGAGGTAGAAAAGGACTTCCGCCGGCTCTATGACAAGTACCATGGCGATATGATTAAGATATGGCTGGCTCCGGCGGCCCCGTGGTCCAGCGACCGCGAGACCCTCCTCCGGGTCAGGGATCTGGCCCGGGAATTTAAGACGGGCATAGCAGTCCATATTTCGGAAACCCCCTTCGACCGTTGGGCCACCGAGGACCTCCATGGGATTCCCGATGTGGACCTCATGGTGGAGCTGGGGCTGATGGGCCCCAACCTCCTGATGGTCCACTGCGTCCACCTTACCTCGCGGGATATCCGCATTGCCAGGTACTTCGATGCCCGGGTTTCCTACAATCCTACCAGCAATATGTATCTGTGTTCCGGCGTGGCCCCTATACCCCGGCTGGTAGAGGCAGGGGTGACGGTCGGCCTGGGTACCGACGGCGCCGGCAGCAACAACGGCAACGACATGCTGGAGACCTTGAAGTTTGCCGCCCTGCTCCAGAAAGTCCACCACCTGGATCCTACGGTGATCACTGCCGAAAAGGTGCTGGAGATGGCCACCATTGACGCTGCCAGGGCCATTGGCATGGACGAAGAAATCGGTTCCTTGGAGCCGGGGAAGAAGGCGGACCTGTTCGTGTTCAATCCCTTCAGGGGGGCCAAGGCGGTGCCCATGCACCATCCCGTGTCCACCCTGGTCTATTCTTCCTCCCAGGCTAATGTGGAAATGGTGATGGTGAACGGCAGGGTGGTTCTATCCGAGGGCAGGGTACAGACGGTGGACGAGGAAAAGATCCTGCCTGAGGCCCACCGCGCGGCCGTAAGACTGGCCGAGCGGGCGGGTACGGGAAGGTTCCTGGCCGAGCGCGGGTGGCGTTCCCTGGCCTTTTAACGGTTGCTGGGATTTATTCGACTTAAGGAGTTGAGGATAACGTCATGAAGCGGTTTGTCACCCCCATATCGGCTGTAATTATCGGGCTGGCGGTGGGCGCCGGAGTAATTTACGTCATGGGCTTGGACCCGGCGGAAGCCTACCGGAGCCTTCTTAAAGGGGCCCTGGGCTCCAAGAACGGCCTGGCTGAAACGGTGGTCAAGGCCACTCCCCTAATCTTTACCGGTTTGAGTTTTGCCGTAGCCCGCATGGCCGGCCTTTTGAATATCGGGGCTGAGGGGCAGCTTTACGTTGGAGGCCTTACCGGCATCGCCGTGGGCATCTACCTCCAGGGATTACCCTTGGCCGTGCACCTCCCCTTGGCCCTCCTGGCGGGTTTTGTGGGCGGCGGGCTGTGGGGGCTCATCGCGGGCGCCCTGAAGGTCCGGTTCGGAGCCAGCGAGATTATTACTACCGTGATGTTGAACTATGTGGCCATATATCTCGTAAGCCTTATGGTGACCGGTCCCATGATCGAGCCTCCTGGTAATTTTCCCCAGAGCCCGCCCGTTTTGGACAGCGCCCGCCTGCCTGTGGTGGTATCGGGAACCAGGCTTCACCTGGGCTTTGTGGTGGCCTTACTGATGGTGGTCTTTTACTATGTTTTCCTCTGGCACACCACGGTAGGATACGAAGCCCGGGTCTCCGGACATAACCCCCGGGCAGCCGGGTATGCCGGTATGAATGCGGTGCGCAATACTCTTTTCGTTATGTTCCTGGCCGGCGGTATGGGCGGACTGGCCGGGGCCAGCGAGCTCCTCGGCGTGCAGCACCGCCTGTTCCAGAATTTCTCTCCGGGCTACGGCTTTGACGGGATAGCGGTGGCCCTCCTGGGCTACAACTCACCCATAGGGATTATCCTTGCCTCCCTCCTCTTCGGCGGCCTGCGGAGCGGGGGTAACATGATGCAGATGACGGCCGGAGTGCCCGTGGCCATTGTGTACGTAATCCAGGCGGTGGTCATCATCTTCGTGGCCTGCGAGGAACTGTTCCGGCGGTGGCAGAAGAACAAGGTCGGGCCGAAATTTAACTTGCGATCGCTACTTTCCGCACAGCCGAGGGAGGTCAAGAAGAGCCATGACTGATTTTCTAAAGGAACTCACCAATTTCCTGGCGGCCGACGTCCGCACCGCCGTCCCCCTGCTCCTGGCCGCCACCGGGCTGATCTTCAGCGAGCGTTCGGGCATCGTTAACATAGGTGCCGAGGGTATGATGCTCATCGGCGCCCTGGCGGGAGTGGCGGGGTCCTACTTCTTGGGGCACGCCTGGATGGGAGTTTTGGTGGCGGCCCTGGTGGGCGTCCTCCTGGGGCTACTGTTCGGCTTCCTGGTGGTAACGGCCCGGGCCAGCCAGATTGTAATAGGCGCCGCCTTCAACCTCTTGGGTTTGGGACTGACCACTTCCCTGGCGCGGGTTATCTTCGGGGTTAACACTTCCCCGCCTCCCATCGACGCCTTTAAACCGGTGGCCGTACCGGGACTGTCTCGTATACCGGTCCTGGGGGAAGTGATCTTCCACCAGACGCAGCTCACGTATCTCGCGTTGGTGCTGGTGCCGGTGACCTACTTTATTCTGTTTAAGACCACCCTGGGACTCAAGGTGCGGGCGGTAGGCGAATATCCGCGGGCGGCTGACACGGTGGGCATTAACGTGTACCGCATTCGCTATGGGGCGAGCATGGTGTGCGGGATGTTTTGCGGGCTGGCCGGGGCCTATCTGTCCCTGAGTCTCCTCAACTTCTTCACGGAGAATATGACCGCCGGTAAGGGCTTTATCGCTTTGGCTACGGTGATCTTCGGCAAGTGGAACCCCTTCGGCGTTTTGGGCGCAGCCCTGGTCTTCGGGGCCGGGGAGGCCCTTCAGTACCGCCTCCAGGCCGCCGGCGCCAATGTCCCCTATCAGCTCCTCCTAATGATACCCTACCTCCTCACTATAGCAGCCCTGGCCGGGTTTGTAGGCCGGGCCGTACCGCCGGCCTCTTCGGGCAGGCCCTATGTAAAAGAGTGAGAACGAGTGAGGTGAGAAGCCTTGTGTGCCGTACGTCTTGAGGCCGTCGCCAAGGTAACCGGGCGTGCCAGATACGCCGCCGACCTTCACTTCCCCGATATGGTGCACCTCAAAGTGGTGCGCAGTCCCCTACCCCATGCCCTGATTAAGCAGATCGATGTCTCCGCCGCCCTGGCGGTGGAGGGAGTGCTGGCCGTGTTCACCGGGGCGGATTTCCCGGGAAAGGTGGCCCAGGAGAAGGAACGGCCGGTCCTGGCCCGGGATAGGGTGCTCTATGTCGGGGACGGCGTAGCCGTGGTGGCGGCGGAAAGCGAGGAGGCGGCTGAGGAGGGCGCCCGCCGGGTTCAGGTGGTATACGAGCCCCTGCCGGCGGTGCTGGACCCTTTGGAGGCCATGAAGCCGGAGGCTCCCAAGGTCCACGGGGATACCAACATCATCTGCCACCACGTGGTGCGGCGCGGCAACGTCGAAGAGGGCTTCGCCGGGGCCGAGGTCGTCCTTGAGCGGACCTACCGGACCCACCGGGTCCAGCATGCGGCCCTGGAGGTGGAGGCGGCCATGGCCGTGCCAGAAGGGGACCACATGGTGGTCTACTGCCCGGGCAAGAGCCCCTTCAACGCCCGGCGCATAGTGGCCGAGGCCATGGGCTGGCCCCTCAACCGGGTCATCATAAGGGAGACCACCATCGGCGGGTCCTTCGGCGGAAAGGATTACGATATGGGAGTGCTGGCCGCCAGGGCGGCCCTCGCGGCCTACCGGCTGGGAAGGCCGGCCCGGATTAAGCTTGCCCGCGAGGAGTCCAGCGTGGAGGGCACCAAACGCCATCCCTACGTGTTGAGGTATAAGGTAGGGGCCAGGAAGGACGGGACCCTCTGCGCCATGGAAGTGTACGGCGTGGCCGACGGGGGAGCCTATGTTTCCAAGACGCCCTTGGTGACGTGGCGTTCGGCCGTGGAGGCCACGGGGCCCTACCGCATTCCCCACGTCCAGGTGGACATCTACGGCGTGTTTACCAATAATGTGTACTCCGATGCCCTGCGGGGATTCGGTTCCCCCCAGGTAAACTTTGCCGTGGAACTGCTCATGGATGAACTGGCTGAGATCCTGGGCCTGGACCCCCTGGAGCTCAGACTGAGGAACGGCCTTCGGGAAGGGGATACGGGGCCCACGGGCCAGGTCATGCGGGATGTCAGCCTAGCCACCTGCCTGCGGCGGGTGGCGGATGCGGCGGGCTGGGCGGAGAAGCGGCCGGCCTACGCACGGCAGGAGGGATACCGGCGGCGGGGAATCGGTCTGGCCTGCAGCTTCCGCGGCACTTGTTTCGGCGCCGGGGGCGAGGGGCTGGATGCCGCCGGCGCCGCCCTCCTGGTCCACAGGGACGGTACGGCCGACCTTTCCTGCGGCATCGTGGAAGTGGGGCAGGGCTCCCGCACCGTCTTTGCTCGCATTGTAGAGGAGGTCCTGGGCCTTCCCCTGGAAAGGATCCACGTGAATGCCCTGGATACCGCCCGGGTACCGGACAGCGGCCCCACGGTGGCCTCCCGGGGAACGGTCATCGGGGGCAACGCCGTCCTGCGGGCCGCCGAGCAGGTGCGCAGGGCCATGGAGGGGGTGGCCGCCGAACTGCTGGGGTGCTCCCCCGGGGAAGTCACTTTCCGGGCCGGCCGGGTGGCGGCCCGGGGCTCGGGCCAATCCCTGCTTTTCGAGGAGGTGGCTGCCGAATGCTACCGCCGGGGGGTGAGCCTATACGGCTTTGGCTGGTACAAGGCGCCGGACCTACCCTGGGATCGCTCCGTGGGCCAGGGTGAGGCCTACTTCGGCTACGTCTATGCCGCCAGTGTGGCGGAGGTGGAAGTGGACCTGGAAACCGGTCAGGTGGAGGTTTTGGGTTATTATGCGGCCCATGATGTGGGCCTGGCCTTAAACCCCGCGGAAGTGGAGGGCCAGATTTGCGGCGGCGCCGCCATGGGCATCGGGTACGCCCTCATGGAGGACGTAGGCCTGGCCGGAGGGGAAGTGAAGAATACCAATTACGACCGCTACCTGTTGCCCACCTGCCTGGACGTGGGTAACCTGGTCCCCCTCATCGTGGAGGAGCCCTGCCGGTTCGGCCCCCTGGGGGCCAGGGGCCTGGGCGAGCCCGCCACCCAGATCGTGGCGCCGGCCATCGTCAACGCCATATGCCAGGCCCTAGGCGGGCGGCTCTACGAGATACCCGCCACCCTGGAGGCCGTGTTGAGCAAGGCGCGGGGGCGTTAGCATAGCCCTCGGGCCGTAGAGGCGCCGGCCGGGGCCCTTGCCGGAATATGCTCGAGGAGCGTGGAGGACGTGGGTATTCTCATCAAGGACGGCTGGGTTCTCACCCGGGAGGGGGAGGGCCTGGAGTTTAAGCGGGGATACGTCTGGATCGAAGGGGACCGGATTCGAGAAATAAGATCAGACGACAGGCGTCAAAAGGCCCTGGAAGACGGCTGCACCCTGGTCATCAATGCCCGCGGCTGCGCCGTATTGCCCGGGATGATCAACGGCCATTCCCACCTCTTCCAGACCTTCGTCCGGGGGCTGGGGGAGGGTAAGCCCCTTATGGAATGGCTCCAGTCCGCCGTCTGGCCCATGGCCACCTGTATGGAGGAGGAAGACTTTTACCTGGCGGCCCTTATAGGGTGCCTGGAGAACCTCAAGGGCGGGGCTACGGCGGTTATAGACATGCACTACGTCCACACCACCAAGGCCAGCTCCGATATGGTTCTGCAAGCCATGCAGGACACGGGGATACGGGGTTATCTCTGCCGGACCTCGGCGGACCAGAACTACCACCCGCCCCTCATGGAGGACAAGGATACGGTTTTCAAGGAGATGGACCGGCTCCTGGGCCGGTGGCACGGGCGGGCCGGGGGGAGGCTCAGCCTGATGGTAGGGCTCCTCAATCCCTGGGCCTGCTCGGCCGACCTGGTGAAGAGCGCGGTGGAGTACGCCGGCGCCAACGGCCTCCGGCTGCAGATCCACGTGGCCGAAAGCGACGCGGTGGTGGAGAAGACCCTCAAGGCGTACGGGCTGCGCAACGTGGACTGGCTGAAAGAGCAGGGCTGCCTGGGCGAAAACGTTCAGTACGTCCACGGGGTATGCCTGGAGGACGACGAGCTGGAGGTGCTAAAGGAGCACGGGGTTTCCCTGGTTCATTGTCCCATCGCCAATATGTACCTGGCCTCCGGGACGGCCAGGGTTACCGACTGGCTGGCCAGGGGCCTTAACGTGGCTCTGGCTACCGACGGTCCGGGCAGCAACAACAGCCAGGACATGCTCGAGGTTCTGAAATTCACCGCCTGCCTGCAGAAATTGCGGACCATGGATGCAGCAGCCCTTTCCTGCGGTCAGGTCCTGGACATGGCTACCGCCGGCGGGGCCCGGGCCCTGGGGAGGGACGACCTGGGGGTGCTGGAGGAAGGAGCTAAGGCTGACGTGATAACCGTGCGCCTGGACCGCATGCATATTGCGCCGGTGCACAGGATCGATTCCGCTCTGGTATATAATGCCAACGGAGGTGATGTGGACACCGTTCTGGTGGACGGTCGGGTGGTAGTGTACCAGGGACGCTCTACCCTGGTGGATGAGGAGGAGATTAGGGCCAAGGCCCAAAAAAGGATAGCCCAATTAAGGAGGCAAGTAGGCCTATGAAGAAGTGGATGGTCATTTTAGTGGCGGCGGCCCTGCTGGCCGTGTTGTCGGCAGGGTGCGGCTCCAACTCTGGGTCCAACAGCAGCACCGGAAGTCAGGCGCCCTCTACCGGCGAAGCTTCCGGAGAGAAAAAGCAGCTAAAGATCGCCTTGCTGCTGCCGGGCCCTATTAACGACATGGGCTGGAATGCCTCGGCCTATGAGGGATTAAAGCAGGCTGAGGAGAAATACGGCGCTTCGGTGGCTTACGTGGAAAACGTGGCCCAGTCCGACATGGAAGAAAACTTTCGCGGCTTTGCCTTGCAGGGATATGACCTCATCATCGGCCACGGCTTTCAGTTCGGGGATGCGGCCATGAAGGTGGCCTCCCAATTTCCCAACGTGAAGTTCGTAGTAACCAGCAGCAACATCTCTCAGGCGCCGAATTTGGCGTCCGTAAACATTGACAACGAAATGCAGGGCTTCGTAATGGGAGCCGTGGCGGCCTTGCTGACGAAGTCGGGCACCGTGGGCGCCATAGGCGGGGAGCAGATACCGCCCATCGTGGGCTCCGTCGAGGGATTTGAGAAGGGGGCAAAATACATCAACCCCCATATCGAGGTTCTTACGGCTTATACGGGGAACTTTAACGACGTGAACAAAGCCAAGGAAACGGCCTTGGCCATGATAGCCCAAGGGGCCGACATTATTATGGCCAACGCCAACCAGGCCGGGTTGGGTTCCATTCAGGCCTGCCAGGAGAAAAAGGTCCTGGCCATCGGCAGCAATATGGACCAAAATCCCATCGCTCCGGACACGGTCGTGGTGAGCGTCATCAAGAGCGTTCCGGTACTTATCTCCTATGTTGTCGACCTCATATACAACAATGAGTTTGAGGCCAAGTTCTACAACCTGGGGGTTAAAGAAGGGGCGGTTTACCTCTCCCCCTGGCACGGATTTGAGGACAAGATACCCCAGGACGTCAAGGACCGTGTGGCGGGTATCCTGAAGGATCTGGAAGAGGGCAAGCTGGATATCCAGCAGTACAAGTAAAGCAGGCTGCAGCGAAAGGTGGGCCGTCCCGGGCCTGCCTCAAAGCAGGCCCGGGAGCCTTGCTGAGAAGTACGGCCATGCCGGGGATCCAGGTGCATGGCAGTACGGAACGACGGTGCCGGGCCGCAGGCCGTCAGGGAGGGGGCCGGGGGGGAGCACCGGGCTCCCGGGGGCCGGCAGTGGAGCTACCGAGTCGGCCGGACCGGCATCCTGCGGAAGATAGGATGCGCATACATCTTAAAAGAGCTGGCAGGAGGAAAGTGTTAATGGCGGTTGTTCTGGGTGGTTACCTTGTCCCTTCGACGGCGCGAGGGCCCCTGCGAGAGTGGGGCCTGCGCATAAGGGGCGACGCTGTTCTGGAGATCGCGCCCAACGAGGAGCTCTTGTGCAACCCGGGAGGGGAGGAGATATATGATTTCCGCGACTGTATCCTCACCCCGGGGTTTATAAACGGCCACATGCACATGTACGGCGTGCTCTCCCACGGAATCGAGGTACCGGCGGCGCCCACTGGGTTCCAAAGTTTCCTGGACGATTTCTGGTGGCCCCTGGTGGAAAACCGGCTGGACCACGACATGATTCGGGCCTCCACCGCCTGGGCCTGCTTGGAGATGCTGCGCTCCGGGATCACCACCTTCTGCGACATCCTGGAGGCGCCCTACGCCATTCCCGGCGCCCTGGCGGTGGAAAAGAAAGTGGTGGAAAGGGCAGGGATGCGGGGCCTCCTTTCCTTCGAGGCCTGTGAGCGGGTGAGCCCCGAGAACGGGCAGTTAGGATTGGAAGAGAATGCCCGCTTGATAAAGGAGGGCTCTAGCGACTTTGTGGGAGGTCTTATGAGCGTTCATACCACCTTCACCTGCTCGCCCTCCTTCCTCAAGGCGGCCGACGGCATGGCCAGGAGCCTGGGCGCCCTGTTCCATATGCACCTTTCGGAGAGCAGTTACGAGCCGGGGTACTGCTTGGAAAAGTACGGCAAGCGGCCGGTAGAGGTCTACCGGGACCTCGGCATCCTGGGACCCCACGTGGTGGCCTCCCAGGGAGTGGATCTCAGTCCGGAGGAAATTGAGCTTCTAAAGGAACACGAGGTGAAGCTGGTCCACATGCCCCTTTCCAACTGCGAGGTGGGGGGCGGAATCGCTCCGGTACCCCTTCTCCTGGAGCAGGGCGTGACGGTGGGGCTGGGGACCGACGGATATATCAACAATTTCTTCGAAGTAATGCGGGGGGCCTTCCTGTTGCACAAGGCGGCCCAGAAGAACCCGGGAGTGATGCCGGCCTCCACCGTTTGGGCCATGGCCACGGAAATGGGGGCCCGGGCCCTGGGACGGCCCGACCTGGGGCGCCTGGAGCCGGGATGCAAGGCCGACCTGGTGGCCGTAGCGGCAGACACGCCGACACCGGTAAACGAGAAGAATATTTTCGACCAGCTCGTTTTATACCGCAACCCGGAAAACATCCGGGCCGTCATGGTGGGGGGCCGCCTGGTGGCGGCAGCAGGACGGGTGCTGACCCTGAACGAACAAGAAGTCCGCGCGCAGGTAAAAGAGGCGGCCCTGAGGCTCTGGGCCTTCAAAGGAGGGAAGACGGGCCATGGGAGTAGTTAGCCGCCCTGTTCCCCGGGTGGATGCCTATGAAAAGGTAACGGGCCGGGCGAAATTCGCCGCTGATCTTTACTTCCCCGGGATGCTGTACGGCAAGGTGCTGCGCAGCCCCCACGCCCATGCCCGTATAGTAAAGATCGATGTTTCTCGGGCCAGGGAGGTGCCCGGGGTCCACTGTGTGCTTACGGCCGCTGACCTCCCGGCTGCCCGGTCGTGGTTTACGTACCTCTTTCTGGCAGAGGACGAGGTCCGGTACACGGGGGATGCCGTGGCCATGGTGGCGGCGGAGGATCCGGACGCGGCCGAGGAGGCCCTTAAGGCCATCGAAGTGGTCTACGAGCCCTTGCCGGGGGTCTTTACCATAGAAGAGGCCCTGGAGCCCGGCGCGCTCCAGGTACAGGACTACGCCCCGGGCAACATCGTCCGGAACAGCCACTGGCCGGTGCGCCGGGGCAACGTGGAGGAGGGCTTTGCCCGGAGCGACGTGATCATCGAGAGGGAGTACCGCACCCCCTTCATCGAACATGCCTATATCGAACCGGAGGCGACCGTAGCCGTTCCCGACCCGGTGGACGGATCCGTCACGGTCTACGGGTCCGTACAGAATCCCTACATGACCCGGAGGTATGTGGCCGCCGCCCTGGGAACCGCTCTGGGCAAGGTGCGGATCATCCAGCAGACCCTGGGAGGGTCCTTCGGAGGCAAAGAAGAGGTTATGGGATTGATGTGCGGCCGGGCGGCCGTCATGGCGGTGAAGACCGGCCGGCCGGTGAAGATGGTGAACACGCGGGAGGAATCCTTCGTCGAGAGCGCCAAGCGCCATCCCTTTCGCCTGCGCTATAAAATAGGCGCCACCCGTGAAGGCAGGATAATGGCCTTTGAAGCCGAGCTGGTAGACGAGGGCGGCGCCTACAACTCCCAGGCCCAGTTCATGAACTGGCGGGCATGCGTCCACTCAGCGGGCTGTTACGAGATACCTAACGTGAAGGTGGACGTTTATGCCGTGCATACCAACAACGTGTACGGCGGCGCCATGCGCGGGTACAGTTCTCCCCAGGTTATTTTCGGCCAGGAATCCTTAATGGACGAGCTGGCCGAAGCCCTGGGGATGGATCCGGTGGAGCTGAGGCGCAAAAACGCCCTGCGCTTCGGCTCGGTAACCATCACCGGCCAGAAGCTGGACGACCAGCCGGTTAACGTCCTGGCGGTAATGGAAAGGGTGCTGGAGGAGGCCGATTACTTCAACAGGCGGGAGGAATATACCCGCCAAAGGGAAAAGGGCGGCCCCCGGCGCCGGGGCATCGGCATGGCGGTGAGCTACCGCGGCTGCGGCCTGGGAGCCGAGACTGCCGACGCCACCGGCGGATTGGTTTCGGTGCAGGAGGACGGGAGCGTAATTATCCGTTCGGGCCTGACGGACAACGGTCAGGGCCTGTCCACCTCCCACGCCCAGATAGTGGCCGAAGAATTGGGTATCCCCTTGAGCAAGGTCGTTTACCAGCGGGTGGACACTTCCACCATGCCCGACGGAGGCATGACCGTAGCCTCCAGGGGTACTTACACGGGCGGGCGGGCCATGCTCCTGGCGGCGCGGAAGGTGAAAGAGATCATCTTCCGGGGCGCGGCAGAACTCTTGTCCTGCCGTCCGGAAGAGCTGGCGAGCTCGGACGGCCTGATTTTCTGCTCCTCCGACCCGTCCAAGAAAGTATCCTTTGAGGAAGCCGTGCGCCACTGCCTGTTCCGGGGAGAGACCCTGACTCAGCTGGGGTGGGTCGTGCCGCCGGAGCTGCCATGGGACCGGCCTACTGGACAGGGCAAGGCATTTCCGACTTATATGTACAGCTGCGTGGTGGCCGAGGTGGAAGTTGATACGGAGACGGGGCAGGTAGAGGTATTAAGGGTTACCGCGGGCCACGACGTGGGCAGGGCCATCAATCCGGCCTTGGCTGCGGGACAGATTTACGGGGGTATTGTCATGGGCATGGGAATGGCCCTTATGGAAGAAGTGGAACTGCACAAGGGTGTCATCCTGAACCCCAATTTCGACAGCTACACCATACCCACCTCCCTGGATATGCCGGAAATGAAGCCCCTGCTCCTGGAGAGCGAGGACCCGGTAGGTCCCTTTCACGCCAAGAGCTTGGGCGAACCGGCCATGGAATGCGTGGCCGCGGCCATCGTCAATGCCGTCGCCCACGCAACGGGCAGGCGGGTGCGCAGCCTGCCGGCTAATCTCGAAAAAGTACTGCTGGGCAAGACCCTTGCCAGGTCCTAGGAGGTGCGATCGTGCATAAGTTCGACTATGTAAAGGCCCGTTCACTGGAGGAGGCCCTAAGAGCCCTTTCCCAGGGGGGAGAGAAGGCGTGTGCCTTGGCAGGGGGGACGGACCTCCTGGTGGGCTTCCGGGCCGAGGACGCCCGCCTGAGGCATATCGAGCTGGTAGTCGATATCGGCGACCTCACCGAGCTGGCTTACATTAGGGAGGAAAACGGGTGTGTGGCCCTGGGAGCCCTGACCACCCATGCCGCGATTGCCGAGTCTTCCCTCATACGAGTGGCCGCGCCCTTCCTGGCGACGGCCTGCTCTCAAGTGGGTTCGCCCCAGATACGCAACCGGGGCACGGTGGGAGGGAACTTGTGCAACGCTTCCCCTGCCGCCGACACCCTACCAGTTTTGGTAGCCCTCGAGGCCGAAGTGGTCCTCCGGAGCCTTGGGGGAGAGCGGAGGGTCCCGGTAAGCCGTTTCGTCGAGGGCCCCCACCGAACCGGCCTCCGGCCGGGGGAACTGGTGACCGAGGTCCGCTTTAACCGGCCCCTTCCCGGCAGCCGGACCTGCTTCATAAAACTCGGCCGGCGCAAGGCCATGAGCATCGCTCGCTTAAGCATCGCCGTCCTGCTCAGAACGGGCGACGGCGGAGTGGTGGAGGAGATCCGGTTGGTTCCGGGGGCGGCCCTACCGGTCCCGGCCAGGGTGACGGCGGCCGAAGAGATTCTCCGGGGCCAAGGGCTTACCGTGGAGCTGGCCCGGGAAGCGGGGGAGAAACTCGCCCAGGAGATGGTGCGCATCACCGGGCAGAGGTGGTCTACGCCTTATAAAGTTCCGGCCATAGCCGCCCTTACCAGGAGGGCTATCCTAACAGCTGGGGGGCTCGAGGATGTCGCTACTAGATCTCAAGCTTAAAGTCAACGGTAAGGAATACCGGGTAAAGGTAAGACCCCATAAGCGACTGCTGGACGTCCTGCGGGACGACCTTCACCTGACCGGCACTAAAGAGGGGTGCGGCATCGGCGAATGCGGTGCCTGCACCGTTATCATGGACGGTCGGGCGGTCAATTCCTGCCTGGTGCTGGCAGCCTCGGCCGAGGGAAAAGAGATATACACCATCGAAGGGCTGGAGCAGGACGGTAAACTCCACCCCCTCCAGGAGGCCTTCATGCGCCACAACGCCCTTCAGTGCGGTTTCTGCACTCCGGGGATGATTATGAGCGCCAAGGCCCTGCTGGACAAAAACCCCCATCCCACCCGGGAGGAAATAAAAGAGGCCATCTCCGGCAACCTGTGCCGCTGCACGGGTTACCGGCAGATTATAGAAGCCATCGAGGAGGTGAGCGAATCGGCGTCTAAGGGAGCTCGTGAATAATTATACGGCATGTGGAGACTGCGTTATTTTAAAAACCCAAAAACCCAAAAGGAGGTTTGGACTTAATGAAGAGGCTATTAGCCATTTTGGTAACGTTGTTCTTGCTCTTGGGTGTGGCAGCCTGCGGAGGCGGGCAGAAGCAAGAGAGCAAGCCTCAAGACCAGACCCAGGAAAGCCAGTCTGAAAAGCAGGAAGGTCAGAAGAAATTAAAAGTTGCCTTGCTGTTGCCGGGTACCATCAACGATATGGGGTGGAACGCCATCGCCTATGAAGGTCTGAAGCTGGCGGAGAAGAACTATGGAATCGAAACGTCCTATCGGGAGAAGGTTTCCCAATCGGAGATGGAAGAAGCCTTCCGGGGCTACGCTAACCAGGGCTTTGACGTTATAATGGGACATGGTTTTGAATTCGGAGATGCGGCTATGAAAGTGGCCAAGGACTTTCCTAATGTTAAGTTCGTGGTTACGAGTAGCGATATCAGCCAGCCCCCCAACCTGGGCTCCCTCAAGGTAAATAACACGGAGGTGGGCTTCATCGCCGGGTACTTGGCGGGGCTCCTCACCAAGACGGGAACGGTAGGATACATCGGCGGTATGGACATCCCGCCGATACGGGATGCCATGATAGGCTACGAACTAGGTGCCAAGCTGGCTAACCCCAATGTAAAGGTCCTGTCCACCATGACCGGCAGCTTCCATGACGTGGCAAAAGCCAAGGAGCAGGCCTTGGCCTTTATTCAACAGGGTGCCGATGTGCTCTTGGGTAATGCCGATGAATCCGGTCTCGGCGTTATCCAGGCTGCAGTGGAGAAGAACGTCCTCGCTATAGGCTACAGTATGGATCAGAGCCCGGCGGCGCCCGACCATATTCCGGCCAGTACCCTCCAGAGCTATCCCATTGCCATCAACCACCTGATAGAGCTCATCTTGGAAGGCAAGTGGGAGCCCAAGTACTACGGAATGGGCATCAACGAGGGCGCCACGGGTATCATCTGGAACGATAAATTTATGAACAAGCTGCCCGCGGGAGTCAAGGAAAAGATGGAACAGTTCCTAGAAGACATTAAGTCGGGCAAGCTCGATGCGGAAAAACTGGCCGTAGAAAAAGGGCTTAAGAAATAGTCTGTTGAAACCATAAGGGTGGTCCTCCCGGAAGGGGGTTCCCCCCTCTCCTCCCCTAATGGATGAAGGAATTCCGTATTCAGAAGATTGGTTTAGGTAGGTTAGTGCGCGTTCTGCTCGTCCATGTAAGTAGTAAAGACTAATAATTTGACTGTTGAGGAGGCGGCTTAACGCATGAAAAACCTCATAATTGCATTTACCGTCTTATTCCTGCTCCTGGGCACCGCGGCCTGCGGTGGCGGTAGTAAGGGAGGAGGTCCCACTTCAGGGCAGCAGCAGGAAAAGAAAGAGGGGAGCGCAGCAGACAAGCCCAAAGTGGCTCTCTTGCTCCCGGGTAATATCAATGATTTAGGGTGGAATACCATTGCTTATGAAGGCTTGAAACTGGTAGAAAAGGAATATGGGCTTACTACTTCCTATATGGAGAGGGTGGCCCAGTCCGAAATGGAGGAAGTGTTTCGCAACTATGCCAATCAGGGCTTCAAGGTAATCTTTGCCCACGGATTTCAGTTCGGCGACGCGGCGCTTAAGGTGGCAAAAGACTTTCCCGAGGTTAAATTTATTGTCACCAGTCATACCATCGCCCAACCCCCTAACCTGTGCTCTCTTATTGTAGATAACACGGAGGTAGGCTTTCTTGCAGGTTACGTAGCCGGGCTGGCTACTAAGACCGGCGTTGTAGGCTATTTGGGGGGGAAGGATATTCCACCAATCAGGGACGCCATGTACGGTTATATAGTGGGAGCGAAGCTCGCCAATCCCAACGTAAAGGTGCTGGCTACCATGCTGGATACCTTTGAAGACGTGGCTAAGGCTAAGGAACAGGCTCTGGCCTTTATCCAGCAGGGAGCCGATGTGCTTTTGGGTAACGGTAATGAAGCCGGCCTGGGCGTAATACAGGCGTGTCAGGAGAAGGATGTTTTGGCTATAGGCTACAGCATGGACCAGAGCTCGGCCGCGCCGAATCACGTGCTGGCCAGCAGCCTCCAGAGTTATCAAATGGCCTTTAAACACGTTATGGGTTTAATTCTGGATGGAAAATGGGAACCCATTCACTACAGGGCCAGCCTTAACGAAGGCGCGACCGGTATAATTTGGAATGAAAAAGTTCTGGCTAAGTTGCCGGCCGAGGTCAAGACCAAAACAGATGAAATAGAGGAGAGAATAAAGGCGGGCGAGTTAGATATTGAAAAAATGGTTGTAGAGGAAGGCCTCAAGAAGTAAGCCCCTTAAGTATTCCGGGGAGACTCCTGCTGGGGGTCTCCCCCCATGGATCTTCCCAGGGGGGAAAGTGATGGAAAAGATTCAACTTAAGATTAACGGGCGGCTGTACAGCGTTAAGGTTAACCCTAACTGGACGCTCCTCAAAGTACTCCGGCAGATTCTCGGGCTGACGGGCACCAAGTGCGGGTGCGCCACGGGGGATTGCGGGGCGTGCAAGGTGCTGGTGAACGGGGAGGCCGTAAAATCCTGCACCTTGCTGGCCAGGAAGGCCCAGGGTAAAGAGATCGTCACCATTGAGGGTCTAAGCCGGGGCGGGGAACTGCACCCCGTGCAGCGCGCTTTTATAGAGACCGGTGCCGTCCAGTGCGGCTTCTGCACCCCCGGCATGATAATCGCGGCCAAAGCTCTGCTGGACAAAAATCCCAATCCTTCCCGGGAAGAGATATGCGAGGCCTTACAAGACAACTTATGCCGGTGTACGGGCTACGTCAAGATAATCGAGGCCGTGGAACTGGCCGCCGCCTGGCTCAAGGGGGGGACTAACGGGGCCTCCGGCGAGTGCGCTACCGGTGGCCAGGTGGTAGGGAAGGGGCGGCCCTTGCGCGATGCTGTAGATAAAGTGACGGGACGCACGGTGTATATGGCTGACATGCGCCTTCCCGGTATGTTGTACGGCCGGGTGCTTTTCAGCCCGGTGGCCCACGCCAGGATAAAGCGTATTGATGTGAGCAAGGCGGAGGCGCTGCCGGGGGTAAGGGCCGTGGTGACCTACAAGGATTCCCCGCGCGTACCGTATAACAGCGCCCTGCGCTTTAAGGGGCACGATATCCCTCACGATGAGTATATTTTTGACGATACGGTAAGATATTTGGGAGACCGGGTGGCCGCAGTAGCGGCCGACGACCCGGAGACGGCGGAGAAAGCCCTGAGGCTCATTGAAGTAGAGTATGAGGAACTGCCGGCAGTGTTTGACCCGGAGGAAGCCTTGAAACCGGAGGCGCCGCCGGTTCACGAGGGCGGGAACTTAATTAAAAAGCTCGAGGCCGCGGCCGGCGATGTGGAAAGGGCTTTGGACGGAGCCGATTACGTATTCACCGACCGTATCAAGCTGCCTATAGTTACCCATGTGGCTTTAGAGCCCCACGCCAGCCTGGCCCAATTCGACGCCGCGGCGGGCAAGCTCACCGTATGGAGCGCGAATCAGAACATTTTCGCCACGCGGATCATCCTTTCGGAAATCTTCGGTCTGTCGGTGAACAAGGTACGGGTCATCAAACCCCCGGTGGGCGGAGCCTTCGGGGGCAAGCTGGAGGCCATTTTGGAGCCGGTAGCGGCCCTTTTATCCCTTAAGAGCGGGAAGCCGGTACTGGTGGAAATGAAGCGCAGGGATATCATGGTATCCACCCGGACGCGCCACTCTGCCGTATATTACTTGAAGACGGGAGTAAAGAAAGACGGCACCATAGTGGGCCAGGACATAACGGCCTATTTCAATACCGGGGCCTACGCCAGCAGCGCCCTTAACGTGCCCAGCGCCATGATGGATAAGGCCTTCCGCCTTTACCGCATACCTAATTTGCGGGTAACCGTTTATCCGGTCTATACCAATTGCCCGGTGGCCGGCGCCATGCGCGGCTACGGCTCGCCTCAGCTCATGGCCGCCAGAGAAATCCACCTGGATAAAGTGGCCAGAAAACTGGGACTGGACCCCGTGGAATTCCGCAGGAGGAACTTGGTAAGACCGGGGGATATAAATCCTCGCTTCGGCACCTCCCTAGGCAATTGCCGCGTTCTGGATTGCCTGGAAAAAGGAGCGGAGAGGTTCGGGTGGGAGGCGAAAAGCCGGCAGCCCAAGGGTGGGCGTTTTCGCCGGGGCATTGGCGTGGCTGCAGGCAATCACGGCAACGGCACCTTTGGGGTACATGTGGACATGACCACCGTAGCCTTGAAAATGAACGAAGACGGCACGTTGACCATGTTCACGGGTACTCAGGATCTGGGCCAGGGCAGCACCACCATGATGTGCATGGTAGTGGCCCAGGTATTGGGCTTATCGCCCGACCAGATCGAGGTCGTGGAAGCCGATACCGAGCTTACACCCTGGGATCTGGGTACCTACGCCAGCCGAGGGGTCTGGGTGAGCGGCAATGCGGCGCTAAAAGCCGCCCAAAGTATACGCCGGCAGCTTATAGAAGTGGCGGCCTCTATGCTGGGGGTAAAGGAGGAGGACTTGGAGCTGGGGGGTGGGTTCGCCTACTGCCGCCATTCCCCGGATAAGAAAGTCTCCTTACAAGATATAGTAGTGGCAGCTCAACTGAGTAAGGAGGGCAGCCGGGAAATCAGAGCCTACGAAAGCTTCGCCTCGGTAGCCGGTCCTAACTCTTACGGGGTGCACTTTGCTGAAGTAGAAGTGGATACGGAAACAGGAGAAGTCAAAGTCTTGAACTACGTGGCGGTCCACGACGTGGGCCGGGCCATCAATCCCTTGCTGGTAGAAGGCCAGATAGAGGGCGGTATCCAGATGGGCCTGGGCTACGGGCTTACCGAAGAGCTCATCCTGGACAAGAGGAGCGGGAAAGTAATAAATGCTACCCTCAAGGGTTACAAACTTTTCCGGGCCAAGGATATGCCACGGGTAGAAGTGTTGTTGGTAGAGGAGGGAGAATCGCCCGGCCCCTTCGGAGCTAAAAGCATCGGTGAGGCAGCGACTGTGCCTGTGGCCCCGGCGGTGGTTAACGCCGTGGCCGACGCCCTGGGAGTGGAATTCGATGAGCTCCCCGTTACCCCCCAGAGGATACTGGCTAAGTTACGGAGGACACCCTAGGGCTTCAAAGGCACGGTGTCCGGTTCCGCCTGGGAGTACGGCGGCTCGCCGGGTGCCGTCGGGAAGAAGGTCAGGGGAAGGAGGAAGGAGATTATGCCCGTTATTCTGGGGATCAGCGGCAGTCCCCGCAAAGGAGCTACCGATTATGCCGTACAGGTGGCCCTGGAAGAGGCCGCCCGTTTTCCCGGTATTACCACCCGCTACTGGAGTGTGAGGAGCAAGAAAATCGCCTTTTGCACCCATTGCGACCGGTGCATACGGGAGAAGACCATGTGCCACGTGCAGGACGATATCAAAGAACTGGAAGAGCTCGTTCTGGAAGCCGACGGCTTTATCATAGGTTCGCCGGTATACGACATGAATATCACCGCCCAACTGGCCGCCTGTTTCAACCGGCTTCGCCCCATCTTCCTGGTGCATCCAGGTAAACTGCGTAACAAAGTGGGAGGCGCCATCGCTTTGGGGGGCACCCGCCACGGGGGCCAGGAGACGGCCCTCCAGGCCATCATCAACTTCTACCTTATGCACGAGATACTGGTCTGCGGCGGCATAGGCGGCTGCTATAGCGGCGGTACGGTGTGGACGAGGGACGGCAAAGCCCAAGGCGCCGCCGAGGACGAAGTAGGCATGGCCACCGTCAGGGGCTTGGGCAGGGCCATCGGGGAGGCCGTATGGATAACTTCTATGGGCCGCGAACTTTGGGAGGAGAAAAAACAGGAGCTGGGCGTTGGGGACGCCGGGCCGGTTAGGGACCACGCCATCTAAACCGTAGAGGGAAGCGTGGGGGTTTGTCCCCCGCTCTTTCCTTACTGCGCCCCGGCCCGGATAAGGGCGTAGGGACCCCCGCGCAAAGGCCCGTTGACCGTCACCACGGGTGAAGATACAATACTACTGCAAGGAGGAAGGGGCACGAGGTGTTGGAGGTCCAAGTTACCCTCGAGTTCTTCCGCAGACGCACCTCTGTACTTTTCCAAATGCTTCACGTACCGGTCCAAAGCGTGGAGCTTTTGCTCCACCACATGCGGATCAACCATTTTGGGCACCTCCGAAGGACCCGTTCGCCAGGCGCCGACGCAAGTACTGGGCCTGGAGCTTAAGTACGGGCTGAAAATCAAGAAATTCACGCAAGGTTTTTTCGTGAAAGCGCACACGAGCTTGGGGTTCGCGGCAGAAGAGCAGTTTACCGTCTTGCAGAATGTGAAAGCGAAGGACCAGGGGCGCTTCGTTGAGAACTACCAAATCCACTCGCCGCTTAAGGTGCTGCTGTAATGCCACCACCAGGTCGCTGGCGTATCCGTACGGACTCGCGGGCGGCATGCGGGTTTGGTCTACATAGACGGCGATATCTATATCGCTTAATTTATTAGCCGTTCCGCGGGCATAAGAACCGAAAATAAGGGCGAATACGATCTCCGGCCTGGGGGCCAGAAGCTCCCGCAGGTGGTTTTCCAACGAAGTAGTTTTATCCGGCACGACGTTCACGTCGCCTTCCCGCCTTTCCCTTTTATGCCCGGCCGGTGCTCCGCACCTATGGTATAGGCCGGAGCCCTTGCTTCCCTTGGGGAGATTTATATAGGCGTCCTCCCTTATCCTCTGCTTCCCGCCTCAATTTTATAAGAATATACCCCGGCGGACAACCGAAATTTTCCTCCTCCCTCTCCAATTCCCCGAGTGCCTTTGGCCCCTTCGACCGGCCTTCCCGGCTTGGTTGAAATACCTCCTCCGGAACCGGCCGCGACGTCCTCAACGGTGCCACGAAGGAGAAGGGGCGCAAGTTGGGATATCAGCCCCCCGCACCGGTCGGCTTGTTCCTCCGGCTTAAGCTAAAACATATTGACTGCGAAATAGAAGTATAGTATGATAGTATACACCTGCGGAGAGACAGAGCCATAAAGGCCGAAGAATTCTTGGGAGGGGGTTGTACTCGGCCCATGAACCGGAGGGAGTTTCTCAGGCGTTCCCTGGCGGCCGGGGTGGGGGCCTCCCTGGCCCTTACCGGCCTGCAAAGGGTGGGGGTGGCCGAAGGGGCCGTCACCCAGTTCGGCACCCTCATCGACTTAACCAGGTGTGACGGATGTAAAGACCGCAGCTTGCCCCTGTGCGTGGATGCCTGCCGGGAGGCCAACCGGCATAGGTTCCCGCAGCCGCGCAAGGAGGATCTCAAACCTTACTGGCCGCAAAAGAATTACGAGGATTGGTCGGAAAAACAGCATGTAACCGATAGGCTTACTCCCTACAACTGGACCTTCGTCCAGGAAGTAGAGGTGGAGCACGGGGGACAAAGGGTCACGGTGTATATTCCCCGCCGCTGCATGCACTGCGACAATCCGCCTTGCGCCCACCTATGTCCCTTCAGTGCCCAGGAGAAAAAGCCCGAGGGATCCGTGGTCATAGACCCGAACGTCTGCTTCGGGGGGGCCAAATGTCGGGAGGTGTGCCCCTGGCATATACCCCAGCGCCAGGCCGGGGTCGGCCCTTACCTTAAGGTCGCCCCTAAATTTGCCGGGGGCGGCGTGATGTACAAGTGCGATTTATGCTACGGCCGTATTAACCGCGGAGGCCTGCCCGCCTGCGTGGAGGCCTGCCCGCGCGGGGCCCTCGCCTTCGGGCCGAAAGAAGAAATGAGGCAGGAAGCCCACCGCAGGGCGGGGGCCCTGGGGGGCTACATCTACGGGGAGAAGGAGAACGGCGGCACTTCTACCTTCTATGTGTCCGCCGTACCTTTTGAAACCATAAACAAAGCCCTCATGGCCGCCAAGCAGCAGCCGCCCATGCCTGTAGGGGTGGGCAATTTCTTGGATACCGCCAACGGCCTGGCCCAAGCCATCTTCCTGGCACCGGTAGCGGGTGTGGTGGCTGCGGGCGTGGCCGCCTACATGGGATGGCAGGGAGGGAAGAAGGATGGCTAACGGGAGGGTCAGGCGCCACAGCGGTCTGGTACGCTTCATCCACTGCTCCGTGGCCCTCTCCACTTTTCTGCTCATTTTTAGCGGCCTGGGCCAACTGCCCCTCTACAAGCGCTATATGGTGGATCGCCTGCCGGGGCTGTCCTGGTCTTCAGACTTCGGGGTTACCCTGATAATCCACTATGTAGCTGCCGTCTGGTTGATATTTGCCGTCGTCCTTCATGTGGCCTATCATGCGGCCAGAAGGGAATTCGATCTCATCCCCCGGCGGGGGGATTTCAAGGAGTCCTGGCTGATCATCAAGGCCATGTTCGGGAAGGGCGAAGAGCCGCCGGCTGATAAATACCTGGCGGAGCAGCGGCTGGCCTATGCCTATATGGCCCTGAGCTTCTTTATAATCATCGTCACCGGTTTTATAAAGGTCCTTAAGAATCTGCCTTCGGTTGCCCTGCCCCACGGTGTGGTGACCTGGGCCACCAACCTCCATAATGTGGCCACCGTGCTGCTAATCTTGGGGATAGGGGCCCACCTCGCCGCCTTTCTACTAAAACCCAATCGGCCCCTCATTTTGAGTATGCTGACGGGTTATGTTAGCGAAGAGTACGCCCGGCGCCGTCACCCCCTGTGGTATCGCCGTATCAAGGGAGGGGAAGGCTGACGTATCCCCAGTTTTGATTCCGGCCTGCTTGGCTTTCGCTCGCAAAGGCCTCCCTCGCGGGCAGGACTTTTGCTTGGCTCAAGGC
>LDZR01002700.1_pt1 | contig 25197 bp, 18 predicted proteins | sample 615371 | NCBI WGS metagenome assembly LDZR01 (sample SAMN03408294, study PRJNA278302) | terrestrial metagenome | isolation source: oil reservoir sample K2 | place: USA: Alaska, North Slope, Kuparuk formation | collected 2013
TCCACTGTAAATTCTGTCTGATCGAGTTTGAAGTTAACGTTGCAATAGTGTATGATTTATTTCTGAGAAAGATATTCAAAGACGAATGGGGGGATCTTCGACGCACACCAAACTGAACCCAATCTCCATGAAGAGAGAGAACAAAAAGTTGATCTTGAGGTACCTGATAGAGAAAGGACAAAGTAGCAGGATGGAAATTGTGCGCCACACAAAACTCGCCCAGAGTGCCATCTGGCGAATAATGAGCGAGCTGGTTAACGAAGGGCTCGTACAGGAGAGAGGTTTCACTACGGGCAAAAGGAGAAAACCTGTCATCTATGGTCCCACGAGATCTTTCATCACCTCGGTCGTGTATAACGTTGAGGTCCTGGAAACACTCGTTGCAATTGGTTTTCTTGATGGTTCATGGAAGGTGATCGAAAGATTCCCCACACCACTGAACTTTGAGCTGTTCAAGGAGAATGTGAAGATGTCATTCAAAAAGATCGTAAAGGAAAAAACCGTCAGGAAGGATATCACAAAGATCGTGTTTTCATTGCCAGGTATGGTCAACTACGAGAAAAAACTCTTGATCTTTGCGCCAAATTTGAAGTGGAAGAATGTAGATTTTCAACAGGAGTTTGCGGATCTGAATATGGAAGTTTTTGTCGAAAACGATGCCAACCTTTCTCTCATGGCTGAACAATTTTTCTCTCAGGACGTGAAAAGATCGAAGGTTGCGTTCTTTCTCTATTTCGGTGAAGGCATAGGTGGCGCGATCTCGGTGGACGGGAGCATCGTCAGAGGAAAGAACTCCGCCGCGGGGGAAATCGGGCATGTGACATTCAACGGGGACAAAAACGAGATAGAAAGTTTTCTTTCCGTTTCGAGGCTCATCGACAAGGTACAAAGATGGGTTGGAAGTAATGATGGCTCACTGGAAGAAAAGTTTCAACGTTTAAAGCGTCTCTGGTTCATCGGACAGAGGGATGTGAAAAAAATCCTGGAGGATTACCTGCACCACGTTGCAGTTGCTCTCAGAGACCTTGTTTACTTTTTGAATCCCGATGTCATCGTCCTGGGGGGGTTGATAAACGACATATACGAGACCTTTGGACCACACATAGTAAGAGAACTGGAAACCATCACGGAAAAGGAAATACTGACAGGTGTGGTGATAAGAGATTCCATCTTCAAAGAAGTTCCGCCATCCCTCGTTGGTGGCAACGTTTTGGTCATCGAGCATTTTTTGAAAACCCTCTAAGGGGGGCTCTATACCATCCTGGGAGGTGGTGTTATGAGGCGGTTGTTGGTGTTTCTCGTCCTGGCTCTGGCTCTCTCTCTGATCGCGCAGGTCTCCATCCCAAGGGAAGAGACTGTCTACATCGCCGGTTGTCTCTGGGGACCGGCAACGACCTGGAACCTGTACGCACCACAATCAACCTGGGGTACCGATCATTTCTTGTTCGTGCCATCGTTCCTCTACGATCTCGGAAGAGACGCGTGGATTCCGATCATAGCAGAGCGATATGAATTCATCGACGACAAAACTGTCAGGATCTTCATAAGGCCCGAAGCGAAATGGAGCGATGGTCAACCCATCACGGCAGAGGACTTCGTGTATACACTGGAGCTTTCGAAAAAGCTTGGTGTGGGACCGGGCGTCGGTTGGAACGATTACGTTGAGTACGTGAAAGCTGTGGATACGAAAGTCGTCGAATTCAAAGCGAGAGAAGATGCGCTGAACTACTATCAATTCCTCTCCTATTCACTCGGAGCCAAACCGATGCCCAAACATGTTTACTCCAAACTCGAGGCAGCAGGAACGATAAGAGATTGGGTCAACGACAAACCAGATGAACAGGTCGTCTCTGGTCCCTACAAGCTCTATTACTACGATCCGAACATCGTCATCTACCAGAGGATCGACAACTGGTGGGGCAAGGACATCTTTGGACTTCCAAGACCCAGGTTCATCGCACACGTGATCTACAAGGACAACCCGAGCGCGAGCTTGGCCGTGGAAAAGGGAGACGTTGACTGGGCTGGACTCTTCATTCCGAGCGTTTGGGAAATGTGGGAGAAGAAACATCTACCGGTTGGAACGTGGTACAGGAGAACACCGTACTTCTTACCAGGCGGCGTAAACTTTGTTTACTTAAACAACACCAAACCCGGGCTTTCTGATCCAGCCGTCAGAAAAGCCATCGCCCATGCGATACCGTATGAAGAAATGGTCATCAAGGCGTATTTTGGTTACGGCGTTCAAGCGCATCCATCAATGGTTATGGATGTTTTCGAGCATTACAAGGAGTACATAAACTATGAACTTGCCAAAAAAACATGGGGTACTGAAGATGGAAAAATACCTTATGACATTGAGAAAGCGAAGAAGATCTTGGACGAAGCTGGCTACAAGGTTGGAAAAGATGGTATCAGAGTCGGACCAGACGGCAAAAAACTTGGCCCTTACACGATATCTGTTCCATACGGATGGACGGACTGGATGATGATGTGCGAAATGATTGCAGAAAACCTGAGGAAGATAGGCATCGACGTTGTCACGGAATTCCCGGATTACTCAGTTTGGGCAGACAGAATGACCAAAGGAACTTTTGACATCATCATCTCCTGGAGCACTGGTCCTGGCTTCGACCATCCATTCAACGTCTACAGGTTCGTGCTCGACAAGAGACTCTCCGCACCCGTCGGCGAAGTGACTTGGGCGGGAGACTGGGAAAGGTACGACAACGATGAAATCGTCCAGATTTTAGACAAAGCCGTCTCGACTCTGGATCCAGAAGTCAGGAAAAACGCGTATTTCAGAATCCAGGAGATCATCTACAGAGACCTGCCCAGTATTCCTGCGTTCTACGGTGCAAACTGGTACGAATATTCTACAAAATACTGGATCAACTGGCCCAACGAAGATAACCCGTTCTGGATGTTACCACCTCCATGGAACGTAGGCACGTTACCAACCCTCTTTGGCATCTCTCCAAAGAACAACCCACAACCTGTCCCCAAGTGGATAGAAACCACTGACAAAGGTGGGTTTGGTATACCAACTTCGAAGGTATTCGAAGACCTCCAGGCCGCTAAGAAGTGATCTGTCCGGCCCCCATCCGGGGGCCGGGTTTCATAAACCCACAGGGAGTGGAGAAAAAGATGGCTTCCAAACCGTTGTTTAAGTTCCTTCTAAGACGTTTCATCTTTCTTCTGGTGACGTACATCGTGGCAACCACGATCGTTTTCATACTTCCAAGGGCGATCCCAGGAAATCCACTTGCCCAGTTGCTTTCGAATCTTTCCAGGGTGGCTCAAGTAAACCCAGAGGCGATAAGGGCTGCTGAAAAGACGTTGATGAAAGAATTCGGTATAGACAAACCTTTGCTCGTTCAGTACGGAACGTTTGTTCTCAAAGCGCTGCGCGGTGATCTTGGGACTTCTATAACTTACTATCCAAGAAAAGTGATCGATCTTGTAATTCCGGTGATACCATGGACCCTGGTTCTGCTTCTTCCCGCGACACTCGTTGCCTGGATACTTGGCAACATTCTCGGTGCGCTGGCGGCGTACAGACGAAACACGTGGATAGACAAAGGAGTCTTGACAACATCACTTATCGTCTCTCAGATACCCTACTACTGGCTGGGAATGATATTCATTTTCCTGTTTGGTGTGAGACTCGGTTGGTTTCCCACTCAGGGTGCTTACTCTCTGGGAACCATACCAAGCCTCAGCTGGGGATTCTTTTTCGATGCTCTGAGACACTACGTGATGCCCTTCGCGTCCATCGTGATATCCGCCATGGGTGGCTGGGCAATAGGCATGAGAGTCATGGTTGTCTATGAGCTTGGAAGCGATTACGCTCTGTTCTCGGAGTATCTCGGAATGGAAGACAAGAGGATCTTCAAGTACGCCTTCAGAAACTCGCTTTTGCCACAGATAACGGGACTCGCTCTGAGTCTCGGTGGGATCCTTGGAGGTGCTTTGATCACTGAGATCGTGTTCAACTATCCGGGAACCGGATTTCTGCTCTTCAAAGCTTTGACAACGCTGGATTATCCCATGATACAGGGCATATTTGTGATTCTCATCGCGTCGATTTATCTGGCGAACTTCATCGTTGATTTTCTGTACGCACTGATAGATCCGAGGATAAGACTCGGACAGGAGGAATGAAAAATGTTCGCGACAATGATAAGACCTCTTCTCAAGAATAAAAAGTTCATAATAGGTATTTCGATATTCCTCTTCTTCTTGATGCTGGGCATTCTGGGACCTGTTGTTTACAGAGTCAGTCCCACCAAGATGACGTGGGATTACGAACAGCCACCTTCCGCCAAGCACCCGTTGGGCACGGACACGTACGGTAGAGACGTCCTTGCGCAACTTCTCCACGGCATTCGATCTTCGCTTTACATAGGTTTTCTTGCGGCGATCATTTCTCTGGCGATCGGAACCGTCGTGGGCAGCTTGTCAGCGGTGAAAAGGGGCATTGTGGATGACACGCTGATGGCGATAACGAACATCGTTCTGACGACACCATCCATCCTCATAGCCATACTGGTTGCAAGCTATTTGAGAATCAGGAGCATGGAAGTGGTGGCCGTGATCCTGGGACTGTTCCAGTGGCCCTGGTTCGCGAGGGCGATAAGAGCGCAGCTGATGAGTGTCATGTCGAGAGAGTACGTTTACCTCTCAATAATGGCAGGCTATTCGGACATGCGACTCGTGATAGAAGATCTACTCCCGACCATAGCCACTTATGCTTTCATGTCCTTCGTGCTCTTCATAAACGGAGGCATAATGGGCGAGGCAGGTTTGAGCTTGATAGGCTTAGGACCCACGCGCGGAATTTCTCTCGGTTTGATGTTGCAGTGGGCGGTGCTCATGGAAGCCGTGAGACGCGGACTGTGGTGGTGGTTCGTTCCGCCCGGAATCGCGATCGTTGCCCTGACAGCGTCGCTAATGGTTATCAGCACCACGATGGATGAAGTTTTCAACCCACGCTTGAGGGAGGAATAGAGAGTGAAAGAAGTATTGATGAGAATAGAGAACGCGAAGGCTTACTATAAGTTGGAGAAAGTTTCCGTCAGGGCGGTGGATGGAGTTTCGTTCGAAATATTTGAAGACGAAGTCATCGGCGTAGTGGGTGAATCCGGTTGTGGAAAAACCACACTTTCGAACCTTATCTCCATGAACATTTTAAAGCCGCTAACTCTGGTCGAAGGCAAGGTGTTCATGAAGATCGACGGAAAACTCGAAGAGATCTCGTCCATGTCGAGAGAAGAGGCAAAGAAAAGACTCTGGGGTAAAGAGATCACGATCGTTCCGCAGTGTGCGATGAACGCCTTGATGCCAACCATAAGGATGGCAAAATACGTTGAACACCTCGCACAGTCGCACGAACTGAGCGAGAAAGAACTGTTGCAGAAAGCTGAAAAAAGATTTGAAGAAGTCGGCTTGAACCCACTCTGGTTGAAAAGATACCCCTTCGAACTCAGCGGAGGCATGAGGCAAAGGGCAGTCATAGCCATAGCGACGATTTTGAACCCAAAGCTTCTGATAGCTGATGAGCCAACGTCGGCACTCGACGTGGTCAATCAGAAAATCTTTCTCAAAGTTCTGATGCAGCTGAAAAGAATGGGCGTTGTGAAAAGCATCGTCTTTATAACGCATGATATCGCCACCGTTCGACAGATCGCCGACAGAATGATCGTCATGTACGCGGGAAAGATCGTGGAGATATCCACCATGGAGAAGATACTGGAAAGACCGCTTCATCCATACACCAAAGGCTTGTTCAACTCGGTCCTGACCCCAGAGCGTGAGGTCAGAGAAAGGGGCATCATGGTCATTCCTGGTGCCCCACCCAACCTGATAAACCCACCGGGCGGTTGCAGGTTCCACCCGAGATGCTCCCAGGTGATGGATGTTTGCAAAGAGAAAGAACCACCGTTGATAGAAGTCGATGAAGGCACAAAAGTGGCATGTTTCCTCTATTCGGAGGAGAGAGCATGAGCAGACTGATCGTTGAAAACCTAACCAAGATATTCACCCTGGGGTTCTTCTCGAGAAGACGCATAGAGGCTGTGAAAAACGTTTCTCTCGAGGTCAAAGAAGGAGAAATCGTCTCACTCGTGGGAGAGAGTGGCTCTGGTAAGACAACGACTGCGAAGATGATCTTGAGGCTTCTTCCTCCAACCAGTGGCAGGATAATCTTCGAGGGAAAAGATATCTGGAAAGACCTAAACGATCACGAATCGATCAAAGACTTTCGAAGAAAGGTTCATGCCGTCTTTCAAGATCCATTCGCGAGTTACAATCCATTCTATCCCGTTGAAAGAACGCTCTGGCAGGCGGTCAACCTTCTGGAAAAAAAGCCTTCCAGCAAGAAGGAAGCACTGGAACTGATAAAAGAATCGCTCGTCAGAGTGGGAATAGATCCCAAGGATGTTCTGGGAAAATATCCACACCAGATCTCCGGTGGGCAGAAACAGAGAATCATGATAGCAAGATGCTGGATCCTCAGGCCCCTCTTGATAGTTGCGGATGAACCAACCTCGATGATAGACGCCTCGAGCAGGGGAGGGATCATACAGCTTCTGGAGGAACTGAGAGAAGAACAGGGAACCTCAATCATCTTCATTACTCACGACCTTGGCCTTGCGTATTACGTATCCGACAACATTTTTGTTATGAAGGATGGAGAAATAGTGGAAAGGGGTCATCCGGACAGGGTGGTTCTTGAACCGTCCCACGAGTATTCGAAGCTCCTCGTGGAGAGTATCCCGAAACTCTACAGGAAACTGGAAGGTCTGTGAGATGTTCACACGCACCATTTTGATGATATTCTCCTGGGCACTGGTGCTGGAAATTTTTGTATTGCTCTACTATCTGTGGCGCGGTACAAGGCCTGTGGAATTTTACCTGAACCTCGGCTTGATGGTCTTCACGGTCTTGTTCCTGATTTTTCTCGTTTTTCGGGAACGAAAGAGGAGGGATGAGGATGATAAACGTGGATGAAATCGTCTCAAAACTCACTCTGGAAGAAAAGGTGAAGATCGTTGTCGGAGTGGGAATGCCGGGCGTGTTCTCTAATCCTCAATCAAGAGTCGCTGGAGCGGCGGGCGAAACACACCCCGTACCACGTTTGGGTCTACCGAGCGCCATTCTGGCAGACGGTCCGGCTGGATTGAGAATCAACCCGACCCGTGAGAACGACGAGAACACCTATCACGCAACCGCCTTCCCGATCGCGGTGATGCTCGCATCAACCTGGAACGTTCAGATCCTGGAAGAAGTGGGTAAAGCGATGGGTGAAGAGGTCAGAGAGTACGGTGTGGACATCCTCCTGGCACCCGCGATGAACATACACAGAAACCCGTTGTGTGGAAGAAATTTCGAATATTACTCTGAAGATCCCCTGCTTTCTGGAGAAATGGCCGCCGCATTCGTGAGAGGCGTGCAGTCGCAGGGCGTTGGCGCGTGTCTGAAACATTTCGCGGCGAACAATCAGGAAACTAACCGGATGAGTGTGGACACGATCGTTTCAGAAAGGGCACTCAGAGAGATATATCTCAAAGGTTTCGAAATAGCTGTGAAGAAGTCCAGGCCCTGGAGCGTGATGAGCGCTTACAACAAGTTGAACGGAAAATACTGCTCACAGAACGAGTGGCTTTTGACAAAAGTTCTGAGAGAGCAATGGGGATTCGATGGCTTCGTCATGACCGACTGGTTCGCGGGAGACAACCCTGTCGAGCAACTCCAGGCGGGGAACGATCTGATAATGCCCGGCAAGGTGAACCAGGTGAACATGTTCAGAAAAGACGAAATCAGCGAGATCATGGAGGCTCTCAAGGAAGGAAAACTGAGCGAGAGCACTTTGAACGAGTGCGTGAGGAACATTTTGAAGGTACTCGTGAACTGTCCTTCGTTCAAGTCTTACAGATATTCCAACGAACCAGACCTCGATGCGCACGCGAAGGTCGCTCACAAAGCGGGTATTGAGGGTGCAGTACTTTTGAAGAACGAAAACACCCTTCCTATTCAGAAAGATGCAAAGATCGCCATCTTCGGAACAGGACAGATAGAAACGATCAAGGGAGGAACAGGAAGCGGAGACACCCATCCAAGATACACGATTTCCATCCTTGAAGGTGCGAAGGAAAAAGGCTTGAAGGTGAACGAAGAACTTGCCAGGATGTACGAAGAGTACGTCAAAAAAATGAGAGAAACAGATCAATACAGGCCTGTACAGCATCCGTGGGGATTTCTGGTGTATCCAAAACTTCCGGAAGATTTCCTGTCCGAGGAAGATGTGAAGAAATTTGCCAGAGAGAGTGATGTTGCGATCGTTGTGGTAAGCAGAATCTCTGGCGAAGGAGAAGACAGAAAACTCACCAAAGGAGATTTCCACCTCTCCGACGATGAGGTCAAACTCCTTCAAGTAGTTTCGAAGCAGTTCCACGAGGTTGGAAAGAAAGTCGTTGTGTTGCTCAACATAGGTGGTCCCATCGAAATGGTGAGCTGGCGAGAACTGGTCGATGCAATTTTGCTCGTCTGGCAGGCTGGGCAGGAAACCGGAAGGATCGTTGCAGACCTCCTGATCGGAGACACAAACCCATCCGGAAAATTGCCTACCACCTTTCCGAAGGACTATTCGGACGTACCCTCCTGGAACTTTCCTGGAGAACCGAAGGATGATCCCGAAAAGGTGATCTACGAAGAAGACATATTTGTCGGCTACAGATACTACGACACTTTTGATGTCGAACCGGCCTACGAATTCGGTTATGGATTGTCCTACACCAGGTTCGATTACAGCAGCCTGAAAGTCCTGCTCGGCGACGACGTGCTGAAAATCTCTTACGTGATCACGAACGCAGGTGACATGGCTGGAAAAGAGATTTCACAAATCTACATCAAAGCACCGAAGGGAAAGATCGACAAACCTTTCCAGGAACTCAAGGCTTTCCACAAGACAAAGTTGTTGAACTGTGGTGAGTCCGAAGAGGTCTCCATCGAGATACCCCTGAGGGATCTGGCGAGTTTCGATGGCGAAGAATGGGTTCTGGAAAAGGGCGAATACGAAGTGAGAATTGGGGCGTCTTCGAGGAACATCAAACTGAAAGAGACGTTCGTTTTGAACGAAGCGAAGAGGTGGTCACCATGAGAAAGGTTTTTCTCTTTCTTCTGCTGATGTTCGTTACGATCTTGATCGCTCAGAACATTTTGAGCAACGGTTCTTTCAATAGGCCGATACTCATAGCGAACGTCGATCTGGAACCACCCTCTCCCGACGGTTCCGTTGACACCAGGGGGAACTGGATCTTCTTCACGAACAGTGGCGGTGAGGGAAAGGCGCATGTTGAAAACGGTGTGCTCGTTGTTGAGATCGCGAACGGTGGGTTCCACACCTGGTCGGTCCAGATCATTCAATCACCAATCGTGGTAGAGAAATACCACAAGTACAAGGTCTCTTTCAAAGCAAAGGCTTCGGCTGAGAGAAACGTGGGCATCAAGGTGGGAGGCATCGCGACAAGAGGCTGGCCGGCTTACAACCCTGGTACAGACGAATCAGGAGGAATGGTTTTCAGCCTGGGCAGAGAATGGCAGAGCTACGAATTCGAATTCGTCATGAGGCAGGAAACAGATCCAGCGGCGCGCTTTGAGTTCCAGCTCGGAAGGACTGCCGGAACCGTCTGGATAGACGATGTGGTGATGGAGGAGGTTGGAGTTGTGGAGGTCTCCGAGCCAGGAGTGAGGAAGCGAAAGGTGAAAGAATGGAAGCTGATCTGGAGCCAGGAGTTTGACGAAGATTTTCTGGACGAGAACGTGTGGAATTTCGAGATAGGAAACGGACACGCGAAGGGAATCCCTGGCTGGGGCAACGCCGAGCTTCAGTACTACACGAAAGAAAATGCCTTCATCGAGAACGGCTGTCTGGTCATAGAAGCCAGGAAGGAACCAGTTTCGGACGAATACGGTAGCTACGATTATACGTCCGCGAGGATGACGACGCAAGGAAAGTTCGAGGTTCAGTACGGAAAAATCGAAATAAGAGCAAAGTTGCCAAAAGGACAGGGTATATGGCCGGCGCTGTGGATGCTTGGAAGCAACATAGGTCAGGCTGGATGGCCTGCCTGCGGTGAAATCGATATCATGGAAATGCTCGGCCACGACACCAGAACGGTCTACGGAACGGCCCACGGCCCCGGTTACTCAGGTGGAACTTCCATCGGAAACGCTTACAAACTTCCTGCAGATGTGTTGGACTTCTCAGAGGACTTCCACGTGTTCCATGTTGAATGGGACAGAGACGCGATCGAGTGGTATGTCGATGGAAAGCTTTACCACGTACTCACCAGAGCAAAGCTTGAAGCGCTGGGTCTCAAATGGGTCTTCGATCAGCCGTTCTTCCTGATCGCCAACGTGGCGGTTGGGGGTTACTGGCCCGGTTATCCAGACGAAACAACGCAACTTCCACAGCGCATGTACATCGATTACATAAGGGTTTACGAAGATGTGGGGCCGGAAGTGTACGAGGAAGTGAAAGAACCTGAGCTGGAATACCGGGTGCCTGAGGCGACGTTTGAGAAAATCAACAACCCGAGTTTTGACGAACCCATCGTGAACGATCAGGCAAACAGGCCAGACGAATGGTTCATCTGGGAAGCTGGAAGGTATGGGATCAGTGGCGCTCGCGTGAGCGATTACGGTGTGAAAGATGGTTACGTATACATGGTCGTCGCAAACTCAGGAACTGATACCTGGCATATCCAGTTCAACCAGTGGATAGGCCTGAAACGTGGTAAGACCTACACCATGTCCTTCAAGGCCAGAGCGGGCGTTCCAAGACCGATAAACGTCAAGATCCTCCAGAACCACGATCCCTGGATAAACTACTTTGTTCAAACTGTGAATCTCACAACCGAATGGCAAACATTCACCTATTCGTACACCCACCCTGAAAGTGCAGACGAAGTCGTTCAGATAAGCTTCGAGCTCGGACTTGGTACACCAACAACGATTTATTTTGATGAGGTGATCGTGAAACCCTGCAACGAGTGAAGTTTAAGCTTCACAATTGTTCCTGCATCACCGAGCAACGAAAACAGCTCCCGAAAACGGGGGAGGACGAGTTCCTCCACTTTGTTCAGCTGTCTGATATGATGGTGCTTCCGAGTGACCTTTTCCCACTATTGAAGTAGTGGGCTTTCCCCTTCAACATTAACATCCCTATCGCAGTTCCGACCACATTCACACTTAATAACTCTATCTGCAAGAAATCGGCTTTGCTCACAATTTACTTTCCCTTCTGTTCTTCTGTTGTACACTACCATCATTAGAAAAACTGCAATATATCTAACGAAAAAGCCGCCTTTCATTCCACCCTTGAAAGAGTACACTTTCACGGCGGGCTGTCGTAAAAACATGAGTACGATCCTATCCTCGTTTTGTATCGATGTATTCGCCTTTATCCACCACCGCCTTATCGAAAGGACGGCTTTCTGAGGAACCGGTGATGTTCTCACAAGAACATGAGATTCGCAATAACTCTGACATTTTCTGCTTCCAGGATAGAGTGTATTATTTGCACTTCTGATTCTTCAGCTCTCCACGTTTTCCATGGAGATATCTTTGCCATTACCTCGATGAGCCGGTTTTTGAGCAATCTTCTTATCCCGTGTGATTCAGTATCGTCATTTTCAAAAGGCTGGCCTGTTTGATGGCATCTTTAGAAAAGCTTGAAAGCTTCTTTAGTAAGGCTCAAAGTAAACCTCAAGATCGAAAACAGCATAATCGTTTACAAAATCAAAGTCAGTATCCTCCCATCCGCTGTTTGTATTATCCACCACAAAGGCGTAGTTTCCCGGAGCCACGTTGGTGAATTCAAAATAATGACGACCTTCTTTGTAAACGCTCCGATGCCATGCGCTGAAACTCTCCCTACTAACAGGCAACAAAACCATCCATGGTCATGAACAGAACCTCCAACCCGTAATCTTCACTCCAGTGAGTCAAATTGATATAACCATACACCCGGCCTATTTTGTCAATCGCAATATTTTTTTGGCAAACATAATGGTCTTCATCGAGTGCTTGATCCTCAAAACGAGCTATGAGCCGCGGATAGGAAACGTTTCCCTCTGAAGAATCTGATGACGTCGTTGCCAGGCATCCTCCCAGAAAAACCAGCAACGGAAGAATCACGCACGCAAAAACCACGGGCCTCCTTAATATAACTTCCCCTCCCCTTTCTTCGAGAATAATTCCAAAAACTCTCTCATCGTGGCAAACTTACCTTAAGCACGCTTCGTCCCTCAGTAGCTACCAGCAAGAAACCGTTAACCAGCTCTAGATCCCTTATAGCGGATGTAGGTGAACCTTCCAACTCCCTGATCTCTGTGATCCTGAGTGATCGATCAGCCGATAGCTCCACTATCCAGATTGGATATACTGATGTATCCATCGACATCAGCGAGATGATTGCTTTGTCATTAAAGACCACCATATCCGAGAAGAAATATTCGGTCTTAGGTAATCGGGACTTCAGCTGTTCCAACGAGACCGAGTCTATCAAACCTTCATCCGGTGAGATCAAAAGAAGATTTCCCTGGACATCTAAGGCTAACAGCTTTCCCTTGTATAACTGAACGCTTATCAACCTATATCCTTTGTATATCTCCTGACAGGGGCCGTAAGGTAGCGAATACTTCAGTAGTCTGCCCTTAGAATTTCTCTCTCCAAAGAAGAAGTGATCCCCTTTCTTGGGGCCAATATAAGTGTTAACTAACAGGTAGTTATCATATCTCATTAAGTTAAGGCCAGCTTCTCCTGGAATGAAACCTGGAAGATTTTTCTCAGTACCACTTTTCAGATCAACGACCTTTACACCCTCCTTCATCAGACCTACATACAGATAATGATCTACGAGTTCGAGATCGTATGCGCTGCCTGAAGTGAGTAGCTTGACACATTTGGTATCCGCAGAGGGGACTTTTCGAACAGTCTTCTTGGGTCTCTCAACAGGTATCCCTGTGTTCTCAGTGGTGGTTTGTACACACTCGAGATCAACAGCGTATACACCATTACCTTCTTCTTTCTCAGGTGGATAACCCGTAGACAGCAGCAGATCATATTTACCTTCCAGTGGCTCTGTGAGACTCTCTGCTTTCCATACATAACCGGGAAGACCATAGCCGATATCGCCTAACCTTAAATCGAAGTTCGGAATCCAGCTTTCCAAGTCTGGCCTTAAGATTTGAGTACCGGACACACAGGTGACGACTATGTGTCCCTTCAAAGTTCCGTTATCTAAGGGTGTGATCGCATTTACAGTATCACCGTTGATACCGCTAAGCGCTGTAGACCCCTTATAAGCGTCTTTCCAGGTTTTTCCACCATCCTCGGTAACTTGAAGACAACCATGCCCACCTTGAGTAACGAAAGCCCGCGCTGATACCTCCTCACCATCTATGAGAACCCGCTTGGAGGAGTCTATGGCTATACTGGAAGCGTAGTTGCCCTTTGTCCAGAAAGTTGTCCATTTATCTTCCTTAAACAGTCCTGTCAGGAGCAGGCTACCATCTGCTTGTATTTCTGAAGAATCCTTAGGCCCTCGATCTGATATTCGACCATGGATTCCCTTGCCGAATCCTCTTGTGCCTATCCACAACTTATGAGGATTGATAGGATCTGCGACAAAGAAGTAGACAGTGCTTCTTAACTCGAAAGGTGGCTGTATCTCTCTTAGGCTGAGCTGATCTCCTTTGAACTGGCCGATGAACAACCTGCCATCCAGCGTGCCCACATAGAGCTTGTTATGAGCATAACTGAGTGAAGTAACCGAAAGATCCGATAGCTTAACAGGCACATCTTTGAGCAGCCAGAGACCACCACCTGAAGAACCTATTACAAAGCCTTGAGGAGATTCGACGCACACTTTGGAGGCTCTCCCATCTCCTTCCAGATTCAGTTCTCTGAGAGATTTCAGGTTAAACTGATAGTCGAAGGATACTACGAGTGCAGAAGGACAACTGACTCCCGCTCGAGGTTTGGAGGTTACCCCTATTAACACTTCATAGCCGTTTCCATTTTTGATGGAAGCCAGTGAAGAAACCTCGCAACCCTCGGATATCACTCCAAGCTTCTTCCAGGTAAGTCCACCATCATTTGATAGCCACAGACCTTGCCGGCCACCAGCTATTAACACATCTCTTGAAAGTTCGGTTATAGCACTGAAATGCACGTCACGTTCTGAAAACCTAATCAGATGCCAGTCTCGGCCTTTGTTATCGCTGTACCATACACCTCCAAAGCCATGTGAGACAAATAGCCTGCCCCTTCCACTTAAGTAAACGAAGTGCATGTCGCCACCATCGGGGCCTATGGAGATCCAATCTCCAGCAAGACCGGCGCATACGCACACCATACACACTAAGATGAACAGGAGGCTTTTCATTGTACCTCACCTCCGAGTTTATGATAATAAACGCCAATTCGTCGGCTTAACTCTGTTGAGATAACTCTTGACTATCCCAAAACACTTCTCAGCTTTCTCCATCCGGCCAACAGGGAAAACCCCCTTCATTTCCACACCTGCCAACTGAGTAGCCCCGGAGAGTCTTTTTGTTATTATTATAACACGTTTTCCAAAGCGTAAGGTATCACAAACGAGGACAGCGGAGAGTAGCCTGGAGTTTTCCGGGGAAACCTGGGTGTGTTTTTACGGAAATGCCGGCTTGCTCGTTCGTCATATAGCGGACGTATGCGACGGCTCGTTTCATTTTGTTTCACCTCTAAGGGCAAAAATTTCCATTATCATAACAAATTAAAACATAAAAAATAAAGCAGAGACATTTGAGCCTCCGCCTCCTAAACAATCCCCTTGCCTCGAGTTCGACCAATTTCCTCCTATTTGTTTTGCATACTGCTGTAACCATGCTTCAACTTTACAACTAACATTGGTTAATATTAAATCGTCAATATAGCTCAACACGGGATCTTCCTTGATTAACTGAAGCAAAGCTGAAGCAAAGCTACAATAGATGAAAACATAGCACTAATTGAATTTGATTCAAACAGCACTTGAGCAGCAGTATCCAATTTTTCTATCGCCGCAACAACTTGGGCCAATTTGAAATTGGTAGGCATAATCCGCACCTTCCCTAACTATTATTTTTTAGCGTTTTAAGAGTGTCAACTTTTCTCTTCACAACCTTTGGTAAGTATTGTATATAAAGATTATCAGTCAATAAGTAGGTAGCGAATATATGGTTTTTCGGCTATTCACTAACTAACACTGTACTGTTAGCGTTTGCTTCTTTTTCATAGATAATTCCCAACTTATTAGATAGATTGTGAACTCGAAAAATCAATCTTCTAGAATTGAAAGGAGCTCTTTCAGATTATTAAGCCTGTAATTTTCGAAAACTTTTTGGTTTACCCTGAAAAAATTCCAATTTTCATGAGTTAATTTAGTAGCATCCTCACACCAGATTTTTACCCTTTCGTCTTTATGTTTGACATCTATATCTACTCTGCCTTTTGTTTCAATTATTATTTTTTCGTTTGTGGTGGTTTTCACAACAAAATCTGGATAATAAAATCTTAAGTTTCCAGCCGAATCCCTGTACTCTATAAAAAATCCCATCTTAGGAGTAATCTTACTAAACGCCGTCACATCATCGGCTCTATCTAAGAATTTAGCGAAATCCACTTCAAAATTATTATCGCATGGTACATAGTTGAATATGCATTTATCCGCTGGATAAACTTGCTTTGACCATACAAATGGTGGAATGTCTGAAAGTTTAATTGTGTCCATTTTTTCTGGTTCTCTTTCAAAAAAAGTCAAATCTTTGAATGTGTCCACAAACAATCTAACAAGTTTTTCCTGGACACTTGGCTTGCTGAGATTATACAGGACTCTTGGGTCATCTATATTTACCACCGTATCAAACAACTTTTCTTGAACATATTTTTTTACTATCGGATAAAAACTTGCAAAAGCACCTGTGATTTTCAGTTCTTTGAGTATCAAGTCAGTATAATAAGCGATAACACTCTTTGCATCCTTTGGAACTGGCAAATCCCACTTTCTTCTTATTCTTTCTACACCTTCGAGCATGTCAACGGCAACATATTCCATTTCTATCACTTTATTTTCAAGGTGAATAGCAAGTGATGGAATAGTATCCACATCTATATTACTTATATCAAACTCCCGTATAATAATCCGAGAACTGAGAATGGGTATCTCAATGTCTTTATCTAGTTTGTTTTCGTCTATGAATATGGAAGTTAAATTCAAGGATTTGTCTGTATCAAATTCCGCAATCTTTATACCCTCTTCTACTTCAAGGTCTTCTAATATCTCTGTTAAGCCAGATGGACCTATAACTTCCAGTACGTTTATAGAATGTTCTATATCAGCTGGTTCCTCAGGAAACATTTTCCTTAGCCCTCTTCCTATAACCTGCTCAGGCAAAACTTCCCTCTTAGAACCATAGGATCTCAAGCCCACTATCACGTTCACATTTCTAACATCCCATCCCTCATTCAACATCATAGTACTGACAATGGCTTCAATGCCATTTGGAAACGAGTTCTTCAGCTCTGAATCTGTTGTTATCTTTTCAGGTTCATCAATCAATTTTGCTGCTTTCCTTGCTAACTCGAGATCTCTTTTTTGAATATTCCCTGAACCATCGGTATGAATGAGTAAAACCTTTCCCTTAAGATCTGGTATTGAATTTACATACTCAAAAACTTCGTCAGCTTCTTTGTTGTTCGAACACTGAATGAATAAAATCGGTATCTTAGATAAAGGCTTCAGAGCTTTTTTATACTCTCTCCATCTCCTTATTCCCGCATCTATCCATGCTCTATATCTTTCTACCACCTTTTTGGAAGCAATTTCCTCAGCATTTCTTACAACTCCCTTAAGCGGCAATTTCACTATATTCATTTCTATGGCTTCTTTGAGTGAGAAATCAACTATTATCCAGGGAAACAGAGCACCGTTTTCTGTTTTAGGTGTAGCCGAGAAATCAAGTTCCATGTTTATACCTTTGCCATATCGAGAAGCAAGGTTTTTATGAAGATTCAGAAGAATCTTTTTCCAGGCTTTCTCAAAGCTATATATGTGATGTGCCTCATCTTTTAAAATCATAATATTTGGACATTGTGTAAGAACTTCTCTTATCCTGTTTTCCTGGTAAACATCTTGTTTGTTAACTTTTTCAAGAGCCAAGACATTATCTATATATTCCTCTATTTCTTCTTTTTCTTTATTTTTCCTTTCCTCCAACTGTTGGATATTTGTTAAGAATAGAACGTTGTCTGGAATCACATAAATCGGATCCTCTTTCAGAATAACCTGAAGGTCAAATTCTTCTGACCACTCTGGTGGTATGAAGGGCCATTTTTTGAATATAGTCCCATTTCCGAAATCTCTCTTTAGCCTGTCATAAATAACATTCTTCTCACCGGCAATGAGAAGAAACTTAGATGTGTAATTTTCTCTATCCTCCCATTTATGATTGAAATATGACCAAACAATAGCAAGAGCCATAACAAATGTCTTACCTGAACCGGTTGCCATTTTGAACGCATACAAAGGATATTTGTCATACAAAGGATCATAGTTCCCTATAGGACCACTTCCGAAATCCCTTGCCATATCTATGAAACTGTGTTTCTTCATAACTTCATAAATATAGATCAAGGTTTCAATTGCTTCTCTTTGACAGAACCAGAATTTGAATAAATCACTGTCCACTTTGTGGTCTTCTTCAAACCAAAACTGTAAAAGTCTTCTTGTGGTGTTTGTTACACCAGGATAACCGTTCTCACGCCACTTGTATACAGCTTCTCTGATTTTGTTAACCAGATATGCTTTACTTGGCCTTCTCTCAGTGGGCTTTAGAATGTCTGTGGGTTTCAAACTTTTACCCCCCTATTTTTTTCAACGCAATTTCTCTTAACAATATTTCTCAAACCATTTCAGAATAGACTTCTTTGATGACTCTACTGTAACCAACACTGTTAGGTCCTTTCGTCTTTTTGACCAAAATTATTTCGACTTTCGTTTCATTAGAGTTATCTGAATATGGATTATCGAACGAGATTTGCACAACATTCGTACCAAGGATGAATTTTCATGCTTTTTGCCTGAAGCCCATTTATCTTGCATTTACTCAATTCTTACTTTTATAACCTTATTCGTGTCTGTTCCAAATACATCTATCACCTTGATCATTATAGTGTATTCTCCAGCTTCTTCGTATTTATGCCTTGCTTCATATTCCACTCTTGGTTCTTTTCTCCTCCTGAAACTCTGCCACTGATTGTGAAAAGTATCGCCTTTGTAATCCCAGTCTATTGCCCAATAGTCAATAAGTTCACGAGAATCCTTTACCTTGTCTTTGATCTCTGAAAGCTCTGGCGTTGGAGGAATTTGAAAATCAGTTATTCTCAAGGTAACTTCTCTACCATTAATTTCTTTTTCTATTTCAAGATATGCCACTTCTGGAAATTTAATGTGTTTAGCAAGTTCTTTTTCAACAACCTGATGAGGTATCCTCAATAATTGCAGGTTAAATCCAACAAGAGCAGATTTGATCTCATTCACAGATGGAATTTGAACAAGCCTTAAATCAATACCATTTTTCTTGGCCAGCTCTTTCCCAAGTTCATTGACCTCATAACTCCACTCCCAGCCAAGAATATCTGCTTTGTTGAAATTATTTGCTCTGCACTCTAAAACAACTCTCTCAACTTCTTCCATAGTCACAGGAGCATTTAGAGGACCGACATGAACGATCCTGTCTCCTTTTCTCCCATGTAGGTATCTAAAGCCACGAAGAGGTTGAGCTTGATAAAGCTTAAGCATAAAAGCAAGATATTCATCTTCCCTGCCTTTCCAATATAAAGTTTCATAATTTCCTATGTTCCAAATCTCAAAGGGTCTGGCGGGCTTACCATAGAGCCTTTTTTTACCTTCACTCAACAAGTCTTTTGAATTGTAAATGTCCAGAAGTCTTTTTCTTGTAATTTGGATGGCAAACTTGGACAAATCACATCCTATCCATCTTCTTCCAAGTTTTTCTGCAACAGCAAGGGTTGTTCCAGAACCGCAGAAGAAATCTGCAACTATATCACCTGGATTGGAGGAGGCAAGTATTATACGTTTTAACAGGGCTTCGGGTTTTTGAGTTGCATAATCCATACGTTCCTCAGGAGAAGCTTCTGCAATTCCTCTTATATCGTCCCAAATATTATCAACATAGATCTTTTTCCCATACAAGTTTTCATCGAGTTTTTCAAGGTAATATTTTATTCTTATGGTTCCTTTAGTAGTGGACACTTTATCACCTTCAATGATAAGCTTTCCTCCTTTTGTAACAAATACCCTGTTTTGTTTAGCAAGCTCTATAATCATTGAATCTGAGTATGTTCCTTTATGTGATGTAGTGAAGTAACCATTTTCATCTTTATTGAATAATTTCTCACATTCCTCTTTAGTGTATACTTCATATTTTGTCTGCGGATTGTATACTCCTCGGCCAGGGTTTTTTGTATAAACCAATATGTAATCTGCATTATGTCCAAAAAATGCTGCTTGTGCTTTTCGGCCTCGCGAAACTTCCCGCTGCCACACAATATCCGCTACAAAATTTTCATATCCAAAAATCTCATCCATCATTACCTTAACATAATGCCCAACATGCCAATCCAAATGTACATAAATGGAACCATTTTCAGCCAGCAGTTCCCTCATTAAGACCAACCGCTCGTACATATACTTAAGATAAGAGGCAATTCCTCCACTCCATGTATCTTTATATGCTTGTTCCTCAATAATGGAAGGAGCTTTTTCTATCTCTTCATCTCCTATTTTTGCTTTAACCGTGAAATCTGCGCCGGTGAAAAATGGTGGGTCAATATAAATGAGGTTTATCTTCCCGGCCCAGCCTTGTTTAAGGAGTGAGGACATTACAAGTTTATTGTCTCCCCAGATAAGGAGGTTTTTCCAATCCTTAGGATAATTTTCTGGATATTCAGATTTTGGAAAGAACATCTGACCTTCGTATTCTTTCATCCTCGGTTCATTTATGGTTTCAACTACTTGAAAAGGAAGGTTTGCTCTTTCGAGGGGGGCCTTATTACCAAGCTCTATTTTGTCGTATTTCCCATACCAAACGAGCTCAACATATTTTTTGTTATTGCTTATCATAATTTCATCAACCCCTTGATCACTTTGATATCCTCTCGTTTTTTATATTCTAACAATTTATAGGCTCATAACAAAAATGAATACTATTCTTCTTTTTTCCCTTAATAATGGTTAGAATACGTAAAATCCCTCAAAGCATTTGAGCCTCCATCAAAACTGACTTTTTACAAGTTCAAGCTTGCTCAGACTTTCTATTACCTCCTTGAGCTTCTCATGTGTGTTTATGACATCTGCAACATTCCAGTAGGCAAGCATTTTGCGAAAGTTTTCTGGAAGGGGCTCTACCTCTTTTTTGATCCTCTCTATCTGCTCTTCGGTTGAAACAGCTATAACTTTCTGTACTGTGGGGTTGCTTATGGCTTTCTGAAGATTCAATATCAAGCTGTCTATCGATCCTTTCCTGTGAACTTCAAAAACGTAAGTGATCACTCCAAGGTTTGCTATCTTTACCCTCCACGCCACATCCACCTGAGCACCTTTTGCAATGTGTTCTTCTGTGTTTGCTTCAAATCCAAGCCATATTCCTATTTGCTGGATGAAATCCTTTATCTCGTTGTGGTCGAAATCTTCAACTGCAGAGACTTCCTTTTCACCAGTTTCTTTCTGTTTCCTGGATTCATATTTCCACACCAGCCAGAGGAATAGGTCTACAGTTATGAGATCTGCGTTTTTATGGCCAAGGTTTTGAAGCTCTTTTGCTATGAGTTTGAGAGTTCCGTTGATTCGACTGTATTCAGCACCGGTTATGTAGTATTTGTTCAGAGGTAGATTGTCAAAACCCAGTATCTTCAGTGCCTTTCTTGATCTATCGTTCCATATTCCATAGTTTTGAGGATCGTACAGACACAGAATTTCTGTAATTGCTGCCGGTCCGAAGTGTTTTACGCTTTTCAGAAACCTGGTGAAACGATCCTCAAAGGAGCCATCTCCATAAAGCAGTTCTTTAAAATGCTTCCTCAGATCAGGATTTTCTTTTATGATCCCTTCGACGACATAATCTATGTTTGTCCAGGAACTATAAGCCCACAAGTTTGAAACCATCTTTCTGAGATCCAGATCGTTCATTCTGTCTATTTCCGCAGGGCTTCTCAGAAAGTCAACAAGAGAGGTTCTTTCATGGCGAAGTTTTTCTTCGTCCTGAAATTCAGGCAATTTGGAGATGATTTTGTAGTAGCTTCGTATTTTTTCTTTTTGTTCCCTTGTTAATTCCCTCATGAATTTTCCTCCTAATCAGAGAGAAGTGAATGAAAAATATCCATAACATTAAAAACAATCTCAAAACTCCTCACTTATTTTGAGATTTTCCTGGAAGGTGTACTTGTTATGATCATCTCACACTCATTTCAGCCTGTATCAGAAGATACTCGTCAAATTTTTCATCAAAAAGCTCCCATTTGACTTTTATTTCACGAGCTTTGACCCAGTTATATATCCAGTAAAGTGCCATTGCTGCGGGAAAGATAAACTGTCCTCCCGGAACAAAAAAAGATGTGATCAAATAAGCGGCACTCAGGAGAGTCTGGAAAGAAAACAATGCTTTTGTAAAGGAACCGCTTGCCACTGCTCTCGTGATAATGTCCACCGTTATGTAAGCAATAGGACCAACTAGTCCCGAAGGCAGAAACGAAAGAAATCTACCAGGCTGAGAGTAGATATACGGGAATATTTTTGAAAAAAGAAAGTTCATTCCAATCGTTGTACCCATAGTTATCCCAAACTTTGTAATAGTATTTTTTAATGCTGTTTTTGTGTCAACATCCAGAAGAGTAATCTGGTATACAAAATCAAGAATACTCAGCACGGAAATGTAGCTCACAGCCCTGATAGTAGCAGATTTAAAGAACTCTTTTGACAGGATTTTTCTCGCTTCCATTACGCTCTCCTTTGAAACACCTGCTGTTGTCTTGGCATCCTGAAGAATGTGAATGGCCCATGTTATTTTTCTCTGCGAAGTTGACAGCTTAAAACTGTCATCAGTCAGGAGTTTTTTCAGGCTACCTGTATCATGTCCCCATCTTTCTCTGTGATAAAATCCACCAGGCACATTGGATCCCGGAACGGTATCTATAGCTCTGTGAAACATCCACAATTGTTCATATTTTGCAGGAATTCTAAGAATACCCAGCACCCTTTCAGTTTCAGAAACATGATACATTGCAGGCAATCCGAAAGCAATAGCTGATACCAGAAAACAAAAAACTATCAATCCCTTCTTCATAACCATTAACCTCCCTCATGGTAACCGTTTGCTCTGCTCAAACATAGCATCAATGAACTTTTTAAGATCATCTTCTTTCAATTTTTCTACGATCCTGGATAATACACGGTTATAATACAGATTAACTTCTGTAAATAGGTATCTTGTATCGATTTCACCAAGTTTTTTCGCATATTTCAGTATCTCTGGGGTGTTCCATTCATCACTGTACTCTTTCAGAATTTCCAGAGCTCGTCGATTGTAATCCTTCAAATTACTCATCTTTTTCTCCTCAAGTACTTCCTGAAGTGCTTTCTGTACCCTGTACATATCTTCATAGATCCTCTCCCTGTCACTGTCCTCTACAAGAGGATTACTAACCAGACTTTGAGCTTTTGCCAGAAGATTCTGGATTTTTGCCGATAAGATCGCTTCGTCTATATTCATACTTGAATAAAGTTGTTCTCTTTTCTTCATCTCAGCACATAAGGAGTCAATTTCTTTTTTGATCTCTTTTCTTTCCATATCATCAACAAGCTCGCTCATTTTGTCAATGCGCTCTTTAGCAATAGAGATATCGCCTGTGTTTGCAGCAAGGCTTTCCTCAAGAATTGCGGCTATTTCTAATGTGATGTATGCAAGATTGAGTGAGGGGATTTCTGATGTTGAAAGACGCTCCAGCCTTTTCAGAAGCAAATCCATAATATTGGCGGTCAACTCTCTGGAAGTTGAGAAAATATACGCATAATTTTTTATAAGAAGATTTGCCTTTTCTACATTTCCTTCTTCTTCCAATTTCCAGATGTGTTCTACCATATTCTCCAGATATTCTGCTCTTTTGTCTCTTATAAGCTTCAGAATTTGACTGAGATTCAAAAAATGTGATGGTTCAGCTTCAGATATGCTTTTTATGATCAGGGTCTCTCCATCGCTCAATATTCCAAACACAGTCTGAGGATCATCTACGTTTGAAACAACTATACTGAGAATTCGATCGTATTCATTGAGGAGTTCCCGGTTATTGGGAAAGGAATTTAACGCGTTCAGAATCATCATTTGGGCAGTTTCGTAATCAGATTTGGAAAGCATTAATTCTGCTCGTTTGATAATGGAAGGAACCAGAGAATTACCACCCTGCAGTTTAATATGAATGGTGTTGATGAAGTGATTGAATAGAAACATTGTCAAAAGGCTTGTTACAAGAGAAGCAGAACATAGAACAATTAGAATGATTAATGGAAGCTTCGAGATGGAAGTTTTTTTCTGGTCAGTTGGAAGATTTTCTTCTTCCTGTCCCTGAAGTTCTTTTTCTCTTCCATCTTCTTCCATACCCCATTCCCCCAATAGTTTTTTCAGAAGGCATGCAAATCAGATAATTCTTTCACTGTTCTCTATGCACTATTTCATTCTCATTCAGTACTGTCTGGAAGGATCTTTTTCATCGATGTATGTCTCGTCCTCACCAAAGATTTTACACCTGTTAAGATTCAAATTCAAATCATCAGACACTATCTCACTCCTTTCAATACTGTCTGTGAAGACCCACCAAGGTCAGCTCACACTGGCTTTTAATTCATCATCTCCATCTTCTTCTCTCCCTTTTTGGCAATCTTCTTATTTCAACAACTCTTCCAATTAATCTGAATCTTTCGTTTGGATCAACCACTATCGGGGCGTATTCTTCGTTATCTCCAACAAGGACAATTTTTCCATCCGATCTGTAGAATCTTTTTACAAGAAACTGATTGCAATAAATGACAACAACAATGTCTCCATTTCGTATCTCATCGGGAAAAGTGTGCTTTACAAGGATCACATCACCTTCTGAGATCTCCGGAAACATACTCCGGCCATGAACAACGAAAGCACAATCTGCATCCGTCAGATCTGTTGAGATGTATCTGATAGGCTGGACAGAATCCGGGAAGGTTCCATTTCCTGCAGTCATGTTCGTATCGTAAAGGGGAATGGCCTTCTTTGAGGGAGGAAGTGGCACAGGCGTGACTTCATTTTCCAGAAAATAACTGACGTCAACTCCCAAAATTTCAGCGAGTTTGCGGAGTTTGTCTACTGAGGGGGTTATTCTGCCGGATTCGTACGCAGAAATCATGGAGTTATCAACTCCCAGCTTTTCCGCCAGTTCTTTTTGAGTTAAACCAAGCTTTTCCCTGAGTTCTCTGATTTTGATTCCGGCTCTTTACCCATAGTCAACTTTATTCTATCCCACCCTTTGGGAATTCGTAAACGTGTTGATTCTTAATCAATATATTAACAGATTTATTATAATCAAAATAGACAGGGGAGGGGAAATGACTTCAAAACCACTCAGGCTTCAAAAGGGGCTTACTCAACAGGAACTCGCAAAGATGGTTGGAATAAGTGTTTCAGCAGTTTCGAAAATCGAAAATGGCCACTTTGTTCCTTCATTGAGAGTAGCAATGAAAATAGCAAGAATTCTTGGCACCTCTGTAGAGAAACTCTTTTGCAGGGTTCGAATTCCGGTGGGTAAAAAAATAAAAGGGCAGAGCGTCCCTTTGGTGTGGCGAAGGATGTAGGAAGACCGGTTGGTTTCAGAAGATTGGAGGGACTATAAAAACATAAGCAGGGGATTTCTCCCCTGCTTATGGTAGCGCTTCATACACAGTTTTCGTTTCTTCAAAACCAAAACCTCGTGTACAAACCTGGTAGCGGGGGCAGGATTTGAACCTGCGACCTTTGGGTTATGAGCCCAACGAGCTGCCTGGCTGCTCCACCCCGCAACGCCGTTAAT
>LDZR01001826.1_pt1 | contig 25175 bp, 21 predicted proteins | sample 615371 | NCBI WGS metagenome assembly LDZR01 (sample SAMN03408294, study PRJNA278302) | terrestrial metagenome | isolation source: oil reservoir sample K2 | place: USA: Alaska, North Slope, Kuparuk formation | collected 2013
GGTAAAAATGGTTTTTAAGGATTTAATTTGTGTGTTTATTATTAAATTTTTAATGTGGATTACAATCATATTATACGAGGAGTGATTTTAATGCCGCTTTCACGAATAACCCAGGTTTTATCACAGGAATTAGAAGACTTAAGGTCAGAAGGACGAGCAAAAGGAAAAGAATTTATAGTGGTGGACGTGAAAAAACCCCAAAACGGAAAGGGACCGCGATTTTTCTTAAAAGGATATGGTGATAAAGAATTTATAAGGATGAATTCCAACTCCTACCTCGGGATGCAATTTAATGATGAAGTAATAAAGGCTGAAGAAGAAGCCGCAAGGAAATTTGGTGTAGGCCCTGGCGCAGTGAGATTTATAAGCGGCACCTACGTAACCCACAGAGACCTGGAAAAAAGGCTGGCTCGGTTCCATCAAAGGGAAGATGCAATGATCTTTAGCTCTGCCTATATGACAGTAGTAGGAATAATATCTTCCCTGACAACCCCTGAAACAGGCATAATAAGCGATGAACTCAATCACAACTGCATTATCAACGCCATAAGGCTCTCAAGACCTAAAGAAAGGTATGTATACAAGCATCTTGACTACGATGACTTAGAAAACGGCATAAGAAGCCTCATAGGCAAAGTAAAGCGAGTAATAGTGGTAACTGATGGAGTATTCAGCATGAGGGGAGATTACGCAGATTTAAAGAAGATAGAAGAAATTACCTCTAAATATGACGAAAAATTTGAAGAAAATATAATAACCATTGTGGACGATTCCCACGGTGTTGGCGCTTTTGGAGACACAGGAAGGGGGACAGAAGAAGTAACAGGTGGAAAGGCAGACCTTTTAATAGGCACAATGGGAAAAGCTTATGGGGTAAATGGAGGATATGTAGTATCCAGTGAAGTTATTACGACTTACCTGAGAGAAAAAGCAATAACCTACATTTACTCCAACCCCATCACTCCTTCAGAAGCCGCTTCTGTATTAAAAGTTTTGGAAATAATAGATAGCGATGAAGGAAAAAAGAAGCTCTCCCATCTTAAAGAGATGGCTAAAAGATTTAGAGAAGGGCTTTTAAATTTGGGATATGAGACTGTCGTAAGTGAACATCCTATAGTACCTCTTCTTGTGAGAGATACAAAAAAGACAGTAGAGTTAGTAAATTATCTCGTAGAAAACGGAATACTCGCAACAGCCATTAATTACCCAGTAGTGCCCAAAGGCGATGAAAGCATCAGATTCCAGATAAATGCAGACCACACTCCTTCTGATATAGACTACGTTTTAGAAGTTCTAAGGCGTTATAAAGAAAAAAATAACTAAAAGCCCCATTTTCTGGGGCTTTTTTGCTATAGACAAACCTTTTTTCATGTGATATAATTAGAAAGAAAAATTGAAAAAACCCTTTAATTTAGCCCAGCGAGGCTAAAAAGGAGGATATAAAAAGTTCCTCCTTGGGGGTTTTTCAGTAACCCATAATAAAGGAGGTTTTTTTATGTCTAATAAAGTGTACGAAATTGAAGAAACACCGCCTGTAAAACAAATGGTCCCATTATCCTTGCAGCACGTCTTTGCGATGTTCGGAGCGACCATTTTAGTCCCTCTCCTCACAGGCCTTGACCCTTCAGTGACCTTATTCACCTCAGGCCTTGGAACACTGATATTTCACCTCATGACAAAAGGGAAAGTTCCCGCTTATCTTGGCTCATCTTTCGCCTTCATAGCCCCCATAATAGCAGCAACAAAACAATTCGGCCTAAAAGGCGCCTTCTTCGGCATGTTCGCAGCCGGACTTGTGTATGTGGTGGTTTTCATAATAATAAGCCTGACAGGGATTGACTGGCTAGAAAAACTGCTCCCTCCTGTAGTAGTGGGCCCTGTTGTGATGATAATAGGCCTTTCCCTTGCGCCTGTAGCAATAGCTCAGGCTCAGAAAGACCTTACAACAGCACTTTTCACCGCCGGTCTCATAATCATCTTCAGCATGTTTGGAAAAGGCTTTATAAAAGTGATTCCAATCCTTTTGGGAACGATAGGCGGATACATTTTCGCAATAACAAGAGGCCTTGTCGATTTCGGGCCCGTAGCAAAAGCTTCATGGATTGCCATTCCCAAATTCTCTTTCTTAACAGGCCATACTCCTGAGATCGCATGGGGTGCTGTAGCGCTCGTTGCGCCTCTGGCACTGGTCGCTATAATTGAAGACCTGGGACATGTTCTGGTAATAGGAAATATAGTTGAAAGGGACCTTATAAAGAACCCTGGATTTCACAGGGTAATGTTAGGAAACGGCCTTGCAACTTCAATCGCAGCGCTCTTTGGCGGCCCTCCCAGCACAACTTACGGTGAAAACATTGGAGTTCTCGCAATAACAAGAGTCTACAGCTCAAGAGTAATTCAAGGAGCAGCAATAATTGCAATACTTTTAAGCTTTATACAAAAAATAGGCGCTTTGATAGAAGTAATACCCCAAGCAGTAATGGGTGGAGTTACTATAATCCTCTTTGGAATGATTGCAGCAGCAGGTATGAGAACGCTTGTAGAAAACAAAGTAGACTTTTCTGACAGCAGAAACTTAATAATAGCCTCTGTAATATTAACATTGGGAGTAGGCGGCATAAAAATACCCTTGGGCAATTTTGTGTTCGAAGGCATAGGCCCTGCCACTTTAGCAGGAATACTTCTTAATCTGGTGCTTCCCAAGATAAATCTGGGAAAAGAAAAAATGACTGAAAAAGTTAAAAGTTCAAAAGAAGCCGTACAGAAAGCGTAAAAATAAGGCCCTCTAAATCTCAAAAGAGGGCCTTATCACTTTTTTACCTCTATACCTACTTCAAAAAGCCTGTTCCAAGGCATATAAACATTAAATTCATAATCAAATTCATTAAGATTTTCTTTTTTAAATTTCTCAAGTTCACCTTTTATGACCTCTGAAATAATTTTCTCTTTCTCCCCAAGGTCAAAATAACTTACTCCATATTTATCTATTTCCTTTGCCACTTTCGTCCTAACCTCATACTGATATCCCCAGTCTTCCAGGTATCTTAAAAACAAAAACCTATAAGACCTTTCCTTTCTATCTTCAGTAAAATTATCACTATTTATATAAAAAGAGCTTGCCATGCTGTGAGCAATCACTGTACCCAAAGTGTTTGCAGATGTATTCCATCCCCCATAAGACAAAAGTTTTTTCAAAAGTCCATACTTTTTAATAAGCTTCATAAGGGAATTATCAGCCCCGTTTAAAAACGCTACATCTGCTACCGAGCAATTTTTTCCCTTCTCAATATAGTCTTTTATGGCCTCCACAAACTCATTTAAGTTTCTCTCTGGGTCCCCTATATCCTTTCTCGTAAGATAAGAATTCCAGCTATCACCTATTTGTTGCGTTATTTCTGATGGAGGATTTATCATCAGTATAAAATCCGCCTTTTCACTATCTTCTGTTACAATACCCCCTGCAGCTATAATTTGATATTTCACAGTCTCTCCAAGCCTTCTATCTTCCAAAAGAGGGATTACATTTTTCCCATTTTCAGAAGAATACCTTGTAAAAACAGCCGGCTTTACCCCCTTGATATCATTAAAAGCCCTCGCAGTAAGCGTACAACCAACTTCATCAGCCCCAGGGTAGGAATAAATTCTATCCGTCAAATCAAGTTCATCTATGTATTTCATGATTTTACGCCTTTCCATTGGAGAAAACCCGTACTTTGAAGAGTCATCCATCGGTATAATTAAAAAATCAATTATACTTTCTTTTACAAGGTCTACAACAGATAAATTTATTTTGTGATTGACCTCTCTTCTTCTTAAGTAATCTTCAAGAATCTCTTCAGGAATCTCTCTTTTTAAAGCATTAAACTCTTTAATCTCTTCTTCTGTTGCAATATTTAGATCTATCTTATCAGAGAAGGCGCCAAATCTAAATATTCTCTCTCCATACTCTTTATAGTAGTCTGGCTCTTCTTCAGAGCTATTGTATGATGGCGTTCTCATTATAAGGTTGAAGGCAAAAATTTTAAGATTATTATTAGCTTTCTTTAATTCTCTTAACCTTAAAAGCTTACTTAAACATTCCTCAACTTGTTTTTGGTGTATCCTTGATGGAACAATACCTCCGTACACCAGCATGTCAATTGAAACTACAAGATGAGTTATTCCCTCTATATTTTGTCTCATCCACTCCCACAGTTTATCAACATCAGCCGGCTTCTTTTTACAACCCAGAATCTCTTTAGGCGGCCTTATCATATCAATATCGCTTATATCTATTATCATCTTTGGAAACTCATAATTACAAGGCCTTTCATCTAAAGGTATATACATTATCCTCCATTTTTCCATTTTTGCTCACCTCAATTTTACAAATCTGCTCCATAATTTCTCATAATTTCTCGTATTATCTTCCCATCGACATCTCTAAGACCTATATTATTTTTTACAGCGTACGCTGCTGCAATCCCTGCCGCCTCCCCTGTTGCCCTACAAGTGGGCTGTATACGGATTGACGATTGCATTGAATAAATTTTATTTTTTGAAACATTGTGTGAAAAAGCTATAATGGAACGGGTAATTAAACCCCGTTCCACTTATAATTTATAGCACCTGCAATTTTTCCAAAATCCTATATAGCAGTGTCACACCCTCTGCCCTCGTAGCGTTATTCTTCGCTCTGAAAGTATTATCCTCATACCCTTTCACTATGCCAAGCTTTGCTGCATTTGCCACCACATTCCTTGCCCATTCGCTTATACTGTCATTATCTTTGAATACTGTATTGCCTATGTTCTCTTCCTTGTATCCCGTCATTTTTGCATATACTCTCATTATCACTGCTGCCATCTCTTCTCTTGTTATCGGGTCATCTGGCCTCATCTTTTTGCCGTCTCCCATCATTATCCCTGCTCTGTAGGCTGCTTCTATCGCATTTGCATACCATGCTCCAGCTTTTACGTCCTCAAATTCTCCTTTATATGGCTCCTCGGGTATGCCTAATGCCCTTATCATCAATGCTGCAAATTCTGCCCTCGTTATCTTTGCATTTGGTGCAAAGTTGTCATCATCCATGCCTTTTATTATATGCTTTGATGCAAGTACATTTATTACATCATATGCCCATAAGTCTTTTGGCACGTCCTTGAACTGCTTGTCATATTCAAACGCTCCGTATGTTGAGAAGTGCTTTACTTCTGCTGTTACTGTGTTAGTATTTTTATCAACTTTCCCTCCTACATATTCCCATTTCCCTATTGCCTCGTTTAGATAGTATACTCCAACTTTTCTTATATCTTTTGCATCTTTCACTTCAAATGTTAGTTTAACAGGGGATTCTAATTTTATCTTGCTTTCTCCTGCTTTTATTGTTATGTCATAGGCGTTTGACACAGGCTTATAAGCGTTGGCGTCAGGTTTTGACTTCTTCTCTATTGTAAGGGTTATTGAGCCTTCCTTGTTTATTAAATCCAGCACTTCTTTTGATACAGCAAGTACCTTCGATTCAAATTTGAGGGCTATTTCATCCGATTTTACTATTACATCTTTTTTATTCTCTGCAATGAGATTTAACACACTTACGGGTATTTCTAATGCTTTTACAGATTTTGTGGATATATTTGTAAGGTCAAACTGCACTTTTTTTCTTGTGGAATCTTTTATGTCTTTCGATACTTTTATTTCATCAACTACAAGTACTGCTTTATCCGCACTTTCTATTACTTTGCCTTGGCTTACCTCTACACCTTTAGTCTCTGAAGATGTCTTTGGCTCCGGTGATGGTGTCGGTTGTAGCTCTGGCGATGGCGTAGGCTGTGGCTCTTCAATGTTAGAAATATTCTTCCCATTTGCAGAACTTAAAATAACCAGAGCAGCTAAATAACTATTCCATAAAGTACCATAAGGATAATTTTTGTCTACGTAATTTAAATAACTGTCTAACTTTTGTTTATCTTTCATTATAGAAGAAACATAACCCATATATCCTGAAAAATCTGTAAAGATATTTTGAAACCACAATGGATATTCCTCATTTAATTTCTTATAAATTTCTTTGGCTCTATTACTATCCGCTGGAACGACTTTTGTCAATATTGGAAAAAGTATTTTCCAACTTTCATTACTTTCTTGTACTTTACCATCTTCATCCATTAAAACAATATAAGTATTACTTTTACTATCCCAAAAATGTTCTTCAATAGAATTTTTAACTAAATCATAAAATACATTATAAAAATCTGCACCATTCTTATCTTTATACACTTTTTCAAAAAGCCATACAATATCCTCTAATCCCCTCAAGGCTTCTGAATTTGTTTTTATGTCCTTTACTCGTTGAACTAAATTAGTCCAAACCAAACCATCATCCTTTTTAACTAACTTAGAATAAGGAGTAGTTTTTGTATCAATTGTTTGAATTATTATACCACCAATGACATCAATTTGATACTTATATGTGATTAAAAACTGTGAATCTCCTGTAACTTCGTAATATTTCTTCATCAATGAAATAAATGTTGCACTCGTTGCAGCTGGTGAATCAGATTTTCCTATAGATTTCTCTTTGCCAGTATTAGGATCAAACCAATATTTATCTACTGTACCATATAGTCCATCAGAATCTGGCCAATTAAAATGATTTATATACCATTTCACATACGCTTTTACCTTTTCGATATATTCTGGCCTTTCTAAGAGAGCCATAGCAATAATATTGGCCTTATAAGGATCAATTATAAAATTAGTAGCATCATTAGTTTTTTCTATTTGTGTAGCAATAGCTCCATTTGGCAAAATATACTTGTCTATATAATCTGTCTGTAAATCAATAATTTTATCATAAAATGAGGGTGGTTCTTGACTTATCTCAATATTTAAAATATCCGACTTAAGCCGCGAATGATTAAAAGTGAGATACGCCCACACTTTTATCATATTTACCTCTTTATCTAATTTAATGAGTGTCAACCTCCCACTTGAAGTAAGCATTACCATGTCTGGCTTATCACAGACATATTTTATATCCATATTTGAAGCATCTAAATTTATAACTTCTTCTCCATCAACAAATACAATTTTTAAAGATAATTGGGCAGTATCCCACCTTTTTAAGACCTTTTTATTAGATTCTAATACCACATTCTTGATGTCTGGCATTTTGCCATAATCCACTTTGACATTTATTTTAATGGACGTTGCTTCATATATATTATCAAATTTGTCTTTTAATTTCGCAATTATAGTATAACTATTGTTCAGCAAATCGTTTATTTTATATTCCCAATTTCCATCTTGATAAACTTGTAGCTCTACCGTTTCTGTTTCTCTATCTATATCACGTACAATTTCTAACTCTACTTTATCACCACCGCTACTTTTACCAATTATATTAAAAGGCAAATTTTCTATGGTTTCTTGATTTTGCGGACTCAAGATAGAAATACTTTTCTCTACTGAAGGTATATTCGAGATAATTTTAGCAGCAAGTATAGTAAGACCAGATTCCATACAATACCATGTTGGATTATTCCTACCAGTATCTATATATTTTTTCTTTACAGCATCTAAAAAAATTTCAACTCTTGTCTTATCTCCTAATATTGCAGCTGTATAAGCAATCATAGCCCACGGATATTCATCAGTCGTATTTAAAACTGGCCAACCACTATGATAATGATTAAATTTGTTATAGAGGGTAAGTGCCCTTTCACTACTCGGTGAAATATGACCAGTCCAAATTGGGAAAAGTTGAGCAGTTGCATCCGGATAAAATGTCTGCATGTTTGTAGCTCCTAGGTTACCTTTTTCATCTTTATAAGCATGATATATACCTAGTTCCTCATCCCACAAGCTTTCTATTCCTTTATCAACTTTTTTTAAATATGAACTATACATGGTTGCTTTTTCCTCATCTTTATATACTTCTCTAAACAACCATACGGCATCTTCTAATCCTTTTCTTACTTCTGAATTATCCATAAGATACTTAACTTTATAATTAGGTTTAGCCCATGTTAATCCATCACTATCTAATGTAGATATAATTACCTGAGCTATTGTTTCTATTTGCTCTTTATGAGAATTTAAATAATCAATATCCCCAGTCTTCTCATAATATTTTCTAACAAGTGATAAGAATGTTGCAGCATATGAATCAGTTGAGTCATAATCATTAGTTGAAATTTCTACCAAACCATTATCTGTAATTTTATAATAATAATCATAAACTGTTCCAGTTAAACCATTGTAGTCATTTGCATTTAAGTGAGAAATATACCAATCTAAATATTTCTTTACTACTTCCTCATAACCCGGCACCTCTAAAATTCCTAATAATGCAATATTTGAAAAATAAGGTATCACTTTGTACTTATTGTCAGTTGCCAACTTATTCATCGGAATTACTCCATTAGGTAATTGTATTTCCTTTAACCATTGAGCTTCTCCTTTCATTATGCTTTCAAGATCATAAGAACCAATATTTGCGGTATTTTCAGCAAAAACTTCTTTAACACTTACACCAAACCCTAATGTTAAAATAAGTACAAAGGAAATAATCTTTTTTACCATATATGAAACCTCCTTTTATTCTAATTTCTTAACCAAAAAATAATTATCTTTTCTCAATAATTCCACGGTAATTTCAAACATTTTGTCAGCCTCTATCAATCTGATTATTGAATTTCCTATCTTACCAATTCTCATTATCCCTTTTTCATAAAATATCCGGTCCAATTTATTGAAATCGGTGGGAGGTTTATTCCAGTCATGCAACCTGTTTCTTACAATAATTCTCTCTCCCTTATACCCAATCACATAAGCCTCTGTTATTTCCTTCTGTAAATGATACGGAACTCCTGCTATTTCTTCACAAGAATGTATAGAAGTATTGCTCTCCTGAACCACACCAATAAGCATAATATACCCTTTTAGCAGAGCATTTTTGTAGTAAGGGCTGTTCTCATCGCAAGGAGATTTGGAATTCTCATGCCCTTCTGTCAATATTATCTTCTTTGCTCCTATGGCTGCTACCGAATGGGTAGGATGGAGAGACCTTATTGCCTCTTTTCTTAACCTAAAAGTCTCTGGAATTCTACCAGTCCAACAGGGTGTATGTCTCACATCAAACACTGGAGGATTTTCCTTTGAATCTGTAGGTTTTCCCGTCAGAGTCGGTACCATAACAGTCCCCTCATCCCCCACACTTTTAAGAAGCGCATCAATTACTGTATCAGCTCCGCCCTCCACATAACCAAAACTTTTAAGTGAACTGTGAACTAAAACGATATCTCCATTTTTTAAACCTAAATCCCTAAAGCCCGAAATTAAATCTTCTTCTCTTATTACTGGCATATTATTTCCTTTCCTTCCTACTCATTTTTTTCTATCACACTCCTGTAATACTCATAATACCCTGTATAAAGTTCTCGAGTTTTCTCTCCTCCCAGCTCATATTTAAAATCAGGAGAGTTCATTATACCCGTGTATTGATACCCGTAAATCTGTTCCACATCGTCGTACATCCTTATTTCTTTTATAAGCTCTTCTGTGGATTTCGGTACCAGTCCATTATCTAAAGGCCAAGCAAACATCTCCATATCCACCCAAAAATGCGTGCCGCATGCATTGCAAATCTCTGAAATTTCTTTTATATTTAAGTGTTCAGGGTCCCTTGCAAAAGCAAAAGGTATGAGTATATCTACATTTACAAGTATTTCTTTCCATTCTTTCTCAAATTCATGAAATCTTATGTTATTAGGTGCTAATGCCACCGGTTTGGTGGGAGTCAATTTTCTCACAAAAGGCGTGTAGTCTTCAAAGAAATTTACAATATTTTTGTAATCCGAACCTTTCAGATAGGGATATTCATAATATAAAGAACCAAACATCTCTTCAGATATATACCATCCATACAGAGATTTATGATGCCCATACATTTCAAATAGCTCTTCTGTGACTCTTTTGTGCCATTTTAAAGACTCCTCTGAAAAATCAAACCATGCAAAGAGCCCTACTCCAAGAAAAACATTCATTTCGCACTCATCAGCCGCAGATAAAATCGCCTCCACTGGATCTTTCGCAGCAATATCAAACCTTTCAGGATAAATCTTAGAAGGGTAAAAGGCTTTTCCCCTGTAAGTCTCTACAGTCATATTATGCTGCCCTGCATATTCATTGCAGTAAAACAGGTTCTGTATAATCACACCTTTAATCCCTACTCTGTTCATATCGCGTATTTTCTTTTTCCAGTCTTCATCTGTGAGCCTTCGCAGGTCCTTATTAAACCACCTCGCCTCATCTTCACTCCAGTGGTAAACGCTCACCCAGCACCCATCAATTAAAGTAGTAGATCTACAGGAAGAATTTATTATTTCATAGGACTTTTTTAAAGAATGAAATAGTTTTTCTTCCTTGTCAAAGAACTCAAATAACAAATCAAATCTTCCTTTTAACCCTTTAAAAGAAGGAAAAACCTTATTAATACCTTTATTTATCTCATACTCAAATTTTCCGATTATTTTATCTCCTTTCTGCAAAGTCAAAACCATTTTAGCCTCATCGTCTGAATATATTCGCACCTCTGGAATTACTTGATTAGAGACCCTGTAGGCTGGTATTACAGTAATTTCCGGTTTCATAAAAACCCTCCTTCCCTAAAATCTTAGCCTTTTATTGCACCTGCTGTAATTCCTTTTATTATATACTTCTGTAAAGCAAGGTACACCAATATGATAGGCAAAGTAGTAATAACATTTGCCGCCATAAGCAATTCATATTGAGTAAAATACTGCCCCTGAAACACAACCAACCCCTGCTGAATGGGCATAAGATTTGGATTCGTAAAATTAACTGCCGCCAGGATATATTCATTCCATGCAGAAAGTGTATTGAATATTATTATTGTAGAGATAGCCGGCATAGCTAAAGGAAACATAATTTTATAGTAAATTTGAAATTTATTACAACCATCCATAATAGCCGCTTCTTCCAGCTCTTTTGGAATTTCTTCAAAAAATCCCTTGAGTATAAATATGGCCACTGCTAAACCTGAATTAATCATTGGCAATATATATCCTATTCTCGTGTTTTGTATTCCTAATTTCACTAAAAGTACATATAATGGAATAAAAGATCCGGGAATTGGTATCATCATAAACACCAAAAAAGCATAATAGAACAGATTCTTAAGTGGAAAATCTAGTCTAGCAAAGCCATAAGCTGCAAGTGTGGAGACTATTACAACTCCCGCCACAATAGCAATTGTGTATATTACACTGTTTAGAAAATATATAGAAAAATTGCCTTCAGTCCAAGCTTTGACATAGTTATCGAAATTCCAGTGTGAGGGAATAAGACTTCTGCTTGTATACACTTCCGATCGAGTTTTCAGAGAAGTAGAAAACATCCATACTAAAGGAAACAAACATGTGACTGATATGAATATCAAAAATAATTGAATTAAAACAGTTTTTACTTTCATAAAGCACACCTCTTCATTCTTCTCTACGCAGTTTTATCTGAATCAAAGAAATGATCAAAAGCATTAATCCCAGGATAACAGATAAAGCAGTGGCATATCCAAATCTATAACTGCTAAATGCTTCCTTGTAAATCCTTAAGGCAGGAACTTCTGTCTCAAACCCTGGGCCTCCATTTGTAAGGGCAAGAACTAGAGTAAGAAGCTGCATTGCTCCTAAAATTGTTAAAATTGAAACTATTGTATAAGTTTTAGATAAAAGTGGTAATGTTATCCACCTAAACTGTTCCCAAGCTGATGCCCCATCAACTTTAGCTGCTTCGTAAAGCTCCTGTGGAATTCCCTGCAATCCTGCAAGAAATATTATGAATGACCCTCCAAATCCCTGCCAAATTGAAGCTACTGCAACAGATAATAATGCCGTTTTTACGTCGCTTAACCAAGCATGTTTTAGGAAACCTAAATGCAAATATTCAAGTATTGCATTTAATATTCCATACGTTGGGTCATATATCCATTTCCATATATATCCAACAACTATGCCAGATAAAATTGGGGGTATATAGAAAATAACCCTATACACACTTGCTCCTCTGATGTCATTGTTAACTAAAATAGCCAGAAACAGAGCCAGTGAATTCATAAAAATCAGCGCAAGAACCGCAAGATAAAATCCATTATATACAGCTTTCCACCAAACTTTATCCGAAAATGCAGTAATATAATTTTGAAGTCCCACAAAATTCATCGTCGGAGCAATTCCATTCCAATCAAAAAAACTCAGTTGAAAAGTTTTATAAAGTGGGTATATACTAAAAGTGATGAAAAATGCTACTGCAGGTAGCACAAAAAGCATATTGCTCAGTCGCGATAGAACATGGCTTTTTCTCATATTCTATTACCTCACTTCAAAGCCAAGGCATAACCTCCCTATGAGGTTATACCTTGGCATTTTTTTATTTATTTGCTTCATCCATTTCTTTTACAACCTCAGCAGGTGTCTTTTGCCCCATTACTATCATTTGTATGCCTTTGCCTAATACTTCTTCAGCCCTTGGATTTTTTATAGGTGGCATACCCGGATTAACTTTATCCATCTCTTTTGCAAAGGCAGCTGTTTGTGGCAATAATTTGTTAGGATCTATTGCATCTTTGTTAGCTGGCAAATTAAAGCTTTCATTGGCATATTTAATCTGCTGATCTTTTTCTGTTAACCAAACCAGAAAATCTATAGTTTCTTTTAAGTGTTTAGAATCTTTATTTACCACAAAATAAGCTCCTATACCACCCGGTATCAATGCAGGATAAGATGCTCTATCGTCTTTTGGTGGGAAAAATACTCCATAATCTTTGAAATTAGGATTCATTGAATTAAATACCCCAATTGCCCAAGAACCATCAAATATCATGGCTATTTGACCATTGACAAACATTTGCTCAGCCGTTGGCAAATCCATTGTCGCTACTCCTTCTGCAAATATTTTTGCATCTCTCATCTCCACAAGTAAATTAAGAACTTTCTCAAAACCAGCTTCTTTAAAGGTAATCTGCCCAGCTCTAGCTTCTTTTAATTTATCAGGTCCTAAATATGCCCATTCATAGGGTTCAAGTAGTGAAAATCCTACCCAAGTACCAATACCTGTAGCAAATGGCGTAATACCTGCTTCTTTTAATTTTTTCCCATATTCCAAAAATTCGTTCCATGTTTTGGGGGGATTATCGGGATCAAGTCCAGCTTTTTTAAACAATTCTTTGTTATATAAAAACTGCATATTGTTTACATCCAATGGTATTCCATAGGTCCCCGGCGGCACATTAAATCCATCACCTTGAGTAAAGCTTATCTGATCCAGTACATTTTGAGGAAATTTATTGCGCCAATTGCCAAAATTAGGAATTAAATCATTTACCTTTGCCACATATCCTCCTTCTATCAATTTGGAAAGAGCGGGCTTAAGTCCAACTCCAGTCCATGCATCTGGCAAAGTCTTTGCTTGAGCTGCTGCTTGTATTTTTGAACCCATTTGGTCACCACTATATAATTGAAAATCCACATGAACTCCTGTTTTCTTTTCATACTCTTGAGCAAATTCTTTCATAAGTTTATCTCTGTCATTCAAGTAATGCCAGATAGTGATAGTTACTTTTTCTCCCTGCTTTTGAGCAGATGGTTCTTTTTGAGGTTTACTACATCCACTTATCAATGTGAAAATCAACATAACAGATATAAAGATGGAAACTAATTTTGAGATTCTTTTTGCCATTTTCTAAAAACCTCCTTTTATTAATCATTTTTGCCGAGATAGTCAACTATCAATTTCGCAGCACCCACCATTGTGGCTTTATTTTCTAGCTGTGCGGGTGTTATACTTGCCCTGTTTTCTAGAGTCTTCTTTAATTTATCCCACCATACCCTCTTTGCTCCTATCACCCCTCCCCCTATTATGAATATTTCAGGATCTAAGAGGTTTTTTAAACTCAAAATTGCTATTGAAAGAGAATTTACAAAATCGTTTACAATTTCTAGAGCCATCTTATCGCCTTTTTCGGCCAGTAAAAATACCTCTTCAGCTCCTGCAATCTTCTTTTCCTTTGAAACTTCACTGTATGTCCTGGCTATAGCTGTCCCAGAAACGTACTGCTCCAGACAACCTCTCTGGCCACAGTTACATTGCCTACCCTTAGGGTATAAAATCATGTGTCCGATCTCGCCAGCACTCCAGTTCCTCCCTCTTATCACCTCCCCATTATAAACAATAGCGCCTCCAACACCTGTACCTATCGCTATCATCACTATATCTTTATACCCTCGACCTGCTCCTTGCCACATCTCCCCAATTACTGCAGCATTTACATCATTATCTGCTATTACTGGAATTTTATACCTATCCTCCAATAGCTGCTTTAAATTGCATCCTGTCCAACCTGGTAAATTATCTGTCGCATACTCTACAATCCCCTCTTTAAAGTTTATCCTACCTGCAGAACCTATCCCTATCCCTTTCACATCTTTGTCAATTAGTTTATCTATAGCGATAAAGAGATTTTCAAGAATTTTCTCTCTTCCCAGATGTGCTTTGGTATACACTAAAGTCTCTTCTAACAAGTTTCCTCTTTCGTCAATCAAGCCCCCAAGTATTTTTGTACCCCCTATATCAACACCTATTACTTTCATATACAATCACCTAGTACAATTTTTCTAAAACAGCTTTTGCAGTCTTATTAAGCTCCTGTACGGCTTTGTCCTTAAGCTTTACTGCCACTGCAGTATACAAAATATCTAGAATATGAAGCTGTGCTATTTTTGAGGTTAAAGCACCACTTCGCAACGGGGTTTCTTTTGCAGAAGTAAGTAAGACAATATCTGCAACGGAAGTAATTGGAGATCTAGCATAATTCGTTATAGCGATCACCCTGGCACCAGCTTCTTTTGCCAATCTACAAGTCTCAACTGTATCTTTCGTGCTCCCTGAAAAAGATATACCTACAGCTACATCTTTATCTGTAAGACTTACCGCAGAAATAGCCTGAATATGTGCATCTAGATTGGCATCTACGTTTAATCCAAGCCTCATAAATTTGTATTTAGCATCTAATGCTGTATAGCCAGATGCTCCTACACCATAAAACTGAATTTTTCTGGCATTAATTATTGCATCAACTGCTTTTTCCAGTTCGCTCATTGAAAGCAGTTTGACTGTATTAGAAATAGCCAAGGTATTTTCTGTAGTTATTTTCTGTACTAATACATCAAGAGGATCATTAAATGAAATGTTTTCATGTATGCTTGTCTCTGGCTCGGCAATTTCTTTGGCAAGGTTTAACTTGAATTCCTGAAAGCCCGAAAGTCCTATACGTCTGCAAAACCTTACAATAGTTGTTTCCCCTGTACCACATTTTTCAGCCAATTCTGTAATCGAAAGGTATATAACGCTTTCAGCATTTTCCAGCACATAATCTGCCACTTTTTTCTCCGCATTTGTGAGAGAGTTATATATACTTTGTATTTTTAATATTACATTGCCATTATTTTGCTCTGACATTTGAATATCTCCTCTCCTTAATGAAAGTCACAAACCTTCTTGTGATCTCATGAGGACGGGTAATAGCAGTACCTACAACAACTGCATACGCTCCTTTTTCTAAGGCTTTTACAGCTTCCTCCGGAGTCCATATTCTACCTTCTGCTATTATTGGGACATTTACCTTTCTCGCCAATCTTTCTATTAACTCATAATCTGGGCCTTCCAATTCCGGACTATATTCTGTATAACCTGATAATGTAGTGGAGATTAGATCAAAACCCAGCTTTTCCGCCTCTATACCTTCCTCGTATGTTGAAATATCTGCCATAACCAATATTTTTGGATATTTCTCCTTTATCCTTTTTAAAAACTCTCCTGTTGTTAAACCACCCGGCTTATAAGCTTTAGTAGCATCAATTGCAACAATATCTGCTCCTGCTTCTATAACTTTATCCACTTCTTCCATTGTGGGAGTTATATAAGGGGCATATCCTTCGTATCTTTTCTTTATAAGCCCTATTACTGGAATACTTACCTCTTTCTTTATTGCAACAATATCCTCATAACCATTTGCTCTAATTGCTACTGCCCCTCCAATCTCCGCAGCTTTAGCCATCTTCGCCATGATAAATGGACTATGGAGAGGTTCACCTTCTAAAGCTTGACATGAGACTATTAAGCCGTTTTCTAATTTTTGTATTATATCCATCTGCATCCCTCTTTGTTTTTAAATTTCTTTTTGCTTTGTTTTCTATTAAATTATATTCGACGTAAAATGAAAAATTCCTCCTTTTAAAATATAAAAAAAGAAAAATTTTTTATGAGAAATGTATGTCCTACCAATACAACAAAAAAGAGCCCATACAACTTAGTACAGGCTCTTTTAATTATCTATAATCCCCTAAAAGACTTATATAATCCTCTAAACTTCCATCCTCTAAACATGTTTCTATGATTTTTCTGCCGAGAGGATTAAGCTCTGGAACTAAGAATTTCTTTAATTCTCTCTTAAAAAATTTATTTAAAATCTGTGCTCCTTTATCATACCCCTCATCCCCGACTTCGGGCTGTCTGTTCACTTGTAGTAATTCCTTTGGTATAAAGTTTCCGTTTATTTTAAGGGTGTTTAGGGCATATCCTAAAAGGCTACTTCTCGCCGGCGTAATTTGGTCTGGTCTAAATCTTACACTTCCTCTTCTTGCAAGATATTCACGAGCTATCCATTCGGGCATAAATCCTACTTTCCACACCCCTATATATTGGTTTGGAACGAGAATATACCTTGTGCCAGGAGTGTTTATAATCTGTTCTAACAAAAGATTTGCGTGGGTGACCATTTTACCCGTAGCAAAGGGCCAGTAAGACCCTACCCCTTCACTCTCCAATCCTTCTGCACCAACAATGCTCGGGTTTGCATGGCCTCTCGGCGCAACTAGTCTCCACAGCCAAGCAAGTGCAGGCGGAAGCAGGTGAACCATTCCTATTATGCCGTAAGAAGGTTTCTCTCTGGAAGTAGGAGGAGTTCTAACACCAAAGCTTCTTATGTCTACTTCTACAGGCTCGTCAACTACATTAGGCATAAATCTCCTCGGCATTATAACCCTAGGGTTAGGACAGGGCTTGCCAGGAGCGTCCATAATATGTTCCCATATGAGGCAGGTAGATTTAGGAACACCGTCAATATTCAAGAAAATCAAAGGCTCTGGCGGATATATGCATAATTTTTCAAAATGAGGATCTGTTCCATACTCATTTATGTGATCTACTCGTATAAACCAACCCTTTTCTGCGTCCTTTATAACTAATTTTTTTCCCTGCTGTAGGGCTGGATGACACAAAGCCATATCGTCTGTAATTGGCTGTAGCTCGCAAGCCTCTTTTAAATCCACATAAATCTCTTCTCCTGTAACGATATTTTTTGCCACCTTTATGCGCCCATCCGGTTCTCTGTGAATTTGCTCTAACATTTCACTTTTTCCGCCGCCACTTGCTCCTTCATGCATTATAGTCAGTATATTATCATAAGGAGTAATCACCCTTACAGCTGAAGCATGGGCAGTAATCCAACCCTCTTTTTCTCCAATTGTGAGAAGCACTCCGTATATTCCCTTCTTAGCGCTCGGACCAAGGTACAAATTATATGAAAAAAGTTCGTGTAAATTTTTCAATCGGTTGTGCACAACGACCTGTTTTCCGTTAAAATGAGTATGTCTAAAAGGAGGAGCTAAATATACTATGGCTCTCGGTGTAAAACCTTCAGGAATTTCATTTGCTGGAATAAAGCCCTGTATATCAGCTAAAGCTGTAGCAAAAAAACCTGCATTTTCTGGAGCAATTAAAAGGGAAGGATAGCCCAGTTCTTCACCGCCGGACATAAAAGGCATGACAATTAATTTTTGGCCTTTTAACCACTCAAAAGTCTCTTTGCGCAATGTATCAAAATCATAGCCGTACCTATCTTTAAAGCGCGGCTTATCTGTCTCTCCTTCATCTGCTACAACAAGGCAATCGGGTTCTCTTCTTCTCATGTAAGGTTCAGGAAAATTAACAGCCAAACCATTTTTGCATTTGGCAACTGTACCTTCTAATACTCTCCCCTTCCCAGGGACTTCATATACTATTTCGAACCAGTCTTCTTTTCCCCCCATAGAAATCTCTAAGAGGTGATTTCGACTCTCTGGAATTGTAATCGATGAAGCTTTTTCTATTATCTCTCTGACTTCTTGTGGCAAATTTACTCTATTTAGAAAATAATCAACCGCTTCCTCCGCCTTTGTGACTGTAATCCCCACTTATACCACCTCACAGCATTAAGTATAAGAGTATTATACAATATTTTTGTCAAAATTGCAATTTCAAAATTTAATTTTGCAAAATATCCATAAATAAAAGGTTATCTCTACACATGTGTCTGTAATATTCGTACATTTCCTCTGTAATCTTTTACATTGGTGAAAGTTGTTTATCTTAAACTTGCAATTAAATTAGTACCAGCTACTAAAAAAAATAGCACCCCTTCAAAGGGTGCCCACTTTACTCACTTTTTTGAAGCTCTTTCTGAAGACCTTTTAGCTTTAAAACGTAATTCATTTCAAAGACTGCAGCTTCTATTAATTTATCTATCTCTTCATCAGTAAGCTTATTCCCAATGACTTTTTTCAAAAGTTTAAAAACCTGTTCTTTCTTAATAGGACCATTGCCTGAACCTACTTGCTGTTCAACAGCCTGCACAAAAGCCTTCGCTATTTCATAGTACCTTTTTAATTTTTCCATTCCTATTTTTGTGCTCAAATAGTCAATAAGATAACCTAACACGACCATTACAAGAAGCTGTATTCCTGCTGTTAAAATAGTCATTATCAATTCTTTCATTTCATTCCCTCCAATACTTTTATTATTACAGAAGCAAACTCGCCCCATGTGACATAACTTTTCGTGTCATGAATTTTATCATCTATTGCAGTGAATGGAGATGAAATAGTTCGCATGAGCTTTGTTTGCTATATCGCATCTTTGTTGAAGGTCTACTGTTTTATCCTTATCCCTTGTTATTATAACATCTATGCCGTTTTTAGTAAGAATATCCCTGAGTTTTAAAGCCACATTTAAATTTATGTCTTTCTCTTTGTAGCCATCTACCAAAGCCCCAGGGTCTTTCCCTCCATGCCCCGGATCTACAGCTATTAACAAATTCTCCACCACCTTCAATTTTTCTCTTTTATTCTATGATATACTATGCAAGAAAAATTTACAAGTTTTATGGATAGTTTTTACTTCATTCTTTAAAATTGTCTATGAAAACTTAACAAAACTTTATACAATCAAGAGAAAAAATAGTGTAAAATTTTGTGCATTTCCCCAAAGTAAAATTTGATTTTTATGCTATAATTATCTCATGTAAATCAAATTCTGACAGAGCAGGTATCCCGCGTTAAGTGACAGAGGATGGGGCATTAAAGGGGAGGTTTTTTATGAAAAAATTTACTACAAGAGAAATTGTATTTCTTGCCTTGCTAGTAGCGCTAAACATTGTGCTCACGCGAATAGCCAGCATAAGGATAGCGATTGAAGACCATCTCTTCTATTATACTTACGCCCTATTTCATTCAAATGCTCTTTCATCTGCCAATGAAAATAACTGTTCCTCCAAGAATTGTAACACAAGCTATTCAAGTTCCTCTTTATGCCTTTTTTACTGAAGTAATACTGAAAAAATTCCACCTAGCCTTTTCCTCAAAATTTTAAGCGGGGTTCCCCCGCTTTTAATCTTTTAGACTTCTTTTCACTCCTTCTTTTACCGCTTCCCATATGAACTTGCCAAGAGTACTCTCTGGACCTGCGTATTCATAAAATTTACTGCAATTTCTATTCCTAACTACTACCACTGCATCAGTGCTTGTCCCAGTAAAGTCATACCCTAATTCGAGAAGCGCCATACTCTTTGCCTCTGTAGCTGTGATTATAGCATTTATAAGGGCACTGTCTTGCAAATTCGCTTCTAAGTGTAGTATAATATTGATGGTTCCTGCGTTTATTTTCTGGTTATGGTTTTTAACACCAGCAGTTATAAATGCTGTAACTTCATTTCTCTTAACAACTCTTAATCTTTCCATAGAGACAGCCGTTATAAGCCCAAAGTACTTTCCTTCTATCCCATTATCTTGCGCAACTTTTTTGACATACTCTTTTGGATCCAATTTATCAAATTCGTCCAGCACCTTCTCAGGAATTGTATGATTAAATACAAAATCTACTTCTCCAAAACCTCCTAAGATTCCTGAACTTAAGCCATAAAAATTCCCTTTTATTATCACTATATCAGGCTTTATTATTGTTTCCATTTACATCCCTCACCAAGTTTAATTTCTAAAGATAATTATATCATTTTGAATTGGAGGGATATATATGGTTAAAGTAGCTGCTGTAGGCTATGGGGCTTTCGGAGGCTTTGTACTAAGGTCCATATCAAAAATACCAAATGTAGAAATATACGGGGTATCGGGTGTAAATACCGAAAAACTAAAAATTTTTGCTCAAAGTATGAACATCCCCAACTGGACCACCGACTGGCAGACACTTATATCAGACCCTGAGGTAGATGTAGTATTGGTTTTAACTCCACCTGATTCTCACCACAGCATTGCCGTAGCAGCAGCTAAAAATAAAAAGCATTTGTTTATAGAAAAACCTCTAGCTTTAAGTCTTAAGCAAGCTGACGAAATAATCTCAGAAGTAGAAAAGGCAGGCGTAAAAGCCGTGGTAGACTATATAATGCGCTATCATCAACTTTACTATAAATTGAAAAACTGCATAAAAGAAAATCCCGATATGGGCAAGATTAAAAAAGTATGGTTTTACAATTTTGCCAGCAGTGAAGGCCTGGGCCCTGACCACTGGTTCTGGAAAGAAGAAAAAAGCGGAGGGGTACTTGTAGAACATGGAGGACATTTTTACGATTTGTTCTCCTGGCTTTTAGAGGACACTCCAGAGCCTGTAGCCACTTTTGGCCATGACCCTTATGAAGACATGAGCATTGTGTACTTTCCCCAAATAGATGCTTATGGAGAATTCTATCACTGTTTTGACAAACCTGGATTACTTGAAAAAAATTTTGGAGGAATCGCTTTTGAAAAGGGATATATAACCTTTGAGGGATGGCTCCCACTTTCTTTTAAGCTCGAAAAAATTGAAGAAGGACAAGTTATCACTAAAGAATACAAATTAAAAAGAGAAAAAAATGAAGTTTTCTCTGAACTTGTCCAAAAAGCTTTCCAAGACCTTCTAAAAGCCATTGAAAATCCCCAGCATGAAGTAAGTACAAGTCTTTATATAGCCAGAAAAGCCTTAGAAATTTCTCTAAAAGCAAAATCGATCAAACGCATTTCCTTATATAAGGAGTAGAGAATTTCATATCCTATTTTCCTTATTTTTTTCACTTTGACATATAGTTTTTAAAATATTGTTGCTAATGTAATCCAGTTATAAAAATTGAGTTAAACTTCTAACAGAAAATCATTGAACTTTTGGTGTTACATAAGTTAAAATAAAAATAGGCAAATTAGCGATTTAATCTATCAACTTGGAGAGGGGCTGAAAATGAAAATATTTAATATTGGAAGAAATGACGAATGCATATGCGGAAGCGGGAAAAAATACAAAAAATGTTGTATGTCAAGAGTTGAAGAACTTGAAGTAAAACTTTCAAATTATCTTGGAAAAGATGCAGTAATTTCCCGCGAAGGCAAAGAATTTATAAAAATTTTGAGCATCTTGTACGGTATTAAATTAAACAAAAATGAAAAATACTTCAATGTAGAAAAATTATTGAAGTTAGTAGATGAAGCATGGATGGAAGAAGAAGATTACTCTGAAGATGACGTAATAACTTTTTTCCAGCAGATGACAAACTTTATCTTTGAAGACAAAAGGTTAAAATACTTGAGAATACCCGGCAGGTTGTTTGTTGAATTTACTTTTAATGAAAATGAAGAAGAAAAAATAGACAATTTAATGCTGGAGCTTCACGACCAATACATAATAGAAAACTATCTTTTAGAAATTTCATATGCTTTGCAAAACTATGGCTTTACCGACGAAGAATTAAAAAATTTATTACATTTAATAAGCCTTTCCATTACAGATGAATATCATTCATTTTTGAGGGTAATTGTAGGTGCTACAATGCTGGAAATATCTAAAGCTTTTGAAGAAATTGCTAAAATAGATAACGAGGAAAAAAGAAACGAAAAATTCTTCGAAATAGCTTCTCAATATATTTCTTTCAACGAGTATATAACTGCCAAAATGAGTGATTTAATCGAGGAGGATTGGAATAAAATTATCAAAGAACCTTTGGAACTACCCTTTTTCACTGTATATTTGTTCTACCTTAAATTTTTATCCAAAACGCTCTCAATATTTACCACCAAAAACTTGCCTTTTAGTTTAGTTGTTAATTTTTTAGTTGATACTTTAGATGAAATATTAGCCGAACCGGTTGTTTTTGAAAAATCTTTAATAAGTATTATTGACAGTTTGTACATCAAAGCCCAGCAAACTGAAAATGATAAATTAAAAAAGAGCTTTGAAATTACAGGTGAACTACTAACTTTGCCTCCAAACGCGGAAAATTTTAAAGTATTCAAAAATCTCTTTTCTTCTAATATTTTAAGGTACGTAGCTGAGTTCCCACACAAGATTGAAGAAATTGACGAAACTGTAGAAATTGAAAAACTAATCTCTGATGAATTTTTTAACAAATATGTTTCTTACTTAGAAAGTAACCAAATGACTGAAGAAAGGGATTTACTAAAAGAAGCTTATAGGGAGTTAAAAGAAAATATACAAAATCTGAGTACTTCGCAAGAAATTGCTTTAGAAAAAATAAAAGGCCTAATTAAAGGGGAACTGCCTCTTTGATGGATCACGCAGTTCCCTTTTAATTTAACACCTCCCCAAAATCACAGATTAGTTTTTATGTGGGATATTCACATTTTTATTTTTTACACAAGGAGGATTTTTTCATTCTATGTCGTATATTTACATTAAAGCAATAAAGCAAATCTTATCTCTCACAACGAAGTAAAAAACAAATGAGAAATAAAGAAAATAAGAACATGTATTTCTTGCTACACTAAGTGCTAATTTGTAAAGGAGAGAATAAAAAGTGAAATTCATAATTGAGGAGGAAGTATTTAAGGTTTTGCCTAATGTTTGTTTTGGCGTAATTGTAGCGAAAGGAATAGACAATCATGGAACAAATGATAAAATCCTTGCATTACTTGACGAAAGTATTAAACTTACGATAGAAAAATTTTCAGGTGCTAATATAAAAGAACACCCAGATATTCTTTGTTATAGAGAGGCTTTTAAGAAATTAGGGATAAATCCTAATAAATTCCATTGTTCTGTAGAAGCTTTAACAACACGAGTCCTAAAAAACGGGCAAATCCCTGCTATTAACAATGTAGTAAATCTCGTGAATGCCATGTCCTTAAAATACACTCTTCCAATTGGAGCCCATGACCTTAAAAAGGCAGAGGGAAATCTTAAAGTGGGTTTTACAAAAGGAGGAGAACTTTTTGTTCCCTTTGGCCAAACTGAGCCCGAATATGTAGAAAAAGGGGAACTGGTATATGCTGACGAAAAAATGATAAAAACTCGCAGGTGGATCTGGCGCCAATCAGAAATTGGAAAAATAACTGATGAAAGCACCGATATTTTCATCCCTATAGATGGCTTTACAGATTGCAATAAAGATGCTGTTTTAAAAGCAAGAGATGAAATAGCTGAATATTTTGAAAAATTTTTTGGCACCAAAACATCAGCATTTTTCCTTGACTCGAGCAATCCTTCCATAGAAATAGGCTAAATCCTATTAATATTTTATAAACTATTTTACGCTATACCCTATTTGATTCTAAAAAAAGATACTGTCTTTCCATCACTTACTGCCACAATTGTGCCACATTCATCTGTCCTGTATACGGTTATCCCCAACTCACTTAATTTTTCCAGAGTCTCTCTGTGGGGATGGCCGTATTCATTATTTTTCCCGCAAGAGATAACTGCATATTTGGGCCTCACTTCTTTCAGAAAACTCCATGAAGAAGATGAAGAACTTCCATGATGCCCTACTTTTAGTACGTCCGCCTTTAAATTATAGTTTTCGTTAAGCATTTCTCTTTCCGATTCTTTTTCTGCATCACCCGTAAATAGAAATGCAGTATCCCCATAAGTTATTTTTATAACTGCACTGTAGTTATTTAAATCTTCATAGTAAGAGCTGTTTGGAGCAAGCATTTTAGCCTCTATTTCCGTTCCTAAATAAAGTGTTACCCCTGCCTTTGCCACGTATATTGGCAATTTTCTTGCTTTTGCCGCTTTTAATACATTCTCAAATGCGCTAGTAGTCGTAGTTACTTTTGGCATATAAAATTTACCTATATCAAAATTTTGAATCACTTCTGGAAGCCCCCCTATGTGGTCAGTGTGAGGGTGCGTGCCCACCAATACATCTATCTTCCTTACGCCCTGCTTTTTTATATAATTAACCACTCTTTCCCCCATCTCAGGAGTACCAGCATCTATTAGCATTGTCTTGTCAGAAGGAGTTTTTATAAATATGCTGTCTCCCTGCCCCACATCTATGAAACTGACAACCAGTTTGGAGGATAAATCTTCACTTGAAATTGCTGGCAATTGGCAATTGTCGGTAATTGAGTCATAAGATTTCTGAGCATTTGAAAACTCACTGTGTGGAAAAGACGTACATCCTGAAAAAGTAAATATTAAAAGCATTACTGTAAAAAGTGCTGCTACCTTTAGTCTAAACATGTGCTACTATTCCTCCTCTGTAAAAAGCTCATCTGCAAGCTTTTCAATCCTTTCCTTCTTTCTTTTTGTCTCTTCTTCATCTACCATAACTTCAAATTTAATTACATCTCCTTCCTTTACGTTTAATGGAAGAAGGTCTTTTGGAAAATTAAAAGTTTTACTTTTATACTCTATTACTGCCCATTCTTCTTCAAACCGATCTACTACACAATATTTAGAATTTTCATCACACACGTTTATCCCTCCATAGTACATTAAATAATTTACTGACACTAGTTCTGTTTGAGTGTAGAAAAAAAGTGAAAAATTTCTTGTGACCACATAGATTTTTCTATAATAAT
>LDZR01002580.1_pt1 | contig 25174 bp, 24 predicted proteins | sample 615371 | NCBI WGS metagenome assembly LDZR01 (sample SAMN03408294, study PRJNA278302) | terrestrial metagenome | isolation source: oil reservoir sample K2 | place: USA: Alaska, North Slope, Kuparuk formation | collected 2013
GCGGCTAGCCCAGGCTTTAAGCTTGGCGAAAGGCTTGAAGCTTGGCCCGAGGGCATGTATCCTTGCGGCCGGCAACTGAGGCAGGATGCCGAATTCGGCGGGAAGCCTGCCGGAGCCTTGAGCCAAGCAAAAGTCCTGCCCGCGAGGGAGCCCTTTGCGAGCGGAAGCCAAGCAGCCCGGGATCAAAACTGGGGATGCGCCAGATGGCGTAAACTTTAGGAAGGAAACCTCCGTTCTCCGTCGAAATTTAAGGCCATACACCCGCCGGCCCCGGCATTACGCCGGTGAGCACCGGCCACGGCGGGCCGCCGGATTATTCCCGGCCCGGCCTGCCGGCCTATCTTCGCCGAGGGATTTCGGCACGCTTCTAAGCCGTGAGTTTCTCGGCAAAAAGGCGGTGTTAGCCGGCTCATGGCGGGACCATATCGCAAGGCACCAGGGTTACACCGCCTTGCAAAAGGAGGTATTGCCGTGGCAGAACTTCCCTTAGATCTCCGCATAGCGCCCGCCGAGGTCGAACCGGTAACCGAAGTTCTGAAAGAAGGAAACATCTTCCTGGTTTCCCTGCCCTCAGGGGAAATCGTCGGGGGCAATCCGGGGACCTTGGGTCTGTTCCACCAGGACACCCGCTACCTGGACCGGTTCGAGTTGTTCCTCCAGGAACGAAAACCCGTCTTCCTCTCCTCGGCCATTCGAGACAGCCACTTTGCCCAGATAGAGTTGACCAATCCCGAGTTTAGCCTTCCCTCCGGCCAGGTCGTCCCCCTGCAAAGCGTCCACCTGCGAATACTGAGGCTGATAAAGGACGCCCTGTTCCAGCGTTTGCGCCTTATTAACTTCAATTCCTTTCCCTTGAGCCTTTCCCTGGACATCCTCCTAGGGGCGGACTTCCGCGATATTTTTGAGGTGCGGGGAACCCGGAGACCCCGCCGGGGAGAAGTGCTGACCCCGGAGGTTAAGCGCTGGGGGGTCAAACTGGCCTACCGGGGCCTCGACGGCCGGGTAAGGACCACGTCGGTCTCTCTCGATCCTCCCCCGGCCGTCATCAGGGCCGAAGGGAATCGAGCTCTCGTACGGTACAACCTCACTTTACCTCCCCATAAGAAAGTCTACCTCCACTTCCGGATAGATCTGGACAAGGAGATCGCCGAGGACCCTGCCCTCATTTCCACCGGATTCTCTGCCGCCACCATCATGTTGGCGGGCCGCTACCACCAGTGGGAACGGGAATGTACCCAATTTCATACCGACAACACGACCCTGAACAACATGTTGCAGACCGCTCTGACGGACCTGGCCGCCCTCCAGACCGACTACCCGGGGGAGGGACGCATCCTAGATGCCGGCATACCATGGTATGCCGCGCCCTTCGGCCGCGACTCCCTTATTACCGCCTGGCAGACCTTAATAGTCAATCCCGATATTGCCCGTCACACTTTGCGCTTCCTCGCCCGCTACCAGGGAAGGCGCGAAGATAGATGGCGGGAGGAAGCACCCGGCAAGATATTGCACGAACTCCGCCGGGGAGAAATGACCCGCTGCGGCGAAGTACCCCACAGCCCCTATTACGGTTCCATAGACTCCACCCTGTGGTTCGTGATCCTCCTCGGCGCCCTGTACCGGTGGACCCTGGATAAAGACTTCCTTCGGGAGATGGCCGAACCCCTGCGGCGCTGCATCCGGTGGTGCCTGTGGTACGGAGACCTGGACAACGATGGGTACCTGGAGTACCTGCGGACCTCCCCCGCCGGGCTGACCAACCAAGGGTGGAAGGATTCCTGGGACGGCGTCATAGACCCCGAAGGCCGCATCCCTGCCGGCCCCATTGCCCTAGTGGAGGTGCAGGCTTATTATTACCTGGCCCTCCAGGAAGCCGCCTACCTGCTGCAGGTCCTGGGGGAAGGTATGGTAGCCGCCAGCCTCCTCCGCAGGGCCCACCGGCTAAGGGAGCGGTTCATACGGGATTTTTGGCGGGAGGACGAGGGCTATCTCATTTTTGCCCTGGACGGGCAAAAACACCCCATCACTACCCTGGTCTCCAACGGAGGCCACTGCCTGTTCACCGGCATCCTGTCGTCCGACCAGGCCCAGCGGGTGGTGCGCCGCCTCCTGGCCGACGATTTTTATTCCGGTTGGGGCATCCGGACCATGAGCAAGAAAGAAAAGCCCTATAACCCCATGAGTTACCACAACGGCTCCGTCTGGCCCCACGACAATGCCATAATCGCCGCCGGCATGCGCCGGTACCAGTGCCTCGCCGAGCTGTACCGCCTGACTTCCGGCCTCTTTGAAGCGAGCGCTTTCTTTTCCTACAACCGCTGGCCCGAACTCTTCTGCGGCTTTACCCGCAGGGGGCTCACCGGTCCGGTACGGTATCCCATCGCCTGTGATCCCCAGGCGTGGGCGGTGGGAAGCATTTTTTCCCTTTTGCAGAGTTTATTAGGTTTAGATTGCCGGGAGAACACCATATATATTAATCGGCCGCTTCTTTTTCCGGGAGCCAAGCGCCTCGAGATGCGCAATCTGGCCGTGGCCCAGAGCCGCATCGATCTAGCCTTCGAAGAAAGGGAAGGGCAAGTCTTCTGCCAGGTATTAAGGAAGGAGGGTAATATAAAGGTTATCATTGAAGCGTAGTCTGCCCTTCCTTGACTTTTGCTGTGTTCCTGGGCTATAATGGTAGTGTTAAAGTATTCCATCAGGGGGAGGAATCGAGTATGCGCATCGCCATGTTGCACTGGGCTTTTCCCCCCATTATAGGCGGGGTAGAGTCTCATCTGGCCCTCCTTTGTCCGCGGCTGGTGCAGCAGGGTCATTCCGTAGGCCTGTTAACGGCTACGGCTCCGGGAACCCTGGCCCATGAGACCTGGCGAGGAGTGGCCATCCGGCGCTCTCCTCTCCTGGATCTTAACTCTCTAACTCCGGAGCTTATTGAAGCCAAGGCTACAGAAATACGCCGGGTTATGGAGGATTTCCTCCTTGATTTCCGGCCCGACGTGGTTCATGCCCATAACTTCCACTACTTCAGCTTCGTACATGCTTCCGCCTTACAGGAGATCTGCGCTCGCCATGGCTGGCCCCTCGTGCTTACGGCCCATAATGTGTGGGATGACGAACTGTGGGAGCGCATGAATACCCTTGTCCGCGGTTGGGATGCCGTGATCGCCGTGAGCCACTACATACGCCAGGAGTTGATCGTGAACGGCTATCCCCCCGAGCGGGTGGCGGTGGTTCACCACGGTATCGACCACCACATCTTCCAACCGCCTACGGCTTTAGACCTGCAGAATCTTTACCGAGCCTATCCTGCCCTTCGCGGGCGGCGGGTCATCTTTCACCCAGCCCGTATGAGCCTGGCCAAGGGCTGCGACGTCGGCCTGCGCGCCCTGGACATAATCAGGCGCCAGGTACCGGACGTCATACTCGTTATGGCTGGAACTTCTAATACGGTGGACTGGGGTCAAAAACAGCCGACCGAAATAGTCTACATCAACAGGCTCATAAAAGAGCTGCAGCTAAGGGACCACGTGTTCGTCCGCTTCTTCCCTTGGTTCGAAATACCCCAAATCTACAAAGGTGCCGAGATCTGCTGGTATCCGTCATCTTTCCAGGAGCCCTTCGGGCTGGTAATGCTGGAGGCCATGGCCAGCGGCAAGCCTATAGTAGTCAGCCGGGCGGGCGGTATGCCCGAAGTGGTGCGCCCAGGTCATAACGGTTTCCTGATATCTCCTAAAGACTACGAAGACCTCGCCCGCTACACTATCTTCCTGCTCCGCAATCCAGGTATCGCCGCCACCATAGGCCAGAACGGGCGGCGCATGGTGGAACAGCACTTCACCGTCGAACTCATGACCAGAGCTACCCTTGATGTTTACCAGGATACCTTGGGCCTGTTGCAAGCTCAAACGGGCTAACAACTGGTGGCAAAAGGGGAGCGGAAAAAATGGGCAAGGAAGGCAAAATCGTTTTGGTTTCCAACCGCGGCTCGTACACTTTGAAGGAGACCGGGGGCCAAACGGAAGTCGTTCCGGCCATCAGCGGCCTGGTATCCGCCGTGGAGCCCGTTCTTAAGGAAAGGGGCGGGGTATGGGTGGCGTGGGGCGGCCGGGAAGCCGCAGATCCCGGCGGCCCCGGCCTGAGGATGAGGGTACCACCCGAAGAACCGTCCTATTTCTTCGCAGAAGTGCCTTTAACCGCCGAAGAAATACGGCTGTACTATCACGGCTTTACCAACGGCGCCCTCTGGCCCCTGTGCCATTATTTTCTCGAGAAATGCCGTTACGATCCCCTGGAGTGGGCCGCCTACCGCCAGGTTAACAATAAGTTCGCCCTGGCGGCCCTGGCCGAGGCCGGTGAAGGCGATACGGTCTGGGTTAACGATTATCACCTGGCCCTGGTACCCTCCATCCTGCGGCGCCACCGGCCGTACCTCAAGCAGGTCTTTTTCTGGCATATACCCTTTCCCCATTACGACCTCTTTGCCACTTTACCCTGGGCCCGGGCCCTACTGCGGGGCCTTCTGGGCAGCGATATAATAGCCTTTCACCTAGTGGATTACAGCCACAACTTCCTGCAAGCGGTAAACAAGCTCCTCGATGCGCCTGTGGATTACAACTCCTTAACCGTCCGGTGGAACGGCAGGAAAATCATGGTGCCGGCCTGGCCCATGGGCATCGACTTCGAAGCTTTCCAAAAGTTGGCACGGGAGCCCGGCATCCGGCAACGGGCCGAAGACCTGAGGCGTCAGATCGGTGTGGAGAAAATCGCCCTGGCCATCGAGCGTTTGGACTACACCAAAGGCATTTTGGAAAGACTTGTGGCCTTTGAGCGTTTCTTAGAAGAGGCGCCGGAGTGGCGCGGCCGCCTTGCCCTGCTACAGATAGCCGTACCCAGCCGCACGGCCATTCCCGCCTACCGGCAGCTGCGGAGCCAGGTAGAAGAAGCCGTTGGCCGGATCAACGGCCGGTTCAGCGAGGGCAGTTATCGCCCCATCCACTATTTCTGGCGGGGGATCCCCAGGCGTGAGCTGGTGAGCTACTATCTGGCAGCCGACCTGATGCTGGTTACCCCCCTGCGGGACGGTTTGAATCTCGTGGCCAAGGAATATGTCGCCAGCCGGGTGGACGGTACCGGCGTCCTTATCTTGAGCCGCTTTGCCGGCGCGGCGCGGGAGCTCAGGGAGGCCCTCATTGTAAATCCCTACGATATTGAGGGAATGGTCGCCGCCTTGAGAACTGCCTTAGCCATGCCCCTGTCCCAGCAGAAGCAGCGGCTGTTCCGGCTGCAGGAGCAGGTCCGGCGTTGCGATGTGCGGTGGTGGATCGCCGGCTTCCAGCGGGCCCTTCTGGAGCGTGAGATTAAAGAAGATGAAAGTGTACGCCGAACCATACGCCTTAGCGGCTATAATAGAATCCCATCCACAAGTGCTGTTGATGCTTGATTATGACGGCACCCTGGTTCCCTTGGCTCAACGGCCGGAACAGGTCAGGCCTCCTCGGGACCTGGTGCAAATCCTGGCGGATCTGGCCGTCAGGCCCGGTCTTAAGCTGGCGATCATAAGCGGTCGCCCCCTTGAAGATCTGTGCCGCCTCCTCCCCATAAAGGGGGCTTACCTGGCGGGTTCCCACGGCAGGTACTTATCGGTGCCCGGTACACGCGGCGGAGAGCCGCGTAGGGTAATCCGGCTGGGTCCCCCCGGTCCCGGCCGTAAAGTCTGGGAGGCGGTGCGGTCCCTGGCCCAGGCGGCGGCCGCCGGCGTTAAGGGCCTGTGGGTGGAGGACAAAGAAGAAGGTATAGCCTTGCATTACCGGGAAGCCGAGGGTTCGCAGGTAGAGGGCGTGCTGCTTTCCTTTGTCCGGAATGTGGAGCCCTGGCTGGAGTCCGAAGGCCTAGAGCTACTTCATGGCAACAAAGTCTTGGAGGTCAGGATTCGCGGAGTCCACAAAGGCCTGGCGGTGGAATACTTAAGAAGCCTTCACCCTCGGGCCTTTCCCGTTTACCTGGGCGACGACACCACCGACGAAGACGCCTTCCGCGCCTTACAGGACCGGGGACTGGCCGTACAGGTGGGCCCGCCGCGGCCCTCCGGGGCTTCCCTTCGGCTGCCCTCACCGGCAGCAGTAAAGGAATTTCTGGCCTTACTCCACGGAGCAGGCCGTCAAACCATATCAGCTTATCGGTGCCAGTAAGGAGGTTTGCAGCAGGTGTTGGCTATGTCTACCATACGCAAAGCTGTCATCCCCGCTGCCGGCTGGGGTACCCGCTTCCTGCCTGCCACTAAGGCCCAGCCTAAAGAAATGCTCCCCATCGTGGATAAGCCGGCCATCCAGTATATAGTAGAAGAAGCCGTACAATCCGGCATCAGCAATCTCCTCATAATTACCGGCAAGCACAAGCGGGCCATCGAGGACCACTTCGACCAATCCGTGGAGCTGGTAAACCTGCTCAAGGAAAAAAACCACCCCGACCTGGTGCAGGTGGTGGAGGAAGTAGCGTCTCTGGCCGATATCCACTACATCCGCCAGAAGGAACAGCTCGGCCTGGGACATGCCGTGTACTGTGCCCGCCAATTCGTGGGTGAAGAACCCTTTGCTGTCTTGCTGGGCGACGATATTATCATCCATGAGGTCCCCTGCCTTAGGCAGATGGTGGAGGCTTACCGGGAAGTCCGGGCAGCCATCGTGGCGGTTCAGGAGGTCCCGCCACAGGAAACCAGCCGGTACGGTATAATCCGCCCGGCGGACGGGGGCGCAGGCAGGCTCTTCCCTGTGAAAGGCCTGGTGGAAAAACCGCGTCCCGAAGAGGCGCCGTCCAACCTTGCGGTTATAGGGCGTTATATCCTGGTTCCGGAGATATTCCCCATTTTGGCCGACCTTAAACCCGGCGCCGGAGGCGAGATTCAGTTGACCGACGCCTTGCAGGTGCTAGCCCAGGAAGGCCGGGTCTATGCTTACCGCTTCGCCGGCCGGAGATACGATGTAGGCGACAAGCTCGGCTTTCTCCAGGCCACGGTGGAGTTTGCCTTGGAACGTCCGGATCTGGCCGAACCCTTCCGTCAATACTTATGCGGCCTTCTTTCGAAGTTAGAAACCCATGTGGCCGCCGGGCGGGAAGTTTAACCCTCCCGCCCTACTCCTCGTCTTCTTTCTTTCCTTCCGGCTCGGTAAGGCGCTGGCGCAGAGTTTCCGGCCCTTTACCGAACAAGGGTTTGTAGGCCGGAGCCGGCTGCCGGTCCTCATCCTGAGGCTCGAGGGCCGGCGGGCGGAGGTTCTGGAGGGGAACCGGTGAGCGCAGCAGGATGGATTTAAGGGAACGCCAGTCCCAGGGAATCAGCGGCCACAGATAAGGCACGCCGAAGGATTTGGTGGTCATGAGCAGCAGGACGGTCCCCATGGCTACTACTACGAGGCCGGGAAGCCGCCATAAACCCACGCCGATGATGGCCGCGATCCGCACCAGGGTGTTGGCCATCCCCAGTTCGTAGCTGGGTGTGGCAAAAATTCCTACCGCGGCGATGGCCACATAAAGGATAATCTCCGGGTTGAAAAAACCCACCGCCACCGCCACCTCACCGATGAGGACGGCGGCGATGAGCCCCAGCGCCGTAGCCAAGGCCGTGGGCGTGTGGATGGCCGCCATACGCATTAGGTTGATGCCGCCCTCGGCTAGGAGAAACTGCCACATGAGTGGTATGCTTGCTATCTTCTTGGGTCCCAGCCACTCTAAACCGGGAGGAACTAAACTACGGTCCAGGGCAAATAGTAGCCATACCGGGGCCAGGAATATGGAAACCGCTACGCCCAGAAAGCGAACCCAACGCAAGAAAGCCCCTACCAGGGGTTCCTGGCGGTATTCTTCGGCATGCTGCAAATGGTGAAAGAGGGTTACCGGCAGGATCATGACACTAGGGGAGGTGTCTACCATAACCAGGACGTGGCCCTCCAGCAAATGGGTGGCGGCCACGTCGGGCCTCTCGGTGTAGCGCACACGAGGAAAGGGATTCCACCAGTTCCCCGGCGTGATGAGTTCTTCTACCGATTTTTCGGCCATGGGAAGGCCGTCTATTTTTATGGCTTTTATGCGCTTCTTTACCATTTCTACCAGGCGGGGATTGGCGATATCTTTAATGTACGCCACCGCAATGTCGGTCTTGGAACGGCTCCCCGCCTGGAGGATTTCGATACGCAGCCGCGGATCGCGGAGGCGCCGCCGGAGGAGGTTGGTATTATAGAGCAGGGTTTCGACAAAACCGTCGCGGGAACCCCTGACTACCCGTTCCAAATCCGGCTCATCCGGCTGGCGGGCGGGATACTGGCGGGCGTCAATGAAAATTGCTTGTTCAAAGCCGTCGACCACTACGGCAACCCCGCCGGCCAGGATTTTATCTACGACTTTATGAAGATCGTCCAGGGCTTCCACTTCTATATAGTGCACATACTGTTCGAATACCTTCTTGAAAGCATCGACGACCAGGACCTCCCGGTCTAAGCCGGAAAGGGTACGCAAAAGGAAGAGCATTATGTCGTCTTTGACAAAGCCGTCGATGTAAAACAGGCTGGCCTGCCGGCCGGCAAACTTGATATCCCGCCGAATAATATCAAAGCTCTCATTGACTCCCAGCTCCTTGTTCAGCCATTCTGCGTTTACTTCCAGCTTGCGGCTTACCTTTACCCCTTCACCGGTGATGGTCATCAGCTTGGCCCCCAGTACAAATCGTCGTTCCCTTTAGCCCCGGGGATTGAACATAATGGCCATGATGTAGCCGAATAGAATGGCCGCCGTCAAGCCCACCGCTCCTGCCTGCAGACCGCCGGCAAAGGCCCCCAGCAAACCCTTGGTCTGCACCGCTCCTAAGGCCCCTTGGGCCAAAAGATGCCCGAACCCGCTCAAGGGAATTGTCGCCCCGGCGCCGCCGATGTTCACCAGCGGCTGGTACAGGCCCAGGGCGCTCAAGATGGCCCCTCCTACTACAAAGCCCACGAGAACATGCCCCGGCGTTACTTTGTAGGGAGTTAAATCCATAATCAGTTGGCCCACCACGCATATGGCCCCGCCCACGATAAAAGCCATAACAACGCTCACCCCCTCACCCCCTTTCAATAACTACTCCATGCCCGATGCTGGGTATGGACTCTCCCTGGTAGGTAGAGATGGGACTTAGTAAGGCCCCGGTTCCTATGCCGAAGATACGCCTGTAAGTCCCGTCGTTTAACTTGCCCATGAGATGGCCAGCGAAGACCACGGCCGAGCAGGCGCAACCGCTTCCGCCGGCATGGGTGCCCTGGCGCTCGGTATCGTAAATAAGAAGGCCGCAGTCCGTGTACTTATCGCCCAGTTTATAGCCTTTATGTTCCATCAACTTGGTGGCCAGCTCATGCCCTACCCTGGCCAGATCACCGGTAATAATAAGATCGTAATCATCAGGGGTACGGCCGGTATCTTGGAAATGCCGTACCATCGTGTCCACGGCAGCCGGAGCCATGGCCGAGCCCATGTCCTGGGCGTCCTTCTGGCCGAGGTCCACCACCCGTCCTATGGTGGCATGGGTAATCCGCGGACCGTTACCTGAAGGCGCCAGGAGGACGGCTCCCGCTCCGGTGACGGTCCACTGGGCCGTCGGGGGTTTCTGGACCCCCTGCTCGTTGGGAACGCGGTACTGCCGTTCCGCCGTATCGTAATGGCTGCTGCAGGCGACCACCACATGGGTAGCAAAACCGCCGTCAATTAACATGCTGGCCAGGGCCATCCCCTCATACATGGTGGAACACGCACCGTAGAGGCCCAAGAACGGGATGCCGAGATTGCGGGCGGCATAATTGGCCGAAATGGTCTGGTTCAACAGGTCGCCCGCCAGGAGAAAATCGATGTCCTGCCACTGCAGTTGGGCCTTGGCAATGACCATCTTGACGGCCTCTTCCAGCATCTTGCGTTCGGCCTTTTCCCAACTGTCTTCGCCAAAATAGGTATCGTCAATTACCATATCGAAGGTGTCCCCCAGGGGACCCTCCCCTTCCTTAGGACCCACCACCGAGGCGGTGGCCACCACTACCGGTGGATTGGCAAATTGAATGGTGTGTTTGCCCATCCTCTTGCTTGCCGAGGTCAACGGTCGGTCACCTCTACGTCTGCCAAAGTAGCCCCTGGCCATATTATCCGCCAATTCCAGCCGCCTTTATGCACCCCAGACGTATCACCCCTTCGCCTAATACCAGGCCTCTAGGACGGGCGGTTCCAGGATGCTGGCGGTATGGGGTTTAATCGACCCATACAGTTCGAGGTCCCACCGGGCGTAGAAGGCGTATTTCCGACGGTGTTCAGCAGGGTTAACCCACCCCAGGTGCTTGACGCGGATGTGGCTCTGGTAGGCCGGTAGACCGTAGCGATATGCGATGGGCCAGCGACCGCAGTGGATGGGCGTCTGGGGCCAAACTACTGGCCGGGAGGGATCGTAGCGCACCCAAAAACGCACAAAGCGGGGCCAGGGATTCCAGCCTCCATCCACACGGTAATGCATTTCTCCTCCCCAAAAATCAAACAGTCGAAATTCTATAGCGTGGTAATCTTCTTGTTGGGTTAGGCCGTCAATTTCCTGTACGATGGCGTCCTCAAAGACCTCGTCGGCGTCGATGGCCAACAGCCAGCGGGGGGTTCGCCTTACGGCAAGTTCCCAAAGGCAGGCCCTGACCAGCCCTTCGTTTGTGGCAAAAAGGTTCTCAGGGGTTCGGGCCAGGGTTACCACTTTGGGATAAGCCAGGCAGAGCCGGGAAGTGTCGTCCGTAGATCCATCATCGAGCACCACTATTTCATCAACCCAACCGGAGAGATGGTTTAAAACCCTGAGGAGGTAACGCCCGCTTTCATTGCGGACTGGGAGCATGGCAACTATTTTGGGCGCCATTGTTGAGAGACGACCTCCTTAAGGGTGACGGCGGCGCTAGGAGATATAGGCAAAGGCCCGAAACCCGGCAGCGGGTCACCTTCTACTATTCGGGTATCCAAGACTGATACCTGTAGGTCTGCCTGGCACCGGGCGCCAGTTTGCATATTAACCGCCAAGGCGCTGACTAAGGGGCCGCTGTTTACCTCCGCCTGCCCGGTTACTCCCTGGCGGTCCTCATAAGTTATAACTAGTTTATATTCATAAGTCACCTTGCTAAGGCCAATTCTCGAGGTAAAAGCGAGGGGTATTAGGACGCAATTAACTGTGATAGGCACAAACTGGCAGGAAATTACCCGCAGGGGCGGTGCAGGAGTAGGGCGCCCGGCTGCAAAATAACCCCAAACCAATTCCCGAAAATTGTTCAACCAGCAACTGTCTATAAGTCGCCGGACACTCATCCGGGCGATCTCCATAGGCTGGGCTTCCTGCTTGGGGCGGGACCCTAAACAGGGCAAAAGGAGATCGCTTCTTACGGTTACCTGCAGGACTAAATACTCCTGTACCAGGCAAATTATGCTTACCTCCTGGTAACGCGTGCTAAATCGGTTACCCACATTAGAAGCTACGGCTGTTAAGGCCATGGCTTATTCCTCGCATCGGAAGGCCGCCTACCGGCGGCCTTCCCACCATGTCTTTAAGGCGAGGCTTGGGCTACGAAGTAAAAATCCACCGTAAGATCAATGTTTTTAGCCACGTTGCCGGTGTCTACCGGGAGGGTGGCGCTGAACTGAAGGATTTCGCTGTCGGGTGAAGCCAGGAAACGGCCCTCGGTGGGATGGTCAATGAGGGCCGACAGGGGGCTGTTGTTGTAGATGATTTCTCCGCCTGGGCTAGTCTGAATGGTTACTAACAGGCGGTCGGCCAAGATCTGAGCTTGCCGTGGCGAGCTGGTTCCAGCTTCCCTCCAATCAGCGAAAATATAATAAAAGACGTCCACATCTCCGTCGTTGGTCACCGTTATTGGGGGCGATCCCATTACCGTTTGGCCGGGAACCAAGCTGGTGTTATTGAAAATGGCCCCCGTTGGAGTAATGGATATAGATGGGCTACTGCTTCCCAGGGCATTGGCAGTGTTATTAACGGACGCAGTAAAAGCCATCCGCAATCATCCCTCCCTTCGACTGGATAAGAAAGTGGTTTCCCACAACGGCCTGCAGGACTCCATAAAGCTCCTCTCAAATACTTCACTATATAATATGCGGAGGCTAGTGGAAAAGTTACCCTGCGGCACTTTTGGACGGTGGAAGAAGGAGCCGCCGGCGTAGCCTTCTAAATAGGGAGGCCACCCCTTGGCTTTAACTTCCCTACCGGGAAGTCCCCGCCAGTAAGGACGAGGATAAAAGGCAAGGAGATAATCTTAGCATAATTGAGTTCCTATGGTAAGATATGGACTCGTATCCTCCCTAGCGCCATGGCCAGCATCACCGCTAACGCTAGAGCGCATCTTAAACTCATCTTCTGTAATCCCCGAATAAAGTGTTGCTCAAAACCAAAACTCTGGTCTAATCGGCTGTTTACTCGCTCCACCGCTGTACGCTTCTTGTAAAGTTCCTGCCAACGGTAGCTGGAACGAGCCAGTGGTGTAAACACCCTCCGGTCTAACCTTGTCGCTTTAATCGCCTTGAGAGCTAAGTTCAACGATAAAGTAAGGTCTATACGTTGGCTTGTTGCTTAGGGCAGAGCTTGCTTCCCTATTTTGTCGATATAGCCGCGCCTCTTGGTTATCTTTTTATTTGAAACTCGGTACAATAGGTATCTTAAATCCATTATTTGTAAGTTAAAGGGCCTTTACTTTGCATAAGGGCTCTTTTGATTTTTTAAAGAACGTTAGTTTTGCAAGCTTCTACTCCTTCAATAAATTGGGAGGCGGAAGTTCCTCCCTAACCCGGAGGGGTTAGGGAGGCTAGTTCACTTAAAGACTTGTCCGATTACTTCGGTCCAACGCTGGGCCCAAATTTCCTGCCGGAATACCAGGGCAACTTCCCGAGCGCGCCTCCCCATTTCCCTGCGTTTGGCGGGATCTAGTATCAGCTCTTCGACGGCGGCTTCCAGGTTGGGAACATTGGTCTGTATAAAGTACCCGTTGTAACCGTGGATAATCAGGTCGGTGAGACCCCCGGCCAACCCTGCTATCACCGGCTTGCCACAGGCCATGGCTTCTAGGGCGGCCAAGCTGGTGCCTTCGGTTGAGCGAGAGGGGATGATGACGATGTCAGCCATTTGGTATATAGAAGGCATTAGGTGCATGGGTTTCCAGTAGTAGTAGCAGCGGTCCCGCCGCCCCGCCCACTGCGTTAGGGCCTGCTCGTGGGCATCGGTATGTCCCCGGCCACAGAAGTGGAATTCCACGTTTGGGTAGCGGGCGGTGAGGCGTTCGGCCACCTTCACCGCTTCGTTCAGGCCCCGAACCGGGGCCAGGCGGCGTGGAAAGAGAACCCGGACGATGCCGTCATCGATGGGTTCTTGCGGCGGGCTATAAAGGTCGGTGTCTACAAAATTAGGGATGTAGCGGAATTTCCAGCTTGAACCCGGAAATACGGCCTGGAAAAAGTTAATGGTATTTGTATCTACGGATATCACTTGCTGCAGGTTGCGCAAAGCAACTTGCTGTCGGTGAAACCACTCCTGCTGCTTTTGGAAATCTCCTCCGGTAAAGGGTTCAGAACCCGGCCAGTCCCAGTAGACGCCGTGGCTTACGCCGATGCTCTTCTCTTTGGCAACAGGGTAGGCAAGACTCATTACGAAATAAATTGCGTAATCGAAGTCTATGGATGCTTCGTAAAAGAGGGTATTTAGTTCCGGGAAGGTGTGCATCTCATTGCGCTGGGTGGGGATGCCGTGAATTTTCACACCGTCAAATTCCCTGGTCCAGTTATTACCGATCTGCCATACTTCCACTTCAAAGCCCAGGCGCCGCAACAGGCGGCAGAGTTCCACCTGGTAACGCTCGGCGCCTCCCATAATCAATCTTTCCTCCAGTGGGTGAAAAAAATTGGTGGTCAAGAGGGCTACTCGCTTACCCATTTCCGGCCACGCTCCTGCTTTCGAGATCGGGTGAAATTCTGCGAACTTCACTATTCAGTGTATGTTCATGGTGACAGGGGGGTGTGACGGCTTTTGGGCGTTGGTTGGGGAATAAAGTTACTTGCGAGGGTATTATGGCGGGTCAGTTTTAGAGACCGGGAAACGGGAAAGGCCGGACTGGCAGCGACACAAGAAGTAACCATAAACAGGTTGAATCAGCAAAATCCAACAACTCCGAGAAAGAGGCAGCTTAATAAGGCTCTAATAAGCCTTAAGAGGTACCACGGGGATTTTACACATAAAATCGGACTTGACCAAACCGGGTTAGGATCCCATCCCCCGCCCTCGGGTGGATAGCCTACAAAGAATTACATACCCCGAGGCCGGTAAGGAAATAATAGGCTTAAGAAGGGAGGAATGGCATGTTTAAGCACGATAAAAAGCTCCTCGAGATGGTTCGCGTGGAGCGGCCTAACCCCAACTACGCCGCCCTCCTCCAGGAACAAATCGGGGGACCCCACGGTGAGCTCAAAGCAGGCCTGCAGTACCTGGCCCAGAGCTTCCGCATCAAAGATCCGGCTATAAGGGATATTTTCCTGGATATAGCCGCCGAGGAACTGAGCCACCTGGAAATGGTTTGCACGGCGGTCAACCTCTTAAACGGCCACGAGCCCCAGGCCATGAATGCCACCATAGGTAACGTCCAGGCCCACGTTACCACCGGCCTCAACCCCTTTTACAGCAACGCCTCGGGCCAGGTGTGGACGGCGTCCTACATCGAGGCCACCGGAGACCTACCGGCAGATCTTCTTTCCAACATCGCCGCCGAGCAGCGGGCCAAGGTGGTGTACGAATACCTGCACCGCCAAATCGCCGACCGTTACGTCCGGCAGATGATAGATTTTCTCCTGAACAGGGAAGAAGCCCATAATACCTTGTTCCGGGAGTGCTTCCAGAAGGTCCAGGGTACCGGCTCTACCCGGGATTGGGGAGTGGACAAGGACGCCCGCCTCTTTTTCGACCTCTCCACCCCCGGCCAGTATGTGGGCTCCTCCCTCCAGAACCCGCAGCCGCCTTCCTTTACCGACCCGCAGGTGCCGCCCCAGTAGCAGGAGCTGCGGTACACGAATCTGCTCCCCGGAGGCCGCACACCGGTGTAAAAACAAAACAGGGAGAAACGAAGCCGCCTCCCTGTTTTGTTTTTCCGATTTAAGAGGCCCGGCTGAATGTCCGCGTCGTATTCGGATATTCCAAAAGCATCTTCGACCCGGCCTCTGATACCGTGGTGTCAGCCCCCTAGGACTGGTGCTCCTCCAACTGCTTTATATATGCCCTTAAGTCTTCCGAGACGGGGCCCGTGGGGTCAATGAAACTGTGGTACTCAAAAGGTCCCTTAGCCGTTCTGCCATAAAAGATGACTAAAACCTGCCTGGTGCTTATGACAAACCCCAGGGAGGCATCGATATTGAGGAGTTCCTCGATGACCTGCGGATCCCTGATTTCGACCCGCCGGGGCGCCGTACCTTCCCCAGCGCTGCCGGGCTCTACCGGCATTTCGAGAACGACACGTTCCACTTCTTCCGGCAGCAATGTGAGGCCCTGGTAATATCCCTTCCCCTTTAACCAGACCATAACCGACTTATATCCGGCAAGAAGGGGATAGCTGGTGGCCCTCCCGTCCCCCTCTACTACTTCCATCACGAGATGCCTTACTCCCGCCGTCATTTCTTCAAAGGTAGCAGCCAGGATATCCTCCTTCAACCGGGCCATAAACTCCCGGATCTCTTCCTGCTCGGAGAGAACTATCGGGCCCTTGGCCACCCGATAATCGTCGAGGACGATCATTTTTATTTCTTCAGGCTCCTGGTTCAATATCGGGAACCGGGCCTGCTTGTATTCCAAGGACTCGTAGACGGGTTTTAAAAAAGAAGCATATTTCCTTTCATCCACCTCGTAGCGGCGGGCCAAATGAGTGCCGTCGGCCAGAGTGTAGATGACATACCGGGTCATTCCGCTCTTATTAGAGCGGTCGGCCGCGAGCTCACGGTGGAGGCGGACGATATGGGCGATATTGTTCCGCTCTTCAAAGAACACCGGGTACCCGTACCTGGGGTCCCCTGGGTCGACGTCTTTGAGCTTTTCCACATGAATCCATTCTCCTAAACTGCTGCCGAAATAAACCTTCTGCACTTCTTCCGGGTCAGGTACACGGCGGACATAGCCGGTTACGTCGGCGGCCAGCCCCGCTACGAAAACGGACACTGCCGCCACGTAAATAAGGTAGCCGCGGTAGGCGGACCATACCTTCAAAGACTTCTGCAGCAGGGCTTCAGCCACGAAATAGCCCACCAAGGAACCGAGAAAGTATCCCCAGAGGATTACCGCCGGTCCTCCTCGGTACTCGGCGGCGAAATAGGCTCCGGCGAGGAGCATGCAGCAGGCCGTGACTCCGTACTTGAAGACGGGCCGCAGGATGGGGAAGGCGACGACATCACCTGCCGCTTCCACCTGCCGTAATCTATAGATAAAATAAGCAACGACAAAGGTAACGACAGTGGCCGAGAGATAGGCGGCCGTAGCCCAGGCGGTAAAGTCTTCCCTCCCGGTGCCGGAGGCGAACATCATAAGGGGAAAATTGTAGGGCAGCCCGCCGGGGTAACTCAAGGGGGTATAGCCGTGGAGCCAGCGGCTCAAGTTCTCCACCATAAGGACGTGGAGCCCGTTGGGCAGCACCTGGAGAATGTAGGTAAGGACCAGGTGGGCCGCGGCATTACCCGTAAACATGCCGACCAAAACGGTAAGGGCGAAAACCAGGCCGTTGAAGAGCGCCGTCATGCCCATCCAGCGGAGGATATCCACAAGGGAATAATACTCCTCCAGAGGAGTAGTTATATTGAGGAGGGCCAACACCAGGCCGTTAACGATAACGGGCAAGACAAGCAGGGCAAGCCCGGCTGCGGTGTGGCTTATGAATAGGTTGAGCCTGGTGCAGGGCAGGCTATGCATCATGGCCGCCGCCCGGCCGCTGTGGAGATATCCGAAAACCAGCACCCCCAGGGCTACGGGAACGGTGCAGATGAGAAGTACTTGAATCTCAGCCGAGCCCCCAAAAATGTCCAGGGATCTTTTGAGTATGTTCCGGGCCCATTCCTCGGAGGGAAGCTCCTGCATCATGTGGCTGAAAGGAAGTATTAAAAAGAGGAACAGGCCGTACAGGGCACTCACCCACCAGAAACGTTTAAGATCGCTTACCAACAGACCTTTGTTAAATGAGGACCCTTTGGATATCATAGCCCCTCACCCCCACTTCGTAAATGAAGACCTCCTCCAGGGTCAGCGGCAGGACATCCAGAATGACCGGACCGCTCTGGCGAGCCTCCGCCAGGAGCTGCTCCCTGTCTCCCTTGACCACTATGTGGAGGACGCTTCCGTTTTGCTCCCGATGCAGGATCGTTCCGGAGGCAAAAATTTCCGCCGGGGGTTCACTGGTAAAGGCCAGCTGGAACTTATGGATGTCGCTTCTTAGTTCGTCCAGGTTCCTTTCCAGGAGGAGGGAACCGTTGTGAAGGATGCCCACATGATCGCACACGTCCTCCAGTTCCCGCAGGTTGTGGGAGGACACCACCACCGTAGTCTCCCGCTCGGCCACATCCTGGAGGACCAAGCTCCAGACCTTCTTCCGCATAACGGGGTCCAGGCCGTCCACCGGTTCGTCCAGGATCATAATTCGAGGCATGGCGGAAATGCCCAGCCAGAAAGCCACCTGTTTCTGCATCCCCCTGGAAAGGCGGGTGATGCGGCGGGAAGGATCGATGGCAAACACCCGTTTTAAAGTTTCATACCTCTTCCAGCTCCACGTCGGGTAAAAACCGGCATAAAACCGGGCCGCCTCTTCAATGCTGTAGGGGGAGAAGAAATACAGCTCGTCGGGAATGTATACCATGAGGGCCTTTACTTCCGGGTTCTCATAGACCGGCGCGCCGGCCACGGTCACCGTCCCCGCATCCTGGCGGTATACGCCCACCAAGTGCTTAATAAGGGTGGTCTTGCCCGCCCCGTTGGGGCCCAGCAAGCCGTATACCGAACCCCTGGCCACTTCAAGGCTGACATCGGCAAGGGCCTCGTGGCGGCCGAATCTCTTGGTAAGATTGCGGACCTCTATCACCCACTCAAACCTCCTTTTTTATAGATGGCGCGGATGATTTCGATGAGGTTTTCCAGCGGCTCCTGCAGGTACATTAACTCGGCCACGGTGCGTTCTAGTCCCCTCAGCAGTTCCTCTCGCCGGGGATTGGGTGCGGCAAGGTCGCGCCGGGCGACAAAGTTCCCCTTAGAGCGGATGGAGTAAATGTAGCCTTCCCCTTCCAGCTCTTTGTAGGCCCGCTGGATGGTGTTGGGATTAACGGCCAGCATCTGGGCCAGCTCCCGCACCGAAGGTATCTGTTCGTCCGGCTGCAGAACGCCGGTGATGATGAGCTTCTTGACCTGGTCTTTAATCTGCTGGTGCAGGGGGCGGCGGTCCCGGAAGTCAAGTTGAAACATAGGCACCTCCTCTTCTGTATTACTTAGATTAGTACAGTTAATACAAGATGATAGTATCACGCCCCTAAAGACTTGTCAATAACCATATTTCTTTATTCCTTTTCGCCCCTACCCGTCTCCTTTTATCTTTAAAGTACCGAGCCCGTACGCCTCCTTAACCCCGCCGCCTCGATAAGCACCACGCCTCAAGTAAAGCGGGATAAAAAATAGCCTTCCCGGCAAGATTAACAGCAAAAACCTTGACAAACGCAATGATATAGTGTACTATGTCGCTAGTACACTGGAAAGGTCGGTGAAGCCGGTGGCCGACTTCGATGAAAGGCGGCCCATTTACCTGCAGATTGTAGAATTGATCTGCCGGCGGGTGGCCCGGGGCGAGCTGCCACCCGGTGCCCGCCTCCCCTCCCTGCGGGATCTCTCCCAAGAAATGGCAGTTAACCCCAACACCGTACAAAGGGCTTATCAGGAGCTGGAACGGCTGGGGGTGGCGGCTACCAAGCGCGGTCAGGGAACCTTTGTGGCCGAAATCCCGGACCTGGTAGCCCGCCTGCGGCGGGAGCTGGCCGTCCGGGCTGCCAACAATTACCTCCGGGAACTAGAGTCCCTGGGGTTCTCCCCTGCCGATGCTTTACGCTTTCTGGCCGAAAGAACCAAGGAAGGGGATGATGACCTTGTCGGTGGTGGAAGTACGGAACGTAAGTAAACGTTACGGTCCCACCGTAGCGCTGCGAGGCGTCAGCCTGGAGCTGGAGGCCGGCCGGGTGCTGGGAGTCCTAGGGCCCAACGGCAGCGGCAAATCCACATTAATGCGCCTCATGGCGGGTTTGAGCCAGCCCAGCGCCGGTCAGATCCGCATCCTGGGGGAAAAGCCCGGCCCTTCTACCAGGGCAAGGGTGGCCTATGTTCCGGAGGTGGATTGCCTTTACCCTTCCCTCCGGGTGGAAGAAATGCTCGATCTCCAGGCCCGTTTCTTCGCCGATTTCGACCGCACCCAGGCGGCGGAACTGCTGGAATTCATGCACCTTACACCCCGGGCCGCGGTAAGGAGCCTTTCCAAGGGTCAGAGGGCCCGGCTCAAGCTCATACTTGCCCTGGCCCGCCGGGCCGATTTAATCCTGCTGGATGAGCCCTTTTCCGGCATCGACCCGCCTTCCCGGGAGCGCATCCTCCAGGGGATCCTCGCCACTCACCGTGGGGACCGTAGCCTCATCCTCAGCACCCACCTGGTGCGGGAGGCGGAAAAGCTGTTCGATCGGGTAGTTTTCTTAAGTAAGGGCGAGATCTTCCTGGCCGGTGACGCCGAAGCCTTAAGGCAGGAGCGGGGTATGTCCATAGAAGAGATTTTCAGGGAGGAATACAACTGATGCGCAACCTGGGACTGCTTTACCGGAAGGAAATGCGGGAGAACTTGGTGGCGAGCCTTCTTGGGATGGCCGTAGTGGCTGCCGGTATGGCGATAGGGGCGGCATCCTTAAACAGGCCGCCTTGGGGAGTGTTCTTAATTGTTATGCCCCTGTACGGGATACCCATTTGGTACCTGGCGACGGCTTTTGGTAGCATCCATCACGAGTGGAACCAGCACACCGCCTACTGGCTCCTGTCCCTGCCTGTGCGAGAAGAAACCATCCTGCTGGCCAAGGCCCTGGCCCTGCTCACTAGGGGGTTTCTCATCTCCCTCCCGGCAGTTGTCGGCTGGGCCATACTCTTCGAGCGGGCGAGCGACGGAGTCTTTTTTCCCCGCTTTACCTACACCTACCTGCTGTCGTACCTGCTGACCCTCGTCGTGGCATTTATGTTAGCGGGCCTGGTCTTCCTGGCCTCCCTCTCCGGCCTGGCGGTAATTCCCCGCGCCGGGAGGCTGGCCGGGCAGCTTATGCAGGTAGCCGTAATGGTTGCAGGGGTATGGCTGGCGGTGCGCCTGACCGGGTGGCTGGCGAAGATCCTGGATTTTCTCCCCTCCCTCCCCCTGTTGGGTTTAGGCTCTTACGTCCTGGGGCCCCAGGGCTTTACTTTGGCCACCCAGCCGGCCCTACCCGCGGGCACGGTAATAGCCTTCTTCCTCCTGGCCGCCGTCTTTTTGTGGCTGGCCGCGCTAGTCCTGCGCTTCTGGGTAGAGGTGTAAAAATAAAGAAGGGCCCCGGAGCCGCATTTCCAAGTACCCCACGACTCCTATAGTATCGAGGCCCTGGCTACCGTACACCAATAGACTTTGGGTTTAGCACTTGTCACTCTCTGGCAAAACTGGTTCAGGCAGGAAGGAATCCCCTTCTACAGCAAAAGTAATAGTCAGCTTTAGCCTTAGGGCGCCTAAGGCTTATGCTCTAGAAGATGCGGAAGGCGCCGCGATATACAGTGGCAGTTCCTATAATCATTGGCGCTGTACCAAGAACTTTTTCGAACGGTATAAGCCTATCGGTCGAAGGAAAGTTGAACGAACCCGCCGCGGACTATTGAAATTCAGAAGCAGTATGGTATCCAGCACTCGATCAATTCGTCGATAGGAAAGCGAGAAATCACTTCGTTGCCGTTCTCTGTTATGACTACCATTTCCTCGAGTCGGACTCCGTCTTTCTCGCCGACCTTCCCTGCATATGTCTCTATTGCAATAACTATACCCGGCTGGAATTCTATCTCAGGCTGCCCTGACCGTACGTAACTCGGCGTCGCCAACGGCTTGTCGTGCAATCTCAAACCAACACCGTATGCTATGCAATAGGGACCGACCTGTCCCCAGTCGTCAGGTCCATGCTGCCTATCCCTTGCCTTTATTATAACAACCCCGAAAATCGCATGTAATGCAATTGGTGCGAGCTAAATATGCAAGTGCTACATGAGCAAAATAGATCCTCCTATAACGGCGGACATGCGGGCGAACTTGACGCCCATGCAGGGCACCCCAAAAGGGGCACCCTTTGGGGGCTCCTTCGAATATGACCCGGATTTTCAAAAATCCTGCCGGGGGCAGTAGGTCGGAAAAACGGCTTCGAATTCCACCGATTTGGCGGGAACCTTCTTCCCTCCCAACCCCTCTCCTATCCCGACGACACGGATAAAGTGGATTTTGTAACATCAGGGGCAAACCTGACCTAGTATTTAGTAATTATGACCCATAAGCCCCCCTCGGTACACACTCGGCAGGAGTCATGGAGGCCCGCATCCCGTACCAGGCTTTCAAGCTCGTCCACCCCCATCCACTTCTTACCTAAGCGGTAATTGAGGCGGCGGGACTCATAGGCTATACTTTCGATTACGTCCGGCGGAGTATACTTGCCGAACCCGCCGCCAATGAAACCCCTACCCCCTTTTTTCAGGACCCGATATATTTCCCGCAGGATGTCCGCATCCAAGAAGAAAAAAGCCCCGCGGAAAATCAAGCCGTCAAAGGATTCCCCGGGGAAGGCCAGGGGCTTGAGGGGTGTCTCGATTATGCGGAGCCGGCTAATAAGTCCTCGTCTCCTGCTTTCTTCCTCCAGCCAGTTCCTTACCTCCTGCCTCTCCTCCCCTATGGTAAAAACAGCAGAGGGCAAGGTTCCTGCCAACGCCCACGTTAAACCGCCCGCGAAGGGTCCCAGCTCCAGGACTCCCTCGGTTCCGGCAGGCAAAATTTCTGCTACCTGTCGGGCCAGGTGCGGGTATACCGGGCGCCATAGCTCGTTAAGCCGTATGAGGTCCAAGACGTCCATTCGTCGGCTCCCCCCTTTTCAAGGACGCCGGTACAGGACCCATTTCCCAAGACCGCTCTCAAAGCTGCTGCTACGGTCTTCCCGGCCGCCCCATCCGGCCTGTTTTAATCCTCGTCTTTTCTCCTAAGCACAGTATAGGGCAAAGAAAAAGAAAGCACCAGGTGTCTTTTCCCACCCGGTGCGCCTGACCGGCTTTGTTTTTTCAGTTCTAACTTACGAAATAGGCAATTAAACCGATCAATACCGAGGTGACCAAGCCGTAAATGATAACCGGACCCGCCACCGTGAAAAGCCGGGCGCCAACGCCGTAGATAAACCCCTCCCGTTTAAACTCCATGGCGGGGGAAACAATGGAATTGGCGAAACCGGTGATGGGTATGATGGAGCCGGCCCCGGCCCATTTCCCGATTTCATCGTAGAGGCCCAGCCCGGTAAGGAAGGCCCCTAAAAAGACCATTATCATAACCGTCGCGTTAGAGGCGTCCTGGACGCCGAGCCCCGCCCCCCGAAAGATCAGGGTAATAATCTGGGCTATACCGCAGATGGTCCCTCCCACCCAAAAGGCGTTTAGAACGTTTACCAATACCCTGGGCTTGGGTTTTACCTGTTCGACCAGCTTTTGATAGGCCTGCTGCTCATAGGCTTGCTGCTGTTGGGCGATCTGTTCGGCCAAGGTTAAGGGCTTCTTAGGGGGACCCGGCTGCTGGGTTTGGTCGGCCATCTTCCTCACCTCAGGTATTATTGTTGTTCACTTTCCCCCGCCCTTATACGTGAAGGGATTCCATGTAATAAACCCAGCCGAACTAAGGCATAATACTCAACATGAAAAAAGATTCCTTTAAGGAGGCGATTTATATGTCATCCCACTACGGTGCCCATGAAATCATGGAGCTCCACGAAGTCTTGACCGATACCATCGACGGCATCAACCAGTTCCAACTGTACCGGCCCCACGTAAAGGACCAGCAGCTCCGTTCCATCCTGGACAAACAGATCCAGTTCATGACCCAGGAATACAACAATTTGGTCCAGGCCATAAACCAGCGGGGCATGGGGCATGCCGTCCCTTACCGCGCGCCGCGGACGGCTCGACCGGTTTACGGATTACACCAGCCTGGGAGCCAAGCCCCCAATGTTTCACCCGACGAAATTGACGACCGGGACATCGCCAGCGGTATGCTGGGGTGTCACAAGGCCTCGGCGGTAATGAGAATGATGGCTTCCCTCGAATGTGCCGACCGGGAACTGAGGAGCATGCTCCAGCAGGGGGCCATCAATTGCTCGGAGCAAGCTTATGAAGTCTGGCAGTACATGAATCAAAAAGGGTTTTACCAGGTTCCCACCCTCCAGGAGGTAACGACCCATACCATGATAAACACCTTTACCACGTCTCCCCAGGGGAGTATGCGGTACCAGTTCCAGTAAGACTCCGGGGCCCCGCCGCCGGCCGGCCGGGGCAGGGCCCCCGCCCCTCCCTTGAGAGGGCTACCCTTTTCGGGGCACCTGGCCGGGTGCCCCTATTCTTACTTCTGGTGGTCTAGGGCCGTCCCCACTTCTTCTAGATCGCTTAAGATAAATCCCCTGGTAAACTGGGCCAGGCCCCGCAAGAACTCAGTCTGGGCATGGCCGAACACGTCCTTACTCCACGCCGGGACCCATTGGGTAAGGTGGTCGCGCAAGAAGTCCTGCTGGCCCTGCAAATACCTCCGCCAATCACTACCATGTTTCTGTAAACGGTCGGCGCATTGGGCGCATAGCCAGGCCATGAACTCCAGCTCCAGACCCAGGTGGTCGTCGGGTTCTCGATAGAGGTTCTTGTTGACCAGTCCGAAGGAACGATAAAACTCGCGCACTGCCAGGGTTTCTTCACTAAAGAGGAGGCGGTCGGGGGAACGATATACGGATTCCCACGGCGGTGCCTCCAGGTGGCCGGGACCGACAAAGAGGCGGTTATAGTCTTCCTTTAACTTTGCACAGTAAGCGTCTAAATCGTTTTGGTACGCGGACAGCTCTTGCTGCATGCGCCGGCAGCCCTCGCGGACTTCTTCACTGCTTTCTTCCTCAGCCAGCCGGCCGAGGAGCCCATCCCGGACCATGGCGGCCAGGATTTCCGTGTCGGGTCCCTCCCTGTACAGGCGGGCCAGCAAGCCGTATATGATCTCCCGCCCCTTCAACCAATCGAGCAAAACATCCAAGTCCATCTCCAGAACCTGGTTCAAAAAACATGACTGTTTTTATCTCCAGCCAAGCCGGCCCCCAGACCAGGCTTTCGCCTCCTTTCCGGATACTTGATTTGCCCCCCGAGGGGCGGGGCGACAGGGGACCTCGGCCCGGGAGTCCCACCCGGAACCCGGACAGGGCGGTTCCCCACCCTCTTGTCCCGGCCCCAACCCGCACGGACTTAATGGAGTGCAAGGCACCCGCGGGTCGGGTTTCCCGCAACAAGGGCTTCCACCGCCCGGGCCGCTCTGTTAGAGACGCCTACCGGTTTGTCCGACACCGGCTAAACGGGGTCACCGTAAGGACAGGGCCAAAAGCTTTAAGTCGCGCCAGACGGAAGTATACGCTTCCTGCTGCCGCAGGGCTAGCCCGTTGTGCAACGGAAGCTTCCTGTCCAGCCGCCTCAAGCAGGCCCTGACCCCACGGGTCATCCCTTCTCCTTCCCCCGGTGTATTAGACTTGACCTTTTGGGCCAGGTTTTGCTTTATCTGGGCTACTAATTCTTTGAGCTCTTCCGTTACCCGTTCCTTAAAGTCCATGGCCCTGCGGCCTATGGTTAGGGCTGCCGCGCAATGCACGGAATGGCGTAACGCTCCATGTACTTCCAGTAGCCAATGGTGGAGGTGTGACAGGCAGGCACTAATTTGAAGGGAACCCCCTCTTTGACCGCCCTCCGGCACACCGCCTCCACCATTTTGGTAAAGGGAAAGTTGGAAGCCATGCGGTTGAACTTTTTGTTGGTATCCAGCCTGTCTTTGCCGAAATCGAG
>LDZR01001827.1_pt1 | contig 25045 bp, 26 predicted proteins | sample 615371 | NCBI WGS metagenome assembly LDZR01 (sample SAMN03408294, study PRJNA278302) | terrestrial metagenome | isolation source: oil reservoir sample K2 | place: USA: Alaska, North Slope, Kuparuk formation | collected 2013
TCTGTCCCTCAAATCTATAAAAACTAATCCTCCGTGGTCTCTCCTGCTGTTGACCCATCCCATCACTACGACAGACTTTCCCACATCTTTAACCCCGAGCTCTCCGCACATATGGGTTCTTTTAAGACCGCCAAGTTGTTCTCCCATTAAACTCCCTCCATTCAATTTTTTATCGCTTTTTCTATTTCATCAATTAAAATTTCTGTCTCTTCTCCTGTAGCCATATTCTTCAATTTCACTTTTTTGCTCTCGAGTTCTTCTTCACCTATCACCACAGCAAATTTGGCATTTAATTTATTGGCATATTTCATTTGCGCCTTTAAACTTCTTTCCATATGGTCTATCTCTACCTTTAAACCGTTAAACCTGAGTTTATTCGCAAGGGTAAAAGTAAAAAGCTTCGCTTCATCGCCAATGTAAGCTATAAAAAGGTCTGGTCCCTCTGGCTTAGGAATTTCAATGCCATTCTGCTCCAAAGTCAGAAGAAGCCTCTCTATTCCCATACCAAAGCCTACCCCAGGCATTGAAGGTCCGCCAATCTCCTCTATCAAGCCGTCATACCTTCCTCCTCCGCATACTGTACCCTGTGCTCCTATATCCTTTGAAATTATCTCAAAAGCTGTTTTTGTGTAATAGTCAAGCCCTCTCACTATTCTGGGATCGACTATGTAATTATATCCCATAGCATCCAGATACTTCTTTAGCTCTTCAAAATGGTTTCTGCAGTCATCACAAAGATAATCCGTAATAAGAGGTGCCTCCCCTGTAACCCTTCTGCAACTTTCCACTTTGCAGTCAAGCACTCTTAAAGGATTGACTTCGTATCTCACCTTACAATCGTCACAGAGCTCATCCAGGTGTTCTTTCAAAAACTCCTTCAACACCTTGTTGTAATTCTTCCTGCAAACAGGACACCCCACGCTATTTATTCTAAGTTCCAGGTTATTAAGGCCTAACTTTTTTAAAAGAGTCATGGCAATGCTTATGACTTCGGCATCGGCAGAAGCGCTTTTTGCCCCGAAAATCTCCACTCCAAACTGATGGTGCTCTCTTAGCCTTCCTGCTTGAGGCTTTTCATACCTGTACACAGGTGTTATGTAGTAAAGTTTGGTAGGCTGCGTCTCTGCGTAAAGTCCATGCTCTATAAAAGCTCTAACTGCAGGAGAAGTTCCTTCTGCTTTTAGAGTAATGCTCCTTCCAGACCTATCATTAAAAGTGTACATCTCTTTTCTCACAATGTCAGTAGACTCCCCAACCCCTCTTAAGAAAAGTTCTGTATGCTCAAATCCAGGGGTGCGTATTTCTTTGTACCCGTAAAATTCGCATATTTCCCTCATCAGATTCTCCACATACTGCCATTTATAGGATTCTGAGGGCAAAACGTCCTTAGTCCCTCTCGGAGCTTTTGTAAGCATCTCACCAACTCCTTTTTATCTTCTTACATTTAAAAACCCCTCGTCTGCAGAACGCAGGGACGAGAGGTTAATCCCGTGGTGCCACCCTGATTGGTACTCATTCCCTTAACGCAGGTTCACGGATCTGGCCTACATTGTCGGCCAGTCAGCTCCCAGGTGTCCTTCGCAATAGCATGAGTATAAAGATACTCTCAGTCGCGGTATCTTCTCCCTGTATACCTGCTATTGCTACTCTCCTGTTCATCGCATTTTCCTTATTTTATTTGATATTATACCCCATCCTATAAATTGCTGTCAATGGTAAATTCCATCTTGACAAAACAATTTCGATGAACTAATATTTTGATGTACGAAATATTTTTGAGGTGAAAGTTTATGAGCAAGGAAGAAAATAGCAAACTATTGTATGACTTGTTACGAACTATACGCCAGAAACTCAACAACCAATTAAGGGCAAATAACCTTTCTGAACTTCAGGAAAATTTAACTTTAGGCGAACAGCAAGTGATAATGGTGCTAAGCGAAAATAAACATACTCCGATGTACATGAAAGATGTAGCCTCTGAACTCGGAATATCCCCAAGCACCCTGACAACAATAGTCGATAAACTAGTAGAAAAGGGATTGGTGAAAAGGGATTTGGACATCGATGATAGGCGCAAGGTCCAAATTTCTCTCACAGAAAAGGGAGAAAATATACACGAACATTTAGTAGAATTTAGAAAAAAAGTGCTGATGCCAATATTTGGTAAACTTTCGCCTGAAGAGATAGAGGCCTTAAAAAGCATCCTCCAAAAGATTAAAGAGGGATTATAAAAATCAAAGGTGGTGTCTATGGAAAATAAAAAAAGTATCTGGATTTGGATTGTAGTTTTAATTATTGTGGTAGCTTCTATCTACTTTATCTCTGTAAAGAACAAAGAGGCAGGCTCTGCAGTCGAAGTCACTGTTTCTAAGGTGGAAAAAGGAGACCTCGTTTCTCTTTTCTCTACCAGTGGCGTAGTAGAATCAAAGTCTAAACAGGAATTTTACATATTTTCACCTACAAAAGTCTTAAAAGTGTATGTTTCTGTCGGTGATCAAGTAAAAAAAGGGGATAGACTTTTAGAGTTAGAAACGCAGGACCTTTCTATTCAATACCAAATTGCAAAAAAGCAACTGGAAATGGCGCAAATACAGTTAGAAGCATTAAAAAATTTAAAGCAGAAACAAACTGAACAAAGTCAAATTCCAACTCCTTCTTTACCACAGCAAGCTCCCGCTTCAGAGCAGTCAATACCTCATCAGACTCAAGCACAGTTTCAACAGCCTACTTCCTCTTTAAGCCTTGATGACCAGATTAAGCTTCAGGAAAAGCAGGTAGAAATTGCTGAGTTAAACTTAAAAAGCATACAGCAGAACATGAACAAAATGCAAAAATACGTGACAGCTGACTTTGATGGAACGGTAACTTCTTTAAACGCAAAAGAAAATAATTATTTCACTTCAACCCAGTTCCCCGCAATAACAGTAGAAGATTTGCAAAATTTGCAAGTAGTGTTAGATGTAAACCCTTATGACGCGGTAAGCTTAAGCGAAGGACAGCAAGCCTACATACACTTTGCAGGCAAAACTTTTGAAGGAAAAGTGAATAAAATAAGCCCTACCGCTGTAAAAGTGATGAGCCAAACAGGAGGAGACAGCGTAGTTAAAGTCTATGTAGATATTCTAAATAACGATGGCACAATAAAACCTGGATTTAAAGTAGATGTAGACATAAAGATTGGAGAAAAGAAAGACACAATAAAAATACCCTCAGAAGCAATCGTAACTGATAAGAACGGCAACGAATTTGTGTATGTGGTTGAAAATGGAATAGCAAAGCAGAGAAAAGTAAAAACAGGCCTTGTCTCAGACCTTGAAACAGAAATTTTAGAAGGAGTAAATGTGGGAGATAAGGTCATACTAAATCCGAGCGCTGCCATAAAGGATGGAGTAAAAGTAATGACGAAAGGCGGTAAAGAATGATGGTAGAGCTTGAAGGAATAAAAAAAGTCTACAGCCTAGGAAAAGTGCAAGTAGAAGCATTAAAAGGAGTATCCTTAAAAATAGACAAAGGAGAATACGTGGCAATAGTAGGGCCTTCAGGCTCTGGCAAATCCACTTTAATGAATATAATTGGACTTTTAGATAGGCCAACTGCTGGAAGCTATAAACTAAATGGAGTAGAGGTCTCTACTTTAAGTGATGACCAGTTGGCTTATTTAAGAAACCGTCAGATAGGTTTCGTGTTCCAATCTTTCAATCTCTTGCACAGATTAAACGCGTTGGCAAATGTAGAACTTCCAATGTTATACGCAAAAATACCATCAAGAGAAAGAAGAGAAAGGGCACTAAAAGCATTAGAAATAGTTGGGCTATCTGATAGAATTTATCACAAGCCTAATGAACTCTCTGGAGGTCAACAGCAAAGAGTTGCAATCGCCCGAGCCATAGTGATGAACCCTTCTTTTCTTCTGGCAGATGAACCTACAGGAAACCTCGATACAGCTTCCAGCATTGAGATAATGAAGATTTTCCACCAATTAAACGAAGCAGGTACTACAATTATCATGGTCACACATGAACAAGACATTGCAAATCATGCAAAAAGAATAGTTCGCTTAAGAGATGGGCTCATTGTAGAAGACAGTTTGGTTTCAAATAGAATAACTTATTGACAGGTGAGAATAATGTATATCTGGGAAGCCTTTAAAGTAGCCATTGAAAGTATCTTAAGTAATAAGCTCAGAACTTTCCTAACAATGTTGGGTATCATAATAGGAATCGCTTCTGTGATAACAATTGTGTCTTTGGGAGCAGGAGGGCAAAAGGCAATATTAGGAGAGTTTGAAAAAATAGGCGTAAATGTATTTTCTATAAAAATGAGAAACGACGTGGACATTCGAGAGGGCGATAGGTTAACCTTAAGAGATGTAGAAATGATAAGAAAAAGATTGCCTTCTGTAAAATACGCTGCACCAGTAGCAGAAAAAATGGGACTTGCTAAAACTGAAAAATACACTAAAAGAGCTCTTTTTATAGGAACAGACTTTGACTATGGCAATATTTCCAGCCTCAAAGTAATTCACGGGAGATTCCTAAATGAAAAGGACATCTTATTAGGAAGAAATGTAATACTCATTGATAAAGACTCAGCTATAGAACTGTTTGGCTATGAAGACTGTGTAGGAAAGAGTATTAAAATAGGCACCTATTATTATTTTGATACAGCGAAGATAATTGGCGTCATAGACAGTGGAAATTTAAAAAGCTTAGGTGGATCAATAGCTGATCAAATACCCATAATCGCTGCAATTCCTATAACTTACGCACAAAAAATTTTCCCTGACATAAACATATCTCAAATTTATGTAATGACTTACGACCAAAGCCAATTAGAAGAAGCTTCTTCCCAGGCAGTGCGTTTAATAGAATCATTACACCACAACAAAGACAAATACAAGACAGAAAATCTTATAAGTTTTTTAGAGGAATTTAACAGAATCCTTGGGATATTTACAACTGTGATAGGTGCGATTGCGGGTATTTCTCTCTTGGTAGGCGGAATAGGAATTATGAATATAATGCTTGTCTCTGTAACTGAACGCACCAAAGAAATAGGGATAAGAAAGGCAGTAGGTGCAAGGAGAAAAGATATAATGATACAGTTTTTGATAGAGTCTGTTACCATATCCCTTATAGGAGGAGCAATAGGAATTTTGCTGGGATACCTCTTAGCTAATATCGTAGGCCCCTTTATCGACATAAAACCAATTATTTCAATAAACGCGATACTTATCGCTTTCTTCTTCTCCACCGCAGTTGGAATATTCTTTGGAATATACCCTGCTCAAAAAGCAGCAAAACTAGACCCAATAGTAGCATTGAGATATGAATAAAAAGCAAGGGGATAAATTCCTCTTGCTTTTTATACTAAATTTTTCAAAAACATATTAAGCCTTTTTTCCCTTCCTATTGTGGAAAAATCACCATGGCCCGGGTATATCACTGTTTCATCTTTTAAAGTTAAAAGCCTTTCTTTTATTGAAGCCATGAGAGTTTCAAAATTTCCTCCAGGAAAATCGTGTCTTCCTATAGAACCCCTAAATAAAGTATCCCCTGTAAAGTATACATCTCCAATCTTAAAGCATACACTTCCTTTGGTGTGCCCTGGTGTAGAGATAACTTCTAAAGAATAATTTCCGAAGCCTAGTACATCTTTGTCTTTTAGAATTATATCAGCTGGTGAGCAAATCACCTTTTTAAAGACCATCTCTGATAAATTCTGAGAAGGGTCTAAAAGCATCGGAGCATCTTCTTCTGAAATCGCAACTTTTCCTCCTGTAAAGGCTCTGATCTCCTCTACTCCGCCTATATGGTCAAAATGCCCGTGAGTAAGAAGGATGTGCTTTACCTTTATACCATTTTCTTTTATATAGTTCTTTATCTCGTCATACACTTCTCCAGGGTCTATTATTATTCCCTCTCTTGTATCTCTATCCCAGACAACGTATAAATTTGCTCCATAAGGTCCCACCACGTACCTTTTTACTTCCATAGATCTCAGCTCCACTTAAAATAATTTTTTTGAGTCAATCAAAATAGTGACTGGGCCATCATTTTCAATCAATACCTTCATCATAGCTTGAAATTTACCAGTTTCCACTTTTACTCCCTTTTTTCTGACTTCTTCTACAAGCTTATTGAAATAAGGAAGTGCTTCCTCAGGCCTTTTTGCAGAAGTAAAACTGGGCCTTCTACCCTTTCTCACATCTCCCATAAGGGTAAATTGAGAAACCAAAAGCATTTCTCCTCCCACATCAAGAAGGGATAAATTCATTTTTCCCTCTTCATCTTCAAAAACCCTCAAATTCACCAGTTTGTCTGCCATATAAGCTATATCTTCTTCCGTGTCATCTTCAGCAATTCCCACTAAAACCACAAACCCTTTTCCTATAGCCCCCACAACTTCGCCGTCTACCCTCACTTCTCCGCGAGTTACTCTTTGTACAACAGCTCTCACAAAATCACCCCTATGCACTTAATCTGTACACATCCATTACTCCTTCTAGAGACTTAAGGCGGTTCATCACCTTTTCTAACTGCTCTTTTGAAGTAATCTCTAAAGTGAGATTTATAATGGCTATGTTGTCTCTAGTAGTCCTGGCGTTTATAGCTTTTACATTTATTTTAGCATCTGCCAAAACTCCAGTAACTTCTGTCAAAAGCCCAAACTTATCATTTGCCATAATCTGAATATCTGTTTGATAGGCCATGTTTCTGTCCTGTGCCCATTCCACTTCGACTATTCTGTTTTTGTCATACAGGAGGTCTCTCACATTCGGACAATCTTTCCTGTGAATGGAAATTCCTCTTCCTCTCGTCACATATCCAACTATTTCATCTCCCGGCACAGGAGAACAGCACTTAGCAAATCTGACCATGACATTGTCAACGCCCTTTACAATGACTCCAGCGCCATTTTTCTTCTCTTTCTTCTTCTCTTCTCTTGTGGGAGTCTGGACTTTAGGAACGGTTTTTTGAGATTTTCTTATTTCTTCCTTAATTCTTGGAATTACCTGGTTTAACGTAAGTCCGCCATAACCTATTGTAGCATATAAGTCCTCCATCGTATGGATGTTTAATTTCTTTAACACTTCCTCCCATATTTCTGTCTTAATCATTGAAGGCTGTATCCCCTGGCGCCGCAGCTCTTTCTCTAACATTTCTTCTCCGCGAGCTATATTCTCTTCCCTTTTCTCTTTTTTAAACCACTGCCTTATTTTGTTTCTCGCCTGAGAAGTCTTGACAATCTGCAGCCAATCCCTACTAGGCCCTCTATCTTTATTAGGACTTACTAGTATTTCCACAATATCTCCCGTCTTAAGCTGATAGTTTATAGGAACTATTCTCCCATTTACTTTGGCACCATTCATCCTGTGACCTATCTCAGTGTGTATGCTGTACGCAAAATCGATAGGAGTAGACCCTGCCGGCAAGCTGATGACATCCCCTTTTGGAGTAAACACAAAAACTTCGTCTGTAAAAAGGTCTATCTTTAAAGTTTCCATAAACTCTTTAGGGTCTTTCAATTCCTTCTGCCATTCTAAAAGCTGCCTTAACCATACAAGCTTTTTGTCAAACTCGTCTTCTGTGGTCTTCCCTTCTTTATAGCGCCAGTGGGCTGCAATACCGTATTCAGCAGTTTTATGCATCTCCCACGTCCTTATCTGTACTTCAAAAGGCTCTCCTTTGGGGCCTATAACTGTGGTATGAAGAGATTGATACATATTTGGCTTAGGCATAGCAATGTAATCTTTAAAACGTCCTGGAATTGGCTTCCATAAGGTATGCACTATTCCCAACACGCCGTAGCAGTCTTTTACCGTATTTACAATTATTCTTATAGCTAAAAGGTCGTAAATTTCTTCAAAAGTCTTATTTTGAGTCTTCATTTTTTTGTATATGCTGTAAAAATGCTTTGGCCGCCCATCTACTTCCGCTGGTATACCCATCTCATCTAATTTTTGCTTGATAGTGGCTATTATGTTTTGTATAAATTCTTCTCTCTCTTTTCTCTTTGCAGCAACTTTTTCTACTAAGTCGTAATACTCTTCAGGGTGCAAATACCTCAGGCACAGATCTTCCAATTCCCATTTTATTTTTGATATTCCCAGTCTGTGGGCTATAGGCGCATAAATTTCTAATGTCTCCTCTGCCTTTTCCTTCTGCTTATCAGGAGGCAAATACTTTAAAGTTCTCATGTTGTGAAGCCTGTCGGCTAATTTTATGAGTATCACCCTTATATCCTTTGCCATCGCTATTAACATTTTTCTCATGTTTTCAGCCTGTTGCTCAACTTTGCTTTTATACTCTATCTTTCCCAATTTGGTAACCCCATCTACCAGGTCAGCAATTTCTTTTCCAAATTCTTCCATCAACTGGTCATAAGTAACACCTGTGTCCTCAATCACGTCGTGCAAAAGCCCTGCAGCAATTGTAGTAAGGTCTAGCTCCAAATCAGCAAGAATGTATGCGACTTCTACAGGATGCACAATGTAAGGCTCCCCTGAATTCCTTACCTGCCCCTCATGGGCTTTCACTGCAAAGTTGTAGGCTTTATATAAAAGGTCTAAATTTGCATTTTCCCCCATGTATTGTTTTACTCTATTTATTACTTTTTCTATCACAGTCATCACACCTTATAATTTAAAGTGGCAAAATGCCACTTTAAAGATATTTAGAACTTTATTAATGAAATTATATCATATCCGTCAAGCTTTTTTCTACCATCTAGAAATGTCAGTTCCGTCAAAAACAAAATAGAATCCACTACTCCTCCCAAGCTTTCTACAAGCTTGGCTGAAGCGTAAACAGTTCCCCCTGTAGCCAGAAGGTCATCCACTATCACAACTCTCTGCCCCTTAACTACCGCATCTTTGTGTATCTCAAGAGAATCCAGGCCGTACTCTAGTTCATATTCGTAGCTTAAGGTTTCAGCAGGTAACTTCCCGGGTTTTCTCACCGGAACAAATCCCACTCCTAACCGGAAGGCAAGAGGAGCTCCAAATAAAAATCCTCTTGCTTCAGGGGCAGCTATAAGGTCAAATTTTCTGCCCTCTAAGGCCTTTGCTAGCATTTCTATAGAATAATTAAATGCCTTAGCGTCCTTTAAAACAGGCGTTATATCCTTAAACCTTATTCCTTTCTTGGGGAAATCTGGTATTTCTCGTATCATTTCTTTAATGTCCTCTAGCGTCATTGTAAAACCTCCTTAAAATTCGGTTTAAAGATGGACTTGGCAAACTTAATAAATTCTCTTTTAGCCGAGATTATCTTCTGCAGAATTTCGGTTTCTTCTAGATTAACCTTTTCAGCTACAAAATTTTTGCTCAACATTAAAATATTATCACGTTCTTCTACATTTATCAATCCTGTTTCTTTCATTGCTTCTAAGCAAATTCTGAATTTTATAGGATTCAAATTCAAATCAGGATGCAAATGACCTTTAAAGAAAATGTTATTCCCTTCATCTACAAACTTATAAAGCCTTATAAAATCCTCTCGCCGAGGAAAAATCTCATCAAAAACCCTTAAATTATTATATACGTCCTCTTTTCTGAAAATTAAATGAACTTTCTTTTTATCAGAGAGAGAAATGATGTTGTAAAACAACTCTTTGTCAAAAGGAATGTCATACATCACTATATCATCATAAAAGTCACAAGGCTTAAAAGAGTGCGGGAAAAACAGTATGACATTTTTTCCTTGACAATATCTAGTAGATACGGAAAAATTGTAAAATTTCTCTATTTTAAGGTACCTAAGTAAAGACCTCAGCTCTATCTCAGTGCTTACCAACACAAGGGTTTTTCTGTCACTTTTAAAAAGCCTCAGTACATATCTCTCTTTGTCCTGCATACCTCTTTTATCAATAATATCTCCTAAGCTTTTGTTTACTCTCTTCCTTTGGGATTTAGAAGAAATTAAAACTCTGCTCAGATTTTTATAATATGCAAAAAGCGGAAATCTAATCCTTAAATCTTTCACATTTATAACTACTGATTCTATCCCATTCCAATTATTTATGTCTACAGTTCCAACAACATCTATGACATCCCCTATTCCTACCTTTATTTCTTTGGAAGAAAGGTCAAAAATCAACAGTTCATAAACAAAATCATCCTTCCGCCCTATGATTTTTACGTGCTTTCCGTTATTCACTTCAAAAATCTTTTCAACAGTGAGCCCCTCAAAAAGCAAGATAGGTCGGGGGTTGTCAACCCCAAAGGGCTTTAATTCTTGAAGTTGCTTTGCCACCTTTATATTTATTTTTTCTTCTTTTGCCCTAGCATCTACTTTTAAAGTAGGAATAAGGTCTATATCTTTCAACACAATATCAGCATATTCATTTATTTTCTTTTTAAAAAGGTCTAAGTTATCTTTTTTAATAGTCAGTCCTCCCGCCATCTCATGACCGCCATATTTAACCAATAAATCTCTACAATATTCCAATCCTTTGTAAAGGTTAAACCCCTCAATACTTCTACCTGAACCCTTACCCTCTTCTTCCTTCAGACTTATCAGGATAGAAGGTCTGGCATATTTTTCAGTTATTCTAGAAGATACAATTCCAATAACTCCAGGATGCCATTTTTCATCCCATAAAACTATCACTTTATCTTTTTTCAAATCGACGGACTCTTCTACTTTTTTAACAGCTTCTTCTAAAATATTATTTTCAATATTCTGCCTTCTAGAATTTTCTTCGTTAAGATATCTTGCTATCTCTTCCACTTCTTTTTCATCTTCACTTATCAACAACCTAACAGCTGCCTCTGCGCTTTTTAACCTTCCTGCAACATTTAGGCGAGGTGCCAGAATAAAACCTACGTGATATTCATCAATCCGCACATTCTGTAACCCTGAAGCCTTTATAAGAGCTTTTAAACCGAGGTTTTGCGTTTCATTTAATTTTTTTAGACCTTCTTTGACAATTATTCTGTTCTCTCCTACCAGAGGTACAATATCAGCAATAGTACCTAAAGAAACAATATCCAAAAAGTCAAAAGCCTTCTCACCAATAAGACTTTGGGCTAATTTAAATGCAACCCCCACCCCTGCTAAATCGCTAAAAGGATAAGCGCCAGGCAAATGAGGATTTACTACCACATCTGCCTGTGGAATTTCTTCAGGTATGCTGTGGTGGTCAGTGATTACCACCTCCAACCCAACAGATTTAGCTTTTTTTACCTCATTAACAGCAGTAATTCCACAATCAACAGTGATTACAAGTTTTGTCCCTTTTTGGACAATTTTTTCTATAGCCTCTTCGTTTATTCCATAACCCTCTGATATTCTTTCAGGAATATAAAAATCGACCTTCCCTCCCAACTTTTTAAGAGTAAGGTACATAAGAGAAGTAGCAGTAATCCCATCTACATCGTAGTCTCCATAAATCGTAATTAAATTGCCCTCTTGGAGATGTTTATTTATCAATTCTCTGGCTTCTTTTATCCCTTTTAACAAAAAAGGAGATAACAAATCACTTAATTGGGGTTCTAAAAAATTTTTTACCTCTGTAATTCCCCTAGAAACAAGTACTTCTGAAACAACTCTCGATAAAGAGTATTTTCTTGTTATCTCCTCCACCTTTTGAGGGTCATTTTCTTTTATAACCCACTTATAAATTTTGGTCATCCAACTCACCCATAAGTTTTCATTTTTTTCTTCTGTCTACTATAAAAATGCGATAAAATACCCATAGACACAACAGAGTGGCAATCATATATCCAAAAAAACCAATGGCATTATATCCAAAAATTTTGTATCCACCACCATAAGTCAAAACGAGTGATGAACCAACAATCAAAGCTGAAGCTATTATACTCACAATTACTTTGTTTATCATGATATTCAAATCATATCTTAAGCTCTCACTTTCATCTATATTTATCCTAACTTTAATATCGTCCTTTATAAGCTTTGTCATTATGCTCTGCAATCTAAAAGGAAGTTTTCTAAGTATTACTAAAGCTTTGTGCAATTCCTTAGAGTTTTCTTTGATTATTTCCTTTACATCAATTTTTTGAAGGTACATCTGTTTGACGAAGTCTTTTGCCACATCTGAAATGCTAAAGTCCGGATCTAAGTCTCTCCCTACCCCCTCAACCGTAGCTAATGACTTTAGAAAGAGAGTAAATCCTGGTGGCAACATCAATTTATGTCTATGAACAATAGCCATAATTTTTTTCATAGAATCATTCACACTTATGTTGCGCAAAGGAGTATTGTAAAAATAATTTATTATCCGGCCTAAATCGGCTTTTAAGCTTCTCAGATTTGTGTCAGACCTTATAGCACCAATATCTGACAAAATCTCTATGACTTCTTCTGTATCATTTTCTGCAAAGGCTTTAAAGAGTTCTATGAGAACTTCCCGTGACGACTTATCAAGATATCCAACAATTCCAAAATCTATATAAGATATCTTTCCCTCTTTCGTTATTAAGATATTCCCTGGATGAGGGTCACCGTGAAAAAGGCCATACTTATATACTTGTAAAAAAATAGCCCACACACCATTTCTTGCTATTCGTTTAAGGTCATATCCCATTTTAATTAACAGATCTTTATTTTTAACACTTATCCCTTCTACATATTCCATTGTAAGTACTCTCTTTGTGGTGTATTCCCAATACACTTTAGGGATATATATATAATTTTCATTCTTAAAATTTTCTCTAAACCTATCTGCATTATTTCCTTCTTGGGTGTAATCCAATTCATTCAATAAAGAATCTGTCAGCTCCTCTACTATTTCTACAAAATCTATTGGAGAATCAATTATTCGGTCGTTTAAGACTTTAGCAATACTCTTAAGGATTACAACATCAGCATTGACCTTTTCTGCAACTTCTGGCCTTTGAACTTTGACAACTACCTCTTTTCCTTCTCTCGTCCTTGCTCTGTACACTTGTCCGATAGAAGCAGAAGCAATAGGTTCTTCCTCAAAATAGCTAAAAAATTCTTTAATATCTCCTTTTAACTCACTTTCCAAAACTCCTCTAATAGAATTAAAATTTTCAGGTGCGACTTTGTCCTGGAGTTTTGCCAGTTCCAATAAAATGTCGTGAGGTATAAGGTCTGCTCTTGTACTTAAAAGTTGCCCCAATTTTATAAAAGTTGGCCCCAATTCTTCTAATGTTTTCCGAATTCTCTCTCCAGCTCCCATGTAATCATGACTTTTCAGTATATAAAAAGGTATATGTCTACCTTTTAATAAAATATCAGAAATAAAACCAAAACCATTTTTAGTTAAAATCTTTAATATCTCTTTATACCTTTTGGTAATATTTTTATTTCTAAAAACAAAAAGCAAATTCATTTTTTCACCTCAAGAGATATTATGCCACTACGTTTTTGGTATTATTTAAAACTTAGGCTTTTATAGGTTTATTAGAGGTTTTTCTCCTCTTTTCTCTATTCTTAATTAATACCCAAAGAGGAGTAGAGATAAATATCGAAGAATACGTTCCCGAAGTTATCCCAATAAGCAAAGGCAATGCGAAATCTTTCAATGCCTTAGGTCCTAAGAAATACATTAAAATAAGCATAATTAACGTAGTCAAAGTTGTATTTATTGACCTTGTAAGAGTCTGATTTACACTGTCATTTGCAATTTTTGCATAATCCGATCTTCTCATGATTTTTAAGTTATCCCTTATTCTGTCAAAAATTACAACAGTATCATTAACAGAATAGCCAAATACAGTTAAAACTGCTGCTATAAAAGGGGCATTCATCGTTATGTTAAAAATAGTATATACAGAAATTAGTATAAGCACATCGTGGAGTAAACCAATCACTGCCGCCACACTCATTGTAAATTCAAATCTAAATCCTAAATAGACAAACATTGCAATAGAAGCCAGCAATACAGCTCCTATCATTCCCAATTTTATTTCTCTCCCTAAAGAAGGTCCCACCTGCTGTGACATTATTATGTCATCTTCTGTTAAGTTGTACTTTTTTTCGATATCTTTTATTATTGAAAGCTGCGTTTCATGAGAAATAGGGCTCGTCTTTATTGAAACATGATCACCTTTTGTCCCTACTTTTTGTATTTGGTAGTCTTTGACTTTATATTCATTTAAAATTTTAATTATATCCTTTGTGTCAAAAGGTTTGCCAATTTTAAATTCCATTATTGTTCCACCAGTAAAATCTATTCCCCAATTAAATCCATCTACAAGCATGGCTATTACGCCGATTAAAATTATGATCCCTGATATTGCAAACCAAATCTTCGTTTTGCCAATGACATCTATATGAAATCCGTGTTGGTTCACTTAATTCCCCTCCTATGCTCCATAAAGTTTTATATTCTTTGTCAGATCCATATCAAGGAGCGCATGTAACAAAAATCTCGTTACAGTTATAGCTGTGAATAAGCTGGATATGACACCTATTAGAAGTGTTAAAGCAAAACCTTTCACATTTCCAGAGCCCATGTAAAAAAGTATAATAGTACCAATAATAGTAGTCATATTAGCATCAAAAATGGCTCTGAAGGCCCTTGCAAAACCTGCATCTAAAGCAGCTCGTATGCTTTTACCAGCTCTTAATTCTTCTTTAAATCTTTCAAAAATTAAAACATTAGCATCAACAGCCATCCCAATTGACAATAGGAAGCCTGCAATACCAGGTAAGTCTAAAGTTATATTAAGTAAAGAGTAAATTATTAGATTTATCAATATGTATATTAAAAGGGCTATATCTGCCATTACTCCTGGCAATCTATAAAAAGCTGCCATAAATAGTAAAATAAGTAGCACGCCGTATATACCAGCTTTTACACTGGCATTATAAGCATTGGGCCCTAATGTTGCACCTACTGAACTATAAGCTATAGGTTTTAGCGTTACAGGCAAAGAACCAGCTCTTATAAGAGTAGCCAATTCAGATGCTTCTTGGAAATCTTTCAAGCCAGTAATTACTGCATTTCCTGTCGTTATCACATCTTTGACAGTAGGTGCTGAGATAACTTTATCATCTAACAGTATTGCAATAGGTTGTCCCAAAAACTTCTGTGTTGCTTCTGCAAACTTTTTCGTGCCCTCTGCATCAAGTACTAACGTAACTTGTGGTTGCTGTATTCCTGTTTCAGTATGAGCATACACTGCTTTAGAATCTTTTACATTTGCTCCTGTCAAGATAACCTTCCCATCTGGGCCCACAAACTTTAACTGCGCAGTCTTACCAATTATCTCTATCGCTTTATCTGGGTCTTTCATACCTGGCAACTCCACACGGATTCTGTTAGAACCTTGCTGCGCTATGACAGGCTGCGTCACTCCTAAAGCATCTACTCTATTTCTTATAACAGCAATAGCCTTATTTATAGCATCTTGTGTCACATTTCCCTGAGCTTCTTCTAATACATATACGCCTCCTCTTAAATCAAGTCCCAGTCGTATGCGATCCTGAATTGGTGAAATAGAGTAATTACCCGCTTTAATTCCAAAAAAAGCCACATACGCCACCATTGCTGAGACCAAAATTACAGAAAAAAATTTAATAAAGCCTCGACTTCTCATCTAAATCCTCCTTTGTCGTTTGACTAACTATTTTCTATTATATTACTTTTATTGTAAACGGTCAATTGCCCAAACTCAGAAAAATGCAATTTTGCTAATTCTACATAGTGTTCGTAGGACTTATGGATGCTTTCTATCTCCTCTTCTGTGAGCTGCCTCACTACTTTAGCAGGGCTTCCTATGACGAGGCTCCCTGGAGGAATTTTCTTGCCTCCTGTCACTAAAGCACCAGCTCCAATTATGCAATTATCCCCTATCTCTGCATCATCCAGAATAATTGCTCCCATTCCTATCAACACGTTATTCCCGACTTTACAAGCGTGGACAATTGCTCCGTGCCCTATTGTGCAGTATTTCCCTATATAGCAGGGATGCCCATCTGTCACATGCACTACACAGTTGTCCTGTATATTTGTCCCTTCCTCCACCACTATCTTATCGACGTCCCCTCTTAAAACCGCTCCATACCAGATATTTACATCCTTTTTTATTTCTACATCCCCAATAATTTCAGCAGTCTCGGCTATATAAGCCTTTTCATCTATTTGCGGCTTTATCCCTTTGTACTCCTTGATAATCACTTTTTTCACCCCTTAATGTAAGGTAAGCCTTTATGGCAATGGCATTTTCAATGCGCCTTTTTTGCATTTCACAGGCAAGTTTATAAGGTTTGTTGATGTCGCCGTTGATGTTATAATTATTTGCAAAGCACCCACCGCTGCAATAAAATCTCGCCCAGCAATTAGCGCATTCTTCCCTTTTGTAAATATCACTTTCCATGAATTTTCTCTGCAACTCTATATTTGTAATTCCTTCATCTAAAGTTCCCAATTTAAATTCCTCAATCCCCACAAACTGGTGACATGGGTAAATCTCCCCATCAGGAGTTACAGCTATATATTCAAATCCCGCACCGCAGCCCTGCAGTCTCTTCTTTATGCAGGGCCCTCCTTTTAAGTCTATCTTAAAATGATAAAAAGCAAAAGGTCTCCCTTCCTCATAGCGCCTTATATACTCTTCTGCTAATCTGTCGTATTCTTCAAAAATTCTATCTAAGTGCTCTTCCTTCAAAGTGTAGTCCCTGTCCTCTTTTTCTACAACAGGTTCTACTGAAATTTCATACACTCCCAAATCGGCTATATGAAGCACATCCTCCACAAAGTCCAGATTTTTAGCAGTAAAAGTCCCTCTAACATAGTATTCCTTTTTACCCCGTGTCTTAACAAACTTTTGAATTTTTGGCACAATAACATCATAGGTGCCGCTTCCATCAGCCCTTACTCTCATCCGGTCGTTTACTTCTTTCCTGCCATCTAAACTTAAGACCACATTTGAAAAATTTTCATTGAAGTACTCTATCTTTTCATCGTCTAAAAGAACTGCATTTGTAGTTATTGTAAACTTGATATTTTTCTTGTTCTCTTTTGCCTTCTGTTTGCCATACTCCACTAATTGCTTAACAACTTCAAAATTTAAAAGGGGTTCACCGCCAAAAAAGTCAATTTCAATATTTCTCCTCTTACCAGAACTCTTTATCAAAAAATCTATGGCTTTTCTCCCCGTCTCAAAGTCCATCAATTTTCTTCCACCTTTAAAATCTCCAGTAGAAGCAAAACAATACTTGCACCTCAAATTACAGTCATGAGCTACATTTAAACACATTGCCTTTATCACAGAATCCGCTCTTGAAATTGCTATATCTTTGTATATATCCTCAGTAAAAAGAAGTCCGTTTTCCTTTAACTCATCGACTTCTGAAATCGCCTCTAAAATATCTTCTTCTTTGTACTTATCTTTTAGCAAATTTACAATTTCCTCGCGAGAATGGTTTTCGTAATAATCTAATACATCATACACTACATCATCCACCACATGTATGGCACCACTTACTGGGTCAACCACTATGTTAAGTCCCAATCTTTTAAATTTATGCATTGTCGCAGCCATTTTTAAACCTCCATTGCAAGTTTAAATGGCAGTAAATACTTACTGCCATTTTAAGGTGGTTATGTATTAAAGTTAGTTATACTGGCACTCTTGATTACCTACAGTGCAGGAAGTCTTACAAGCAGACTGACAGGATGCCTGGCATTCTCCACAACCAGGTTTTTTAAGGCTCTCTCTCAATGTGGGCTTGTTAATTGTTATAATTCTCCTCATCTTCCTTCCCTCCTCCCGCTTTATTATAACACATAAAAAGAAGGAAGGAAAGTTATAAATTGATGCCTATCATCCCTCCCAAAGAGCCCAGAAAAGCTCCCCATAAAAACTTTACAGCCAGCGAAGATGAGGGTCCAAATTCCTTCACCAAAAAAGTTCCTAAAAGTGCCATCACTGCAATGTACAAAATTCCCGCAATTCCGCCATTTAACCAGCCTTTGCTGGCAGTATTCCTTGCAGATAGGGCTCCTGCCAATACCACTCCTGTAATAGTGACGAAGATTGTGAATTTAGGCAAAGCCATCTCCGAAACAGAAGTAAAAGTTAAAAGAAGGGCGTAGATTATGAAAAAAAGAAGTGTAATTATGTAAGAGACTAAGACTCCAATTAAAATGCCTGAAAAATTGATTCCACTCCTTTTATCCATCACAAAGTACCTTCTCAACATCCTACCCCCTTTCACTTCTCACTAATATCTATGCCAAAAAACAAAAACATAGTACAAAAAAGATGCGGACTAGCCGCACCCTACTTTGATTCCTTATCTCCTTTATTGTTGTTAGATTCTGCTCTGCTCACAACTCCACCTACTGCCCATTTAGCAATCTTTAATCTTACCTTGTCTGCTCCCATTTCAAGAGTTATCACATCGTCTTTTATATTGAGTATCTTTCCATAAAAACCGCTTTTAGTTATAATTTCATCTCCAGGCCTCAAAGAATCCAGCATTTCTCTCTCTTTTTTCTGCCTTCTCTGCTGTGGCAAAATAAGTAAAAAGTAAAAAATTGCAATTAAAATCGCAAATTGAATGAGTACATAAGTAGTTTCGTTCATTCACTATTCCTCCCTGTTCCCATAGTATTTTCTTAAAAACTCTTCTTTGAATTCCAGCAGGCGATCTTGCCTTATGGCCTCCCTTATTTTCTCCATCAATTTAATTAAAAAATAGAGATTGTGGTAGGTAGCAAGCCTCGCCGCCAAAATTTCCTTCGCCTTAAAAAGATGCCTTAAATAAGCTCTAGAATAATTCTTGCAGGTGTAACAGTCGCATTCCTCATCCAGTGGCGAAAAGTCTTCAGCATACGGCGCATCTCTCACTATCAATTTGCCTCTGCTTGTAAATACAGTTCCATTTCTGGCAATTCGCGTAGGCAATACACAGTCAAACATGTCAACCCCTCTTATCACACCTTCTATAAGGTCTTCGGGCGTTCCCACCCCCATCAGATATCTCGGTTTATCGTGAGGCAAATAATCAGTAGTAAAATCTATAATTTCGTACATAAGGTCTTTTGGCTCACCAACACTTAAACCCCCAATAGCATATCCGGGAAAATCCATATCAACTAACCTTTCTGCACACTCTCTTCTTAAATCTTTATAAGTTCCCCCTTGCACAATGCCAAAAAGAGCCTGTCTATCCGTATTTTTATGGGCTTTTTTCCCCCTCTCCGCCCACTTTATTGTAAGTTCCATAGACCTTTTTACATAGTTATAGTCAGCAGGATAAGGGGCACATTCATCAAAAGACATGATTATATCAGACCCCAGCGAATTCTGTATCTCTATCACTTTTTCAGGAGTAAAAAAATGTTTTGACCCGTCAATGTGAGACCTAAATTCCACGCCATCTTCTGTAATTTTTCTCAAAGAGCTTAAACTAAAAACTTGAAATCCGCCGCTATCTGTTAAAATAGCCCTGTCCCAGTTCATGAATTTGTGCAATCCACCTGCTTTTTCAATAATCTTGTGGCCTGGCCTTAAATAGAGGTGATAAGTATTGCCTAAAATAATTGTAGCACCCATTTCTTTTAATTCCTCAGGCGTCATCGCTTTCACTGTAGCCTGCGTACCTACAGGCATAAAAACTGGCGTCTCTATAACTCCATGGGGGGTTTCAAGAATTCCCAATCTTGCCTTGGTTCTTGTATCTTTTTTTATAACTCTGTACTTTATCGCAGCCATTTTTACCTCCTGTCCCTTATATGATAAGCATTGCATCTCCAAAGCTAAAGAACCTGTATCTGTTCTCAATAGCTACTTTATACGCCCTCATTATATTCTCTTTTCCTGCAAAAGCAGAAACCATCATTATGAGGGTAGATTCAGGCAGATGGAAATTTGTAATCATCCCGTCTATCGCTTTAAACTTATATCCAGGATATATAAAAATGTCTGTCCATCCGCTTTTTGGATGAATATATCCGCTCTCATCTGCAACCGTCTCTAAAGTGCGAGTAGAAGTAGTCCCTACAGCTATTATGCGGCCTCCATTTTTTCGAGCTTCATTTATGGCTTTTGCGGCTTCTTCTGTAACAATGTAAAACTCCTCGTGCATCTTGTGGTTCTCTATTATTTCCTCTTTAACAGGCCTGAAAGTGCCCAACCCCACGTGAAGAGTTATGAAAACCGTCTTTACTCCCATATTTCGAATTTCATCCAGCAACTCCTCTGTGAAATGAAGACCTGCTGTAGGTGCTGCAGCCGAGCCTTCATACTTGGCGTATACCGTTTGATATCTATTCTTGTCCTTTAGTTTTTTCTTTATATAAGGAGGAACAGGCATCTCACCCAACCTGTCCAATACCTCTTCGAACACCCCATCGTAGTAAAATCTTACTATGCGCCCTCCCGCCTCTGTGGTATCGATTATTTCTGCCACAAGCTCTCCATTTCCAAATACCACCCTTTTGCCCACCTTTGCCCTTTTGCCTGGTTTCACTAAAACCTCCCACTCATTCATTGAAGTCCTTCTCAAAAGCAAAAGCTCTACCTTTCCTCCAGAATCCTCCCTCTGTCCAATGAGCCTTGCAGGAATTACTTTTGTGTCATTTAAAACCAGACAATCCCCTTCTTTTAGATATTTAGTTATGTTTTTAAAAATGTCGTGCTTTATCTCCCCTGTCCTTCTATCTAAAATCATCAATCTGGAACTTGCCCTATCTTCTAATGGCTCTTGAGCAATTAACTCCTCCGGCAAATCAAAGTAGAATTCACTTCGCTTCATACCCTACTCCATCCCTTTTCAAGAATGCATATGGTGATTATACCGTTAAATCAAAAAATTTTCAATACTTACCTTCTAAAAAGCCAGAAAAGAAGTGTTAAAAATACGCTTAATAAAAGGCTTGTCATCAATGGAAAATAAAAAGTAAAATTTCCCCTGTGATAAACTATATCTCCTGGCAAACGGCCCAAACCAATTTTTGAACCTGCTGAAAAAAGAAGTCCTATGGCGATTAAAATTGCTCCCATAAATATTAACATTTTGCCGAAACTGTCAAACATCCTCAATCCTCCTCTGCTCAACATAAGGGTACTTAAGATACTGATAGGCCAGTTTTGTAACTACTCTCCCTCTTGGAGTTCTATTTAAAAATCCTATCTGCATGAGATAAGGCTCGTACATATCTTCTATTGTATCCCCATCTTCACCAACTGATGCAGCAATAGCGTCAATCCCAACAGGTCCTCCGCCAAACTTCTCTATTATTGCAATCAAGATCTTTCTATCAATTTCCTCTAAGCCCATTTCATCGACCCCAAGCATGTTTAAAGCTATATTTGCCGTATTGTAATCAATATAGCCATTTCCTTTCACTTCTGCGAAATCTCTCACCCTTTTTAAAAGCCTGTTGGCTATTCTGGGAGTTCCTCTGGACCTTCTAGCTATCTCAAAAGCTGCATCTTCGTCAATACCGATATTCAAAATATTAGCTGACCTTTTTATAATTTCCTTTAATTCCTCTACTGAATAATAATCAAGGCGATTTATGACTCCAAATCTACTCCTTAAAGGAGAAGTCATGAGAGCTGCCCTTGTAGTAGCTCCAATAAGCGTAAATTTAGGAAGGCTAAGCCTTATAGACCGAGCACTTGGTCCCTTCCCTATTACTATGTCAAGCTCAAAATCTTCCATAGCAGGATACAAAATCTCCTCAACGCTTCTGTTTAATCTGTGAATCTCGTCTATAAAGAGTATGTCGTTCTCCTGCAAATTTGTCAGAATTGCCGCCAAATCCCCAGACCTCTCTATAGCAGGTCCTGAAGTTATTTTTATGCCTACACCCATTTCATTAGAAATAACTGTAGCTAAAGTAGTCTTCCCAAGCCCGGGAGGACCGTAAAGTAGGACATGGTCTAGTGGTTCTCCTCTTTTTTTAGCTGCTTCTATATAGATTTTTAGCTCCTGTTTTATTTTCTCCTGTCCTATGTACTCAGAAAGCCACCTGGGACGGAGACTGTATTCCGTCGCATCCTCTTGAGTAAAATTTTGAGTCAATATCCTTTCTTCCATTTACTTCACCCTATTTCGCCAATTTTTTCAACGCCTCTTTGACAGCCTGTTCCACACTTTCACAGTTTACATCAGAAAGAGCGTAAATAGCCTCACTTTTAGTATAACCCAATGCCAGTAAAGCCTCTAAAGCCTCATTTAACAAGCTGTTCTCTTTCGGCACTACAACTTCTTTAGGCACTTTATCCTTGAGCTCTAATATGATCCTCTCTGCTGTCTTCTTTCCTATGCCAGGAGCTGCTGTTAAAATTTTGTAATCGCCGCTGTTTACTGCCTTTATAAAGCTCTCTATTGGCACAACAGAGAGAATAGAAAGAGCACCTTTAGGTCCTACGCCGCTCACAGAAAGTAATTTCTCAAAAAGTTCTAGCTCTTCTTTTCTCTTAAAGCCAAAAATCTGAAATCCATCTTCCCTGACGTAAAGGTATGTGTAAAGCTTTGTTATATTTCCTTTGGGAGGCAACTCCTTCATAGTAGAAAAGGGCACAAAAATTTTTATACCTATGCCCATAAAGTCGATTATCACATGATCTGGTCCTATGTCTTCAATAATTCCCCTTATGTACTCAATCATCGCCCATACCCCAGTCTTTCCAACATATTATTGCTGTGGCAGTGGCAAATGGCAACGGCCAGCGCATCAGCCACATCATCTGGCTTTGGTATCTCATCAAGATTTAAAAGCACCTTTACCATCTGCTGAACCTGCTGTTTTTCCGCTCTCCCATACCCAACTACTGCCTGTTTCACCTGTAGGGGGGTATACTCATACACTTTTACTCCTAAATTTACAGCAGCCAGTATTGAAATCCCTCTAACTTCGCCAATTGTAATTACCGTCTTAGAATTTTTATTATAGAAAAGCTCTTCAATCGCTACAATCTCTGGACGATAAAGCTTTATAATATCTTCAAGTCCTTTATATAGAGTGTAAAGACGAAACGCCTTGTCAACTCCCGCATCTGTAGTGATGGCTCCATAAGCTATGGCAGAAAATTTGTTGTTCTTGTACTCAACGACTCCATATCCCAATGTGGCAATTCCCGGATCTATTCCCAATACCCTCATTCTTCTCCTCTCCTTTTATTTATTTTAACATCAATAGAGTTTATAAACAAGAAAAAGTTCTCCCGAAGGAGAACTCGGCTTGCTAAAGACAAAATTAAGTCCCTGTTTCCTACCTTCAAAAACAGGGACTTACATATCCTTAGATAGCATATTAATAAAAAGCATATTCTCCTTTTTTCTTAACAACTAGCATAGCATACCGGAAGGTTACTATAGAAATTATGGCAATTAATACTGTATAGACTACTAGTCCTACAAAACTTCCAATAAAATTACCGCCATTAATTAGGCTCTCAAGTGCTTTTACTCCCCAGGTCATGGGCAATATATTAGAAAAAGCTCGTAGTGAAGCTGGCATGGTACTCCAGGGTATGACTATTCCTGAAAAGAATAAAATAAGATATTCTAGAATAGATGTCGTTGCTCCTACCCGTTTAAAAATCATACCCAAAGATGCTATGAAAAATCCAAAGGCATAAAGAGTAAGGATTATCAACATACCGATAACTACTGCCATCGCAGTTACTCTCCATGATGAGGACATATAGCTTAAGTCAGGCTTAAACACCACATAGAGTATGCCACCAACCACAAGAGTCTGAATCAGAGTAAACAGGCAATGCACAATATTGCGAGCAATCAAAATATGAATAAATGGGGTCTTGGTTATAGATATGCGTTCCAGCGTTCCCAAGTATCGTTCCTCTGCAAGATGACTTGTGGCATCAGATAACGCAGATGGGGTAAAAAGCCACAGCAGCAATCCAACAAAAGCTACTGCCTGCCCACTCTGCGTAAACAAGGAATTTACTGCCCAGTAGAGCCCACTCAGAAAAATAGCAGTTGAAATAAGTCCAACAATATAGTTGAATAAGTATCGCTTTAGGTCAAAGTAAAACTTAAAAAACTCAGCTTTAATTGCTTTCATTACACTCACCATATAACCTCCTAAAAATCGCCTCAAAATCCGGACTTTTTTTCTCCAAGTTTAACACTTCAAAATCAGGGTCGGAAAAAACCGAATAAAACAATTCCTTTTGACCCAGCCGTAAGGTTGTTTTTAAAGTAACATCCGATAAAATTTCAAATTGAAGTTCGTATTTACGCAACTTTTCCCTTGCTTTTGCAGAATTTCGCAAATATAAAATATATTCTTCTTCTTTGCTCAAGTTTTTAAGGTCCTCAGTTTTGCCCTCTAGAATCACTTTTCCCTCCTTGAGCCATAAAACTTTGTTAGTAACCTTTTCTACAAAGTCCATTCTATGACTAGCAATTATAACGGTTTTCCCCATCTCTTTTACCCAGCTCTTTATAGATTCGGTGAGTTCGGCAGCAGCAAGCACATCAAGACCGGAAAGAGGTTCATCTAGAAATACCACTTCCGGATCATTTATAAGGCAGGTAGCAATTGCAAGTTTTTTTCTCATTCCTGCTGAATATGTGAATACATACTGGTCCTTAACTTCATACAGATCCAGTTTTCTTAAAAGCTCTTCGCATCTTCTCCTAGCAACAGAAGATGGAACCTGATTAAGATATGCAAAGTAGAGAATATTAGCTTCTCCGGTTAAGTAATGATATACATTTTGCATGCCTTCCCAAAGAAAAGAAAATCGTCCTCTTATTATCTCAGGCTTTTTTAGGAGGGATACTCCTTTGTACAGGATGTCTCCTTGGTCAGGGATTAGCAAAGTTGCAATCTGCTTTATCAAAGTGGTCTTGCCAGCCCCATTTGGCCCCAAAATCCCCAGTACGTCACCACGCTCAACAAAAAAGCTAATATTGTCATTTGCCTTAATCTGTTGATTCCCTCTCTTATACACTTTCGTCAAGTTTCGCACTTCCAACAGCATAACTTCACTTACTCCTTACTGTTATCTTTTAAACTAGAAACACTTAACTTCTCTATTACTCTTTCATAGATACTTGCTTTTGTCGGCAACCATTTGTAAGTTGCTTCAATGCTATATTTTGAATCCTTTCAT
>LDZR01002581.1_pt1 | contig 24719 bp, 26 predicted proteins | sample 615371 | NCBI WGS metagenome assembly LDZR01 (sample SAMN03408294, study PRJNA278302) | terrestrial metagenome | isolation source: oil reservoir sample K2 | place: USA: Alaska, North Slope, Kuparuk formation | collected 2013
TTTTCCCGACAAGTAACTTTAGAGGGCCAGGGAGTGGCCGAATTTGTGTACAGCCATCCCATCAACCACATCAACCGACCCCGGGGAATGGATATGCTCGTTCTCTATACCCCTGCCTTTGCTTCTACCACCCAGACCAATGATTACGGTACCGAAATAATCTTGAAGGACGTCGACCTGCCCATCAAAGCCGGAGCTACATACAGCGGCACAGTGGCAGCGAAGATAGAAAATAGAGGCAACAATTTTATCCACCTCTACGGCGTAGTCCTTTCCGGCCACGGCAAGGCCCGGGAATTCCTGAACATGCTCAATCCCGGCGACCGGATCAATTTTACCATTAGATTTACCGATCCCCGGTGGCATGAGGTTACCGAAGCCATAGGAGGCCGGGAGATTATCCTACGCGACGGGCAGATCGCGTTGCCGGAAAACAGCCGAGACCCGCTCATTACGGCCCGCCATCCACGGACGGCGGTCGGCGTTACCAAGGATGGGCGGCTGGAGATATTTGTTGTCGACGGTCGCCAGCCCGGATACAGCGACGGTATGACCCTCTATGAACTGGCCGAGTTCATGCTGGACCGCGGCATCGTGGCCGCCTTAAACCTCGACGGAGGCGGTTCCTCGGTACTGGCGGGCCGCCGGGTAGGCGAAGAAGGGCTCACCGTATTGAACCGGCCTGCCGGCGGCGGAGAGAGGCCGGTAACCAATGGCCTGGTCCTCTTCTCCACAGCTCCCAAAGGAGAGCTCAGCTATCTCTATTTATCCCCGTATAAGGTTAAGGTGTACAAGGGCAGCCAGGTGGAGTTCAGCCTCAAGGCCCAGGACAACTACTACAACCCCGCTCCGGTACCGGACGACGTAGCCTGGGAAGTCGAGGAAGGGATAGGACGTTTCATATCCCCCGGCCGGTTCCAGGCCGAAGAGCCCGGGAGATCCGAGGTGAAGGCCCGGGTAAGGGGGATCGAGGCCGTTGCCGAGGTGAAGGTAGTCGACGAGATTGTGCGGTTGGTAATCAGCCCGGCCGTAGCCTTCCTGGAGCCGGGAAGCAGGCAGCAGCTTAAAGTCCGGGCCTTTGATGCCGAGGGCGAGGAAATTCTCGTGAATCCATCCCTGTATAGCTGGTCCATTTCTGCCGAGCTGGGCGAAATAGACCCCGAGACGGGTGAGTTGTTGGTAACGGGAGCGGTACAAAACGGCGTGGTAAAGGTACGCTTAGGAGACCGTGAGGCCGTAGCCGAGATCAACCCCACCCTATCCGTGCGGCTGGAAGGCCCGGCCCAGGTGGGCCAAGAAGTTACCTTGGTGGTAACCCACAGGGGCATGCCCGTCGAAGGGGCCTCCGTATACCAGGTTGAGCCCGCGGTACCCACCGGCCGGGTGACGGCCAGCGCCCTGTACTTCCGTACCGGACCGGGGACCGAGAACCGGGCCAGTGCCCTGCTACCCCGGGGATACAGCTTGGAGGTCTTGGCCAAGTTGGAGAACGGTTGGCTAAAGGTACGCCTCCCGGACGGGCGAATCGGCTATGTGGCAGGCCAATATGTTGCCGTCCAGGAAGGAAGCCGCCTCCTGGGGCAGACCGATGCCCAGGGTAAAACGGTATTCACCGCATGTGTAGCCGGCCGGTATGTTTTCGCGATCCAAAAGCAGGGTTACATAGCGGCTAGCTTAGTGCAGGAGTTCATAGCCCCATGATTCCGTCCGTCGCTTAGAGCCGCCGGGCATCTTCATGGAGTTACATTATGGTGACTTATTTGGACATAGTTTAAGACGGGCACAATATCTATAGAGAAGTGCATCCGGTATGTTGCCGGTAAAGGGAGATAATAATTCATGCCGGCCGTCTTGGAACACTTAGGGCTAATGTCGCGCTTCCTCTTCCAGGCCTTCCCGGGAGTGGGTAGGGAGCTAAAGGGGTGGCGCGAATTGGCTTCCCGTTGTCCCGACCCCGAACTCAAGAAGCAGGCCCTGGCCAGCTTGACCTTAAAACGTTTCCACTGCCAGGGGGCCGCCGTTTTTGCCGTAGGGCAAGGAAACTGCCATAGAGAGTTGCTGCGGGCCCTTGTGGCCCTGCAGACCTTAAGCGATTACCTGGACAACCTCTGCGACCGGGCCGGGGTCCAGGAAGAAGAAGCTTTCCGGCAATTGCATCATGCCTTCAGGGATGCCCTTACTCCGGGAGACGCTCTTAAAGATTACTATCAAGACTACCCTTACCGCCAGGACGGCGGGTACCTGACTGCTCTGGTAAAGGCCTGCCGGCAATCCCTTGGGGCCTTACCCTCCTACCCTCAAGTCCAGGGCCAGGTACGCTGGTTGGGCGAACTTTATTGCCAACTCCAGGTTACCAAGCACCTTCCGACAGAGTGGCGAGAAGCGCGCCTCATTCAGTGGCTGGAACCCCTGCTGCAGAATCTGCCGGAGCCACTAAATTGGTGGGAGTTGGCGGCAGCCACCGGATCTACCCTGGGTATCTTCGCCCTTATGGCCGCGGCCCTGAAGCCCCGAATCGCGACAGAAGAAGTGGAACGCCTGACCGCCGCCTATTTCCCCTGGATAGGCGGTTTGCATATCTTGCTGGACTATTATATCGATCGCCAGGAGGACCGGGAAGGAAAGGACTTGAACTTTGTTACTTATTATCGCAGCGAAAGGGAGACGCTCCTTCGCCTGCAGTATTTCTTGCGGCGTGCCATGGAGGAAGCCACTTCCTTACCGGACCCCGTTTTCCACCGGACGGTCGTATGGGGGCTGCCGGCCCTCTACCTTTCCGACCCCAAGGTAGCGGCCCAGGGGGCAACAGACACCAGAAGGCTTCTTCTGTTAAAGGGTGGCCTGCCTTCCTGCTACCTCTTTTTCCTCTGTTCCTTCCTGCGGAGGGCGGGGGTAATTTAGCCCTTCGATTTTAGCCAGCACCTCGCCGGCCAGTCGCACCAACTCTTCCCGAGCAGGACACGGAGGTAAACTCTCCAAGGCTGAAAAGGCAAAATCGATTTGCTCCCGGGCCCGTTCGCCGGCATACCCGCAGCATCCCGAGGAGTGGACGGCAGCGGCTATTTCCTCCCTTTCTTCCGGTGTTAAACCTCGGCTTATCTTTTCCCTCCAGTAGCCGGCCTGGGAGGCCAGTTCGAGGAACCGCAATACGGGTAAGGTAATAATGCCCTGGGACAGATCCTGGAGGCGGGGCTTGCCCATCTCCTCCGACCGTCCCAAGAGATCCAGTAAATCATCCGCCATCTGGTAGGCCAGCCCCAAATGCCAGCCGAAACGGGCCAAACCCTCCTGCCCCGAACGTTTAAGGCGGCCGAGGACGCCGCCGCAGCGGCAGGCGGCGCTTATCAAAGAGGCGGTTTTCTTCCCGATATGGCTAAGATAAGCCTCTTCGCTAATTCCTGGGGCCATCCGCTGCTCGATTTCACCTTCACACATGGTCCGAATGGTGGCCGTAACAATGTTTAGGACGGCCAGGGGGCTGCGGGCCAGCAGGGAAAAGGCGGTGGCGAAGAGATAATCGCCGGCGAGCACTGCAGGAATGGGGCCGTACAGGGAATGCAGGGCCGGCCGGTGACGGCGAACCGTCGCGCCGTCAAGGATGTCATCGTGAATCAGGGAGGCGAGGTGCACCAGCTCGATGGCGGCGGCCACCCTGTCTACTTCCGCCGGGTCATGGGGCCCAAAACGGGCACATATGCGCACCAGGGTGGGACGCAGTCCCTTGCCGCCGGCGAGAACGGGGTCCAAAAGTTGCCGTAGGGGAGGGCTTTCCGTGGCCACGGCCTCAGAGAGGAGCTTTTCCAGAGCAGGCCAGAGCAAGAATTCCAAAAACCTCCTTGTCTTTTTTCTTATTATTGCCCTAGAGCTGGTAACCTACTCCCACCAGCATAGCCGGGTAAAATTATAGTCTGCGTAAGGCGAAACAACAAAAAAGCGACCTCACCGGGAAAAGAATCCGGGTGAGGTCTCATGATAGGTATTCGCCCAACCGTTAACCGGAGTTCTTGTCCCCAGGCCGCACACCCATTAAGCGGCAGGCCCCTGTTAGGCCCTTATTTCTACTTGGCCGAAGAAGGGCGCCAGTTTTGCCGCAGCCTTCTTTAAGGTCGCTTCCGAACAGGGAGGGATATCCCGGTAGTATCCGTCGATAACGGAGTCCGCGGGCCTGAAGGCTTGCAAGACATACCGTTTGGCCCCCCTCAGCATATACCCGAGGGCCAGGAGATCTTCCTCCAACAACAGGCCCGGAACGACTGTAGTCCTGAACTCGTAGGCCACCCGGCTGTCTTTTAGAAGGGCGATGCTCTCCTCTATAGCTCCGAGGTCTGCCTTCACCCCCGTAAGGAGGTGATACTTTTCCGGCGGCCCTTTGACATCCATGGCCACATAATCCAGGAGGCCCTTTTCTAAGAGCCCGGCTAAAACGGCGGGCCGCGTGCCGTTGGTATCTATTTTTACTTTGAAGCCGCTCCCTTTCAATTGGCAAATAAAATCTTCCACGTCTCGGGCCAATGTCGGCTCTCCCCCTGTGAGACAGACGGCCCGGATGAAAGACTTCCGCCGGTCCAAGAAAGCCAAAACATCTTCCGGGGGAATCTCTGGCAAAGCCGAGGGGCGCAGTACCAGGTCGGCATTATGGCACCAGGGGCACCGGAAATTACATCCCCCGAAGAAGATGGTGGAACAGACCTCCCCGGGAAAGTCCACCAGGCTGGTCTTGTGGATACCTCTAACGGCCACCGTCCTCACCGCGTCTTATCCTGCCAGGCTGAAAACCCGGCGCCTGAGGAACTCGGCCTTCTTGCCCTTATTCCAATTCTTTACCGGGCGGTAGTAACCCACAATCCTGCTCCACACCTCCGTTTCCCGGCCGCAGGTGGGGCACTTCCATTGTTCGCCGGCCAGGTAACCGTGCTCGGTACAGATGCTGAATGTCGGCGTGAGGGTGAGATAGGGCAGGCGGAAGCGGCTCATAACCGTCTGCAAGAAACGGCTGCAGGCGGTTAGATCCGTTATCCTTTCCCCCAGGTAAGCATGGAACACCGTGCCCCCTGTATACTTGATCTGTAGTTCATCCTGGTGTTCCAGCGCTTCAAAAACATCGCCGGCGAAATCTACCGGCAGATGGGTCGAATTGGTGTAATAGGGGTCCTCGTCTCCCGAAGTAATGATGGCGGGATACAAGGACTTGTCCAGCCGGGCCAGGCGGTAGGAAGTGCCCTCGGCCGGTGTGGCCTCCAGGTTAAAAAGCTGGCCCGTTTCTTCCTGATACACCCCCAGAGTCCGGCGCATGAAGTCCAGGATTTCCAGAGCCAGCTTCCTTCCCTCCGGATCCTCTATGCCCCGTCCCGAGAAATTGAGGAGGGCTTCATGCATGCCTACGATGCCTATGGTGTTGAAGTGGTTCTCCCAATATCTGCCGAAACGCTCCTTCACCCGCCGCAGGTAGAAACGCGAATAGGGATAAAGGCCCTGTTCGGTGAACTTCTCCAGAACATTGCGCTTCAGGATAAGGCTCTCCTTGGCTAGATCCATACAGGCCTTAAGCCTGTTCAAGAGCTCCCCTTTGGAAGAGCTCAAGTAGCCCAGGCGCGGCAGGTTAATGGTAACCACGCCGATGGAACCGGTGAGGGGATTGGCCCCGAAAAGCCCGCCGCCCCGTTTTTTAAGTTCGCGGTTGTCCAGCCTCAGGCGGCAGCACATGCTGCGCACATCTTCCGGCTTTAAATCCGAGTTGACGAAGTTGGCAAAATAAGGAATACCGTATTTGGCCGTCATGGCCAGGATCTTTTCGGCTACGGGGCTCTCCCAGGCGAAGTCCGGGGTGATGTTGTAGGTGGGGATGGGGAAGGTAAAGATACGCCCCTTGGCATCCCCCTCCATCATAACCTCGCAAAAGGCCTGATTAAGCCAGTCCATCTCCTGCCGGAATTCACCGTAGCAGACATCCTGCCGCTTACCGCCGATGATGACCGGCTCGTCGGCCAGGATCTTGGGGGGCACCACATCCATGGTGAGGTTGACAAAGGGGGTCTGGAACCCCACCCTGGTAGGCACATTCAGGTTGAAAATGAATTCCTGCAAGGCCTGCTTCACTTCCGCGTAATCCAGGCCGTCATAGCGTATAAACGGCGCCAGGTAAGTATCAAAGTTGGAGAACGCCTGGGCACCTGCCGCTTCACCCTGTAGAGTATAAAAGAAATTGGCAATCTGCCCTAAAGCCGTACGGAAATGCTTGGCTGGGGCACTTTCCACCTTCTGCCCCACCCCGGCAAAGCCTACCTCTAAAAGGTCCGCTAGGTCCCATCCGCAGCAATAGGGAGCCAGGAGTTGCAGATCGTGGATATGTATAGCTCCCTCCTCGTGGGCCCGCCGGATTTCCGGTGGATATACTTTTTCCAGCCAATATTTAGAAGTAACGGCCCCGATAATGTGGTTATTGAGGCCCTGCAGGGAATAATTCATGTTGCTGTTTTCGTTGATGCGCCAGTCTTGCCCTTCCAGGTAATCCTGAACCATTTTCTCTACATTGACCAACAAGTTACGGAAATTCCTCCACTCCGCATGCTGTTGGCGATAAAGGATGTACGCTTTGGCCGTGCGGGCATGACCGTTTTCTATCAGAACCTTTTCCACCAGGTCCTGCACGTCCTCCACCGTCGGCAGCCGGTCAGCAAATTTCTGGGCCACCAAAGCCGTCACCTGGTTGGCCAGCTCGCAGGCCAGGCGGCGGTCATGTCCGCCCACGGCCTGGGCGGCTTTGAAGATGGCGTTAATAATCCGCTCCTGGTCGAAATCCACCACCCTACCGTCGCGCTTTATGATCTTTTTAGGCAACATAAATATGTCCCTCCCCTTTGTTACCCGGTACCGGCCGTTCCTCGTGGTATATCTCCCCCCCTCGAGGGATCGCCTAACCGTTACTCCGGGCCCCTCGTGGGAATATCCCTTTCCGGCCCCTGACAAACTAAAAAAACCCAACTACAGGTGCCCTTTTCCCGCGTAGTTGGGGAAATTCCTGCCTAATCTTTACCCTCCGGCAGCCCCCTACCCATGCTCGTGGGTTAAAGGCACGCGTTGGTACGGGCAGGTCTCCTGGCTCAGGTTCAAAGCTCCTTGCTCCCTTCCCGGGGCGAAAAACCCCAGTGGCCCTTCAGCAAGGGCTCCCCTTCACAGTGGCGGCACCGCGCCGGAATCCCACCGGCTTCCCTTAACCCGTACTTAGACTATTTTTTCGGCACAAAATAGAAAAATCCTCCCTTCTTCTCCAAGGGGCCAAGATAGCTACATACAAAGGGATAAAACCGGGCAAGCTAAAAGAAGAGGTGAATTACCGTGAGCCACAAGAAAGACAACGATAGGCTGCGAACGGAGGAACATCTGGATAAGCTGAAATGGGAAACCGCCAAAGAGTTGGGTCTGGATGACGACCTGGCCAATGCCGGCGAGGACTTGACGGTCCGCGAAGCCGGCAAGATCGGGGGCAACATGGTGCGCAAGCTGGTTAAGGCCGGAGAAAAGGCCCTGGCCGAAGAAGGTGAGCGCAAGACCCGGTTAAACCTGCGGAAGGAAGGGGATAAACCCTAGGGAGAGACGGACATCTCTCCTAATTTTTTGCGCCCTCCACGGTCTTCCCTTTCTCTCTTAGGCACCCTACCGACAAGGCTCCTTCGGCGAATTTTTCACGGCCTCTCCCTTAATTACCCCCGTACCAGTTAACAGTGGAACCCTACCTCATAAAAAACCCGTAGATCCCGGGTATTTTTATTCGCGTAGCCGGCAGGACCTCCCCGGCGCCCTGGCCTGTTAAAATTTTGTTAACCTCATACTACCAAAAGGGAAAAGGGGCTTTATTGACGAATATAATTATAACCTTTCCTGGGACAGGACCTCAAACCAGCACCTGGGAGAGCACGACACCGGGTGTGGCTGGCCCCGTGCTGCTCCTTATACCCTAACCCCGGCCATTTCCTCCCGGTCGCCTAAAGCATTTCCTTTGCCCATGGCCTCGTCCCCGGTTCGGAAATAAATCTACAGGCTCAACCTCTGAGGGAAAGGGTGTGCTACTATGGTAAGAGAAGGTCTTATAGAACACCTTTCCGTCCTGGCGGAAAAAAACAATTACATCGACCCTGAGCTATACGAAAAGTACAATGTTAAGCGCGGCCTCCGAAACAAAGACGGAACCGGCGTCCTGGTAGGTCTCACGGAAATAGGTGAGGTCCACGGCTATATTATGGATGAAGGGGAGAGGATACCCGACAAGGGCCGCCTCCTTTACCGGGGTATCGACGTATGGGAGATCGTCCAGGGCTTTCAAAAGGAAGGCCGCTACGGCTTCGAGGAAGTCTCCTATTTGCTCCTCTTCGGGGAGCTGCCTACACGGGAAAGGCTGCGGGAATTCAACTGCCTGCTGGCAGAAAACAGGAGCCTGCCGGACGGCTTCGTGGAAGATATGATCTTAAAGGCCCCCAGCAGCAATATTATGAACAAGTTGGCCCGAAGCGTCCTAGCTTCTTACTCCTATGATCCCGATCCGGACAACACGAGTATACGCAACATAGTCCGGCAGAGTATCGAATTGATCGCCCGTTTTCCCCTCATGATAGCTTACGCTTACCATGCCAGGTGTCATTATTACGATAATAAAAGCCTGTACATTCACCTGCCCCAAAAAGAACTGTCCACGGCGGAAAATTTCCTGCATATGATCAGGCCTCACAACCAGTACACCAGGCTGGAAGCCGAACTACTGGATCTCGCCCTGGTCCTCCATGCCGAACACGGGGGCGGTAACAACTCCACCTTTACCGTCCACGTCGTCGCCTCCACCGGCACCGACATCTACTCCGTGATCGGTGCTGCCGTAGGTTCTTTGAAGGGGCCTAAACACGGCGGGGCCAACATTAAAGTCATGGAAATGATGGAGAATATTAAAGAAAACGTTAAGGACTGGAAGGACGAAGAAGAAGTTAAATATTATTTGGGCAAGATCCTGCGCAAAGAAGCCTTCGACGGGAAGGGATTGATTTACGGGCTTGGACATGCCGTCTATACATTGTCCGATCCGCGGGCCGTCTTGCTCAAACAAAAGGCGGCGGAACTGGCCAGGGAAAAAGAAATGGAGGACGAGTTCGGCCTGTACCTGACCATCGAAAGGGTGGCCCCGGAGGTCTTCGCCGCAGAAAAACGGGCCGATAAAATCATCGCGCCCAATGTAGACTTTTATTCCGGCTTCGTCTATAAGATGCTCAACATTCCCGTGGAGCTCTACACCCCCATCTTTGCCATGGCCAGGATCTCCGGCTGGTGCGCCCACCTAATAGAAGAACTGGTGAGTGGCGGTAGGATCATCCGCCCGGCCTATAAGAACGTATCTCCGAAGAAGAGCTATCTCCTCCTCGACCAGAGGTAAGGGAGGTTCGCAACAGCTTTGAGAAACTGTACTATAATTGACTACATTTTACTATTTTGTTAGCATAAAAGTATGGAACTCCTATCTATAGGTGAAGCGGCAAAAAGATTAGGCGTACACCCGAACAGGCTTCGGGCATGGGAAAAACAAGGACTGATTAGGCCTGTGCGGTTGCCCAGCGGCCGGCGGAGATACCCGGTGGAGGAAATCAACCCCATTTTAGGAACGGGAGGGATAAAAGCAGAGCCGGATGCGGTTGTCCTTTACGCCCGGGTGTCCACGAAGAAACAAGCCGATGCCGGGAATCTGGAGCGCCAGATGGAGAGGCTGCGGGCATACGCACGGGAAAAGGACTACCGTGTAGTGGCGGAGTATTCGGACGTGGCTTCGGGTTTAAACCAGAACCGCCGGGGCCTGGAACGGGTGCTTAAGGGTGCCGATTATCGAATACCCTGACAGGCTGGCGAGGTTCGGGTACGCCTATTTAGAGCGCCATTTAAAGTACTGCAGTGTAGAGATAGAAATCACTTCGCAGAAAGAGCCTGAGGACGCGCATTCACCTAGCCTGGCGATAAGGGCTGCAGGGCCGGCTCGGAAGAAGCGCATATTGTCAACAGCTACAGGCATCAAAGGCCCTTCTAGGGTCCGGCCGCCGAGCAAGCCAGCAGTACTTGGTCGGCTCCCGCCATGCCCACTCGGGCCAGACTGGCCACATTGTCCAGGGTTTGGTCTACGGTTTCGGCAATGAGGCCTGAAGGAGAGGCCGTCAGGCCCTGGAGGGTGAGGAGGGCGGTTTTCAAACCCGTTTCCACTCCTACCATAACCTTCAGGCTGCACGAGGGCTTGGCACCGTCGCAGATTATACCGCTTAAACTGCCGGCCAAGTTGCACAAAGTGCGCGTCACCGGGGTAGAATCGCTCCCCAAGAGCCAGAGGCTGGCGGCGGCGATTCCCCAGCTCCCTGCAAAGGCGCTCGCACATATACGAGAAAGCCGGCCCAGTTTGTTTTTTGCCCACAGGGTCACGGCGGCGGAAAGGGCCAGGGATTGGGCCGCTTTATCCTGCTTTACCTTGAGTCCCTTGGCCACCAGCCATACGGGCAGCAGGCTGGTGATGCCCTGGTTTCCGCTACCCCCCAGAGTGGCCACCGGTAGGGGCACACCGGACATGCGGGCGTCTACGGCCGCGCAGGCCACGGCTTGGGCGGCCAGGCACACGCCTGCCCAGTTAAAATCATGGCGGCCGGCGGCTGCAATTTGGCGGGCGATATGCGGGAGGCAGCGGCCTGTACCCAGGCCGCTGCCTTTGCGCAAGCCGTGCCGGGCTATGGCCAGATTGGTCTTCGCTGCTTCTTGCAGGAAGGTTAACTTGCCGGGGTCCAGTTGGCTGGCCAGGTGGAAAAGTTCGGTAAAGGTAGTGTTTTCCCAGATACTTTTCGGGGGCTCTGGCCAATTAACGGGCTTAAGGTTATGATGGTTAAGACAGGGGCCTTCTAGGGCTACCAGATTGGTATGATAGTGGCGAATACAGGCCCGGGCCCTATGTACGTTATTCCTAACTTGGGCTTCGATATATAAGTCCTGGAGGGAAGAATCAAAGAAGGCCCTCGCGCGGCCGCTGCGGAACAACTCTTCGGCCTTCACAGCGTCGCGGGGGTCCAGGTCGGCAAAAAGGAGGAGTTCCTTTTGGGGGCTTAAGAAGGCTCCCAAAGCAGCGCTCATGGCCGGGCCTTTTAAAGAAGTATAGGGTAAGCCCACGGCAAGGGCATTGCGGTAGGTTTGGGGATCCAAGACTACTTTGATTTCATGGGGTGGGGCGCCCAGGGCGGCGATGGCGTAGGCCACGGCTAGTGCGATGGCCGCCGGTTCGGTGCACCCGATGGCCAACTTTATTTCCTTCCGCAGTTCTTCCAGTAATAATTCCCCGCCCTTCATATGTTACTCATCCTTTTCTTTAAAAATTAACTGTAACTTAATTATAACACGATAAATGATATAATGTCCATAATTAATCGGTCGTCAGGCTGGTGAAGTTCGAGTGGCAAGGGTGCAGCTCAAGAGAAATGAAGAAATGCGGGTTAAAGACGGTCACCCCTGGATTTACAGGACGGAGATAGAGGAGGTTTATGGCTCTTTTGAACCGGGCGATATAGTGGAAGTAGAGGATAACCGCGGCAGATTCTTAGGCTGGGGATACATAAACCCGGTCTCCATGATCACGGTTCGCCTGCTGACTTATCAACGCGACGAAGAAGTTGATGAAAGCTTCTGGCGGCGGCGCCTGTTGGCTGCCTGGAATTACCGCCAGCAGGTCCTTAAGGGGGCCGATACGGATTCTTACCGGGTGGTATTCGGCGAGGCAGATTTCCTGCCCGGTTTGATTGTAGATAAGTTCGGCCCTTATCTTGTGTTTCAGACCCTGGCCCTGGGGATCGACCGTTTCCGGGAAACGCTGGTTGAGCTCTTGGACGACATAATTAAGCCTGACGGGATTTATGAGCGCAACGATGCGGCGGTGCGGGAACTAGAGGGTCTGGAACTGCGCACCGGCTTCCTCAAGGGCCGTTTTGACCCCCTGGTGACCATTCGGGAAAATGGGATTAAGCTGTATGTGGATATGGCTCGGGGCCAGAAGACGGGCTATTTTCTCGACCAGCGGGAAAACAGGGCGGCCATAAGACCCCTCGTCGGAGGAGCACGCGTGTTAGACTGCTTCTGCCATACCGGAAGTTTCAGCCTTCACGCAGCCAGTTTTGGCGCGCGGGAAGTGCTGGGCCTGGATATTTCGGAAGAAGCCGTGGCTATAGCGCGGCGCAACGCCGCCCTAAACGGTTACGAGGGCATCTGCTCCTTTAAGGTAGCCAATGTGTTTGATGCCCTGAGAGAAATGGATCGCTCAGGCGAAAGATATGATGTAGTCATTTTAGATCCGCCCGCCTTTGTTAAGAGCAGGAAAGCCCTGGAAGGAGCTATTAGGGGCTACAAGGAAATTAATTTGAGGGCCATGAAGCTTTTGTCTCCCGGTGGATTCCTGGTGACCTGTTCTTGTTCTTACTATATGCCGGAGGACCTTTTCTGGGAGGTCGTTTTCAGCGCGGCCCGGGACGCCCGTCGCCGACTGCGCCTTGTAGCCCGGCGGGGCCAGGCGCCTGACCATCCCGTTCTTATGGGTTACGATGAGTCCCGTTACCTCAAATGCCTGTTCTTCCAGGTGTTATGAAGAAGTGGGGGCGTGAGCGGGGAAAGAGTATCATGGGGGTTCCTTTACCTGAGGAGCTTTACGCGGCGACATTCCTGGATAGGCCCAATCGCTTTACGGTAAGGGCCTGGTGCCTGGGAAGTGTGGTCCAGGCCTTCCTGGCCGACCCGGGAAGGCTGGCCGAGCTGCTGCAGCCGGGAACCCAGCTCTATCTTGCTCCCCGAGTTGCCCCGGGACGAAAGACCGAGTTTGATGTGGTACTGGTGCGCCACGGTGAGATTCTGGTGGCCGTGGATAGCCGCTTACCCAATAAAATTTTTGCCCAAGCTGTTCGGGCCGGAGAAATATCCGAATTTCAGGGATATAGCAACATAAGGCCGGAAGTAAAGGTGGGACCCAGCAGGCTGGATTTCTTATTGGCAGGGGAAGGCCGGGTGCCCTGTTATGTGGAAGTGAAATCCGTAACCTTGGTGGTGGGAAAGGAAGCCCGCTTTCCCGACGCACCCACTACCAGGGGCAGCCGCCATCTTAAAGAACTGGCAAAACTTAGGGTACAGGGTTTTAGGGCGGCGGTGGTTTTCCTTATTCAGCGGCAAGATGCCCAGCAGTTTGCCCCTAATGAGGAGACGGACCCCCTTTTTGCGCGAACCTTGCGCGAGGTAGCGGGCCTGGGAGTCGAGGTCCTGGCTTATCGCTGCCAGGTGGATATAAAGGAAATAAGATTGTCCAACCGTGTGGAAATTAATTTATGAGGTGTGTAACTCCATTCTTAACAATTTCTTGATAATTCCTTGATTATTTCCTAGTAATGGTCCTCTATACTAGCAACTGAAGGCAGGAAAATATACCTGCCCAAACTAAAAATTACGAAGGGAGGCTTAAGCACGTGAAGCGCCCAAGATGGATTGCCGTTCTTTCTATACTGCTGCTGGGTCTCTTCCTAACCCCGGCTTTTGCAGGAGATACCAGCAGTAGCAGCGGGCCGAGTTGGGGATTGCGGCTTGGCCGGGCGCAGGGAGGTCTAGTGGGTACTGTCGCGGAGATCCTGGGGTTGGACCGGGCGAAAGTTTTAGAGCAGCGTCATTCCGGCCGGTCCCTGGCGGAAATTGCTGAAGCCCAAGGGGTCAATAAAGACCAGTTGGTGCAGGAAGTTTTGGAGGAGCGCCAGGGAATTTTAAACCAGATGGTACAGGAAGGCCGCATTACCCAGGAGCAGGCTGATCTCTGCCTGGAGAATATGAAACAGCGCGTGGAGTACAGTATTAACCGTACTTCTGTGGGGCCGCCACCCTGGGCCGGAAAAGGCTCTGGTAACGGTCAGGCGGCCAGGGCTAGAGGCAACGGCTTTGGCCAGGCCGGGATGGGCCGCGGCCTTGGCCTAGGGAATGGTGGAAATAACAGGTAATAATTTTAGCGGGGGTTATTAACCCCCGCTATAATTATTCAGGTTAAAGGCTGGGGTGCTTGCCAGCCACCCGAATGGCCTAGAAGCACCTCCCGCCCAAGGGAGCCTTGGAATTGTATTGCCGCAAGGTTAAAATAGCAATTAGCCGGGGATATTTATGGCCTGGAAGCAGAGGCATTGGATACCGGGGAGGGCATAGTTAAAAAAATGGGCGCACCGTTTATCCTGGTAGTAGAGGACGAAGAAAAGATCAAGGAAATGGTGGCCAGCTACCTGGCTAGTGAAGGATTTCAAGTCAAGACAGCAGCTACAGGTCCCGAAGCCTTACAGCTTTTGGAACGACACAATTTTGATCTGGTGGTCCTTGACTGGATGCTGCCAGGGCTAAGCGGTTTAGAAGTTTGCAAACAGGTGAGGCAAAAATCCGATGTCCCTATAATTATGCTGACCGCCAGGAGTGAAGAAGTGGATAAACTTCTGGGCCTAGAGCTGGGGGCGGATGATTATATAACCAAGCCTTTTAGCCTGCGAGAGCTGGTGGCACGCATAAAAGTTGTGTTGAGGCGGAGCAAAGGCCAGGAAACATCCCGGCAGGAAGAACTAACCATTGGCGATCTTTACATAAATTTCACTACTCGGGAGGTAAGGGTAGATCAGCGCGAAATAGAACTGACTCCTACCGAATTTGCCCTTCTTTCGGTTATGGCTCGCCATCCGGGCCGGGTCTTTAGCCGTATGCAGCTATTAGATTTAGCTCTGGGGGAAGCTTTTTTAGGTTATGAGCGCTCAGTGGATACCCATATAAGCAATCTGCGAAAGAAGATCGAAAAAGATCCCGGTAATCCCGAATACATACTTACCGTTTACGGAGTGGGCTATAAACTCAGGCCCAGGTGAGGTATGAAGCTGCATCTTAAAATTACCGCTGCTATGGTGGCCGTAGCTATAGCAGCTATAGCCCTGGTAGCCGTTACTTCCAATATAATTGCCGGTCGCTCTTTTAACACCTATTTAAATCGACAGAAGGAACTTAGGGTGGGGGAATGGCAGTCTATTCTCCTTTCCTATTACCGCCAGAATGGAAGTTTGGAGGGTGTCCAGGCGTTATTTAGTTATACCCGGCCCGGGCGGGGACGGGGTGGGCCAGGCTTTCCGGGACGGGGAGGCGTGGAAAGGATTGTAATCACAGATCAGGACGGAAAAGTAATCGGGGACTCGGAAGGAACCTCTCTGGGCCAAAGGTTAAGTCCGGCTGAACTAAAAAGGGCTGTTCCCTTAAGTTATGACCAGCACACCATAGGCTACTTATTAATAACTACCAGGTCTGGAACAGGAATCCGTTCCCTGGAACAACAGTTCCGAGACAGTGTTTTACGGGGCATCATATTAAGCGGGTTATTAGCCTCCCTGCTGGCCATGAGCCTGGGATTATTTCTTGCCCGCCGGCTTACTGCGCCTCTGAGAGAATTGGTATCTGCTGCGCGTAAAATTGCCGGCCGCCAGTGGAAACACCGGGTTACCATTACCAGTCAAGACGAAATAGGAGAGCTGGCCGCAGCCTTTAACTCCATGGCTGAAAGCCTGGAGCGCTACGAAGATGCGCGCAAGAATCTGATAGCTGACATGGCCCATGAGTTGCGGACTCCATTAGCCATATTAAGGGGCAATTTAGAAGCAATACAGGAAGGAATATCTAAGCCCACACCAGAACTAATGGCTTCCTTACACGATGAAGTCTTAAGGCTTTCCCGCCTGGTGAAAGATTTACAGGAGCTCAGCTTGGCGGAGATGGGAAAACTTAATCTTCACTTCCAGGAGGTTTCCCTGGAAGAGCTGTTGGAAAGGGTAACAACTACCTTTGCAGCTGAAGCTGCTGCCCGCGATATAAACTTCCAGGTCCAAATAGATAAGCCTCTGCCATTGCTGAGCCTGGACCCTGACCGTATAACCCAGGTTTTTTTAAACCTGTTGTCCAATGCATTACGGTACACTCCTCCGGGAGGACTAGTTAGCCTGCAGGTGGAAGAAGAGAGAGATTTTCTTCACTTTCGGATTAGTGACACTGGGCCGGGCATAGATCTTGAGGATTTACCCTATATCTTCGAGCGCTTTTACCGCTCTCGAGTTTCCCAATCACAGGCTGAAGGAGGGACAGGCCTTGGTTTGGCCATTGCCAGAGAAATTGTGGTGGCTCACGGAGGCCGTATATGGGCGGAGAGCGCACCCGGTCAGGGTAGTACCTTTCACTTTGTTATACCATTGTAATGGGAAGGAGAGCCAATATCTTAAACCCACGGAGGGGGAGGGGCCAACCCGCTATGTTGAAATTTGATTGGATCCAGGTAGAGGTTACCTCCTACTGCAACGCAATGTGTAGTTATTGTCCTCATACGGTTTACCGCGATTCATGGATTAACCGGCATCTTGACCTCGATAGCTTCAAAAAGCTGGTACCCTCTTTTTCCAAGACCGGTCTTGTATTCCTCCAGGGATGGGGCGAGCCGTTGCTCCATCCTAATTTTTTCACCATGGTTGCCCGAGCTAAAGAGACAGGATGCCTGGTGGGCACCACTACCAACGGAACATTGGTGGATGCCGTGGTGGCCAAGGAGATTGTTACCTCGGGTATAGATATCCTAGCCTTTTCCCTGGCTGGTACAGGTAAAGACCATAATAGGTGGCGGCGAGGTACTACCCTGGACCAGGTCCTGGCGGCCATTGGCGAAGTAGTAGCAGCCAAACGACGATACCGTGCTGTGAAGCCGGCTATTCATGTGGCTTACATGCTACTGCGTTCCGGGCTGGAGAATTTACGGCAGCTCCCGTTATTGCTACAGGGACGCGGAATAAAGCAGGTGGTAATAAGTACCCTTGATTTCGTTCCATCTCCTGAGCTGGCGGAGGAGGCTGTCTCTTTTGATGATCCCCAGGAATTGGCCCGCGCAAAGCCCCTCCTGGATACAGTGGTACGGGAGGGGGAAAAAAGAGGGCTGGACATATATTATTATTTAGTCGACTGGAACCGGCCCCGGGAGCTTTGCACCGAAAATGTATTGCGTTCAATGTTCATTGGAAGTGACGGCTCAGTCGCCCCTTGCGTTTTTGCTAGCCTGCCGGTCTCCAATCATCTCTTGCGCCACACTTGTCTGGGCTCTATTCCTTACCAGAAGCTTCACTTTGGCAACGTCGGGGAGATGCAGTTGGAAGTTATTTGGGAGAAGCCCGCTTACCGGGATTTCCGCGCTTCTTTTGCCCTAAGAAAGCTCTATCCTATCTGTCAGGGTTGTCCCAAGCTTTACGCAGTAACACCGGAAAAGTAAACAGGCAGCTTGACCGGCCGAGGCGAGCACCCGAGCTCGCCCTGTTGCTTTTTCTTCCGCAAAAAGTAGTAATTTTATTGACATATGGTCATAATAGGAATACAATATAAATGAACTAATGACCATAACTCGAGTTGAGGGGGGCAAATACACGGTGAAAGTGGCTATAACAGCCCAAGGGCCAAACTTGGACTCCCCCGTAGAACCGCGCTTTGGCCGCTGCCCTTATTTTATTCTCATGGACACCGAGAAGAACACTGTAGAAGCAATTGCCAATGAGGGCGCTGGATCTGGAGGCGGGGCAGGTATCGCTGCTTCCCAGGCGTTGATCAATCGAGGCGTGAAGGCGGTAATCACTGGCCAGGTAGGTCCCAAGGCCATACGAGTTCTCCAGGAAGCGGGGATCAGGGTTTACCATGCGACCTCAATGACTGTCCGCGCGGCCCTGGAACAATGGCAGCAAGGGAAGTTAACGGAGATTTCTTAAACTACCGAAAGGTTGGCTTATGAATAGCCGAGGGGGAGGTAAAAAATTTGAAGATAGCAGTAGCAACTGAGGGGAATATGGTGGCCGAGCATTTTGGGCACTGTTCCCAGTATACTTTATTTGAAGTTGAGGACCAGAGGGTAATCAGTAAAACAGTTATCCCTAATCCCGGCCACCAACCGGGATTTTTACCGGGATATTTAGCTAATTTGGGCGTAAAATGTGTTATTGCCGGCGGGATGGGTGCCAGGGCGGTGGAGCTGTTTGCCGAACGCGGTATCCAGACCATTACCGGTGCCAGCGGTCCAGTAGATGAAGTAGTCCAGGCTTACTTGAGGGGTAACCTGCAAACCCGCGGCGGCGTTTGTGATCACGGACATCACGGATGTTAATTTAAAGGCGGGAGGAAGATGACCATGGCTGTACGGGTGGAGGCAGAAAAGTGCACGGGGTGTGGGAGCTGTGTGGATGTATGTCCCATGGCTGCCATTACGGTGGAAGAGGTGGCTGTGATTAATGAAGATGAGTGTGTGGAATGCGGTACCTGCGTAGAGGAATGCCCCAATGGAGCGCTAGTCTTGGAATAGAGAAGGTGGTGGACAGCCTGTGAGGGTGGCGGTGGCCAGCGGCAAGGGCGGTACGGGGAAGACGACCATAGCCGTCAACCTGGCCCTAGCCCTGGAAGGGAAGGTACCGGTTCGTTTTTTGGATTGCGATGTGGAGGAACCCAATGCCCACCTGTTTCTTAAGCCCACCTTCGATCACGAACGAGTGGTCAGCATACCGGTGCCCGACGTAGAGGAAGCCAAATGTACGGTTTGCAAGAAGTGTGGGGAAGTCTGCGCCTTTAACGCCATAGCCGTGGCAGGGGGCAAGGTCGTCACCTTCCCCGAACTATGTCACGGCTGCGGTGCCTGTGCCCGGTTTTGCCCCTCGCAGGCTATCAGGGAGAGGTCTCACCGTATCGGCATACTGGCCACCGGCCGGGCAGGCTCTGTAACCTTTGTACAAGGGAAGATGGACGTCGGTACACCGCTGGCCCCGCCGTTGATTAAAGCAGTAAAAAAGGAGATGGGAAGCGAGGAAGCGGTAATAATCGATGCTCCGCCGGGGACTTCCTGCCCCGTCGTAACTTCCGTGGACGGGAGCGATTTCTGTTTACTGGTAACGGAACCCACTCCTTTCGGGCTACACGATTTAAAACTGGCCGTGGGTATGGTCCGGGAATTAGGTATTCCGTGTGGGGTCATTGTCAACCGGGCCACTTTGGGTGACTTTCATGTGGAGCGCTATTGTTACGAAGAAGGGATCCCGGTACTTCTGAAAATCCCTTTCGACAGGCGTTATGCCGCCTGCTACTCCCAAGGGGATTGCCTGGTTAAAGTTTATCCAGAGTGGGTTCCGGTTTTTGCCGACCTTTGGCGACAGGTGGAAAGGATGGTGAAGCGGGGTGCAAGAGCTCTTGGTAATCAGCGGTAAGGGCGGAACCGGCAAGACCTCTCTGGCCGCAGCTTTTGCCGTTTTGGCCCGGGATAAAGTACTAGTAGACTGTGATGTGGACGCGGCAGACCTGCACCTCCTTCTCCGTCCCCAGATCCAGAGCAGTAACGAGTTTTGGGGGATGCCCAAGGCCTTCATCAATGCCGAGGATTGTAATAAGTGCGGGCTGTGCCAGGAAGCCTGCCGCTTTGGAGCTATTGAAGATTACCACGTTAATCCCCACCTATGCGAGGGTTGTGGTGTATGCAGCCGTCTGTGTCCGGCAGGGGCCGTCGTAATGCGCGATCATTTGGCCGGCTACTGGTATGTGGCCCACACCCCTTACGGCCCTATGGTCCACGCCCAGCTGGGAATTGCCGAGGATAATTCCGGCAAACTGGTTACCGTGGTACGCCAGGCGGGCCGCGAGCTGGCCCGGGAAAGGGGCCTAAATCTTATTATCATTGACGGGCCGCCCGGGATCGGCTGTCCGGTGATTGCGGCCCTGTCAGGGGTATCCTTGGCCCTGGTGGTCACCGAGCCCACGGTGGCCGGCCACCACGACCTGGAAAGAATAATGCAGTTGGCTGGCCACTTCCGAGTGCCGGTAGAGGTTTGTATCAATAAGTTTGATCTTGCCCCGGCAAAGAGTCGGGAAATAGAAGAGTACTGCCGGGCCCAGGGCGTGGAGGTTATAAGTAAAATCCCCTTTGATGAAGAGGTTGCCTGGGCCGTATCCAGGGGTGTGCCCCTGGTGCAGCCCAGGGGAGGTTCGCGGGGTGGCGCCGCCAGAGCCGTAAGGTCACTGTGGGAAAAGCTTGCGGAACGGCTGGACGTCCTCGCGAGGCGGCCGGGACATTAAAGGCCGGAGCCGGCATCCCCGGTAGGGGGAATCTTGGGGAAACACGAATTTTAGGGAGGGGGAAACATGGCAGTCGGGATGAGGGAGAATTTAGAACGCCTGCAGGAGCACGAACGCCGCCTTACTCCCCAGCGAAAGGCCGTTCTTCAGGCTTTCTTGGAGCTTTCTCAGGAACACCCGACTGCCGACGAAATATACCGGGCGGCCAAAAATCATTGTGCCACCCTGGGCCTGGCCACTGTTTATCGTTTGAAATCTTCGGCTGCCCTGCAGCCATAGCTACCGCCAGCATACTGACTGATTTAGCCAAAGGGAAGAGCGTGGAAGAAGCTCTGAAAATAAGCGACCTGGACGTTATAAAGGCTTTGGGGGGTTTGCCTGACCGCAAAATCCACTGTTCCGGTTTAGGTGCGGAGGCCCTGCATAAAGCAATTGAAGATTACCTGGCCAAGAAGGAGTTTAGGCCGAGTTTAAAACAGGATGGTGAGAACCTTGGCGAAAGAAACGTGCGAAACCTGCAACCCTGAAAGCTGTACTTCCACCACTTGCGAGGCCAAGAAACCCCAGAAAATACCCTCCAATGAGATGAACCACATAAAACATGTAATCGCTATTATGAGCGGTAAAGGCGGGGTCGGCAAATCCTCGGTGACCGCCTTGCTGGCCGTGGCCCTGGCGAGGGAGAACTCCCGGGTGGGTATCCTGGATGCGGATATTACCGGCCCCAGTATTCCCAAAATGTTTAGTATTCGCCGGCCTCCTCAGGGAAGCGAGCTAGGTATGTTCCCTGCCGAAAGTTCGCTGGGCGTTAAGATCATGTCCCTGAACCTGTTGTTGCCCCGGGAAGACGATCCCGTCATTTGGCGGGGACCTTTGATCGCCAGCGCCGTGAAGCAGTTTTGGACCGACGTATTTTGGGGTGAGCTGGACTATCTATTGGTCGATCTGCCGCCGGGTACCGGAGATGCGCCCCTTACGGTGCTCCAGTCCCTGCCCCTGGCCGGACTGGTGATTGTCACTTCCCCCCAGGAACTGGCCAACATGGTGGTCCGCAAGGCCATCAAGATGGCATCCATGCTGGAAGTAAAGATACTGGGCCTGGTGGAGAACATGAGCTACATTCTGTGCCCGGGCTGCGGTAGAAAGTTTTACCCCTTCGGGCCGAGCCGCGCCGAAGAAGCGGCGGCCAGGGTGGGCATCCCCCTACTGGGAGTCCTACCCCTGGACCCGGATTTGACTGCCCTGTGCGACCGCGGGGAGATAGAGAATTATCACGGCATACTAGGGGAACGGGTGCGGGATTTTGCGGCTAAGATGCAGTTGTGACCTTGCCCGGATCTCGAACAAAGGAGGAGGCAAGGGTGGCGAAGGCCGTTGAAATAGTTACCCTGGTAGACAATGTGGTATTTAGGCGGGGGCTGTTGGCTGAGCACGGGCTGGCCTTTCTTATTCGCGCGGGAGGCCGGACCGTTTTATTCGATACGGGCGCCGGGGCCGCGGTAGTGCATAATGCTTTGAGCCTGGGTATGGACCCCCGCGATATCAATGCAGCAGTCTTGAGCCACGGCCATGACGATCATACAGGAGGCTTAAAGAAGATTTGCGAGATTACCGGGCCTCAGCCGGTCTATGCCCATCCCGACGCCCTGGCGGCCAAATACCGGGTGAAGCCCGGGAAAGAGCCACAGTATATAGGAATTCCCTGGTCGCGGGAAGAGTTGGAGAAAACCGGGGCCATGCTTCATTTACACAGGGAACCGGTGGCGTTGGCTGAAGGTGTCGTGGCCACCGGTGAGATTCCGCGCGTTTACGGTTTTGAGGCCTTGAGCCCGGAGTTTTGCGTTCTCGCGGGAGGAGAGTATGTTCAGGATAGGCTGTTGGACGACCAGGCCTTGGTTCTGGATACGCGGGAAGGATTGGTTGTGATTCTCGGTTGTGCTCATGCTGGCCTTATTAATACCCTGGAATACATTCTGCAACTTATGGGTTCCAGCCGGATATACGCCGTTATCGGTGGCACCCACCTAAAAGATGCCGACGCCGAACGCCTGGAGAAGACCGCCAAGGAGTTGTCCCGCTTCGATCTGCAGTATTTTATAGCCGGCCATTGCACGGGATTGGCCGCCGGTGCGGCCTTGTACCGGGCTTTAGGCGACAAGTTGCTCTTTAACGAGGTGGGCCGCGTGTTTAAAGTGGGGTAAGAAAATGCCGAGCCACTTTTTCCCCGGGGGGAGAAAAGGGATGAGACTTCTGGAAGATGTGAGGAAAAAGTTTATTGAGCTGGTCACCGCCCATGAATTATTAAAAGAAAGTATACAAGTCGTAGACGCCAGGCCTTTAAAGCCCGAAGAAGCAATTGGCCGGCCCGACCGCCAGGACTATCCGCTGCTAAAGGGCAAGGAAGTGATGCTCCAGGCACAGTTCCGGTCCGGCCGTGGGCAAGCCTTTACCGATATGCCGGGCAACTATGAGGGTACGATAAAAGAGGTACTGGAACTCCCGCTAAAAAGTAATTTTGCCAGGGCCGTCTTTGTGGCCACCCTCAACGCCGTAATGCGCCACTTAAACTTGATAGATAGGACGGTCCACTGCCGGGACCGGGAGCCGGAGGAATGCGCCGGCCAACTGGTAACTTATATCCGAGAGCGTTTTGGAAATCCTCGCATTGCCTTTATCGGCCTCCAACCGGCTATGGTCGTTAAGCTGGCGGAATGTTTTCCCCTGCGGGTGGTTGATTTGGACCCGGAAAACGTGGGACAGCAAAAGGGTAGAGCCATCGTAGAAGATGTTTCCCGCACACCCGAAATTATAGAATGGGGCGATATTATAGTAGCCACCGGGACCACGGCGGTAAATGCCACCCTGGAACCTTTGCTGGGCAAAAAGCCGGTTGTCTTTTACGGGGTTACGATTGCCGGTATTGCCTACCTCTCCGGCCTTGAGCGCTACTGTTTTTGCGGCCACTGAATTTAACGCATAACATTATTGACATATGACCATAATAGGTGTATACTACAATTGAAACAAACATATGACCATAACAAAGGAGGGAGTGTCAATGCCGAGGGGTGACAGGACAGGTCCTTGGGGTCTGGGCCCTATGACCGGCAGAAGGGCCGGTTACTGCGCCGGCTTTCCCGTCCCAGGCTTTATGAACCCGGGTTGGTGGGGCGGCTTCCGCAGGTTCTGGGGGGGCCTGGGCCGGGGGTGGCGGCACATGTACTACGCCACGGGACTGCCCGGCTGGATGAGAGGCGGGTGGTGGGCCCCACCCTTTCCCGGCGCGGTTCCTACCCCGGGGGAAGCGGTTCCTGAGATGGAACTGTTAAAGCAGCAGGCCAGCTTTCTGGAGAAGCACCTTCAAGCTATTAGGGCCCAAATTGATGCCCTGCAACAGCAGAAAAAGCAAGAAGAAAAAGAGGAATAATCTCTTAAATACTTCTAAAGTCAAAGCCGGGAAGGCCCGGCTATTTTTATTGTGCGCCGGCATGGGCGTTAACCTGGCAGGAAGACGCGGGTGCAGCCGAAGCAGCAGGAATGGGCTGGACTCTTTAACCGTTCTTTGCTTACAGGTGTGGGGGCTCCTGACTTTATCAGTTTCAACTTGTTTTCGAAACAGGGACCCGCAAAAAATCTAGGTTTGCGGGCTCAAAGCCGGCCAGGAAGCGAAACCGGAAGAACCGCCACCTTTTCAACATGCAGGTGGATGTGGTATTTTACGACGTAAAGACCTTTTCTTTTGCCAGCGTCGAAGCCGATACTCTACGAGATTTTGGCTTCAGTAAAGACGGCAAGTACAACTGTACGGTTCAGAAACCTTTTAGAGATTAACGGTTAGAGTTTCCTTTACACTCAGACCAAATTACGCCGGAATACGGCCACAGGCGATTCTCCCTATCAGGGGGCAGCCATATTTCATGTTTTTAGGTCCTCGTTATCCAGAGCCCCCGGCCTAAGCAAAATTCACCTCCTTTCCCAGGTGGCCCGTATTAAAGGGCGCCAAACTGGCGGCGCCCTTTAATCCTGCAAAATTTTTGCCGCACCGTTTTGTTCCATTATTTCCCGCACCCTGGCCGCCTCATGGCGGGGCACTTCCACGGCAACCACTATCCCTGCCCCCGCTTCACCGGCCAGAAAGTCGGTATAGGCCCCTATTTCCCATAGGCCCTCGCGCTCGGTTTTTAAAAAGGGTATCTCCCTGGGGTTTCTTCTCTGCTCGAAAGACTTGCTGAGGTCGGAAACGATCATGTCCCGGCGGTCGAAGCCGGCTGCCTCAAGGCTGTCGATTAACCCGCCTACCTGGTCCTGGTTGGGTACGATACCAATGATCCTGGGCACCAAGACCACCTCCTTTATCCTTCCTGTGGGGATAGTCTATACAATTTTTTGGGAAAATAAACCCCGGCGGGATCAACCCTCCTTAGACCTGAGTTATCCCCACTTTTTGCAGGGCAGGCCTGTTTAGGCTTGGAAGCGAGCGACTAAACCTGAGCGGTAGCCAAACTTAGCGAGGCGAAAGGCGGAGGCAGGCCCGAGGCCATGGATGGCCGAGG
>LDZR01002582.1_pt1 | contig 24510 bp, 34 predicted proteins | sample 615371 | NCBI WGS metagenome assembly LDZR01 (sample SAMN03408294, study PRJNA278302) | terrestrial metagenome | isolation source: oil reservoir sample K2 | place: USA: Alaska, North Slope, Kuparuk formation | collected 2013
GACAAACGCAAGGGATTGAAACCTGCCGGCTGGCCCGCGCCCTGGGCACCACCGTCGAGGTTTCCAGCCTACCTACGAGGGATTGAAACTCATAACAGCCTGGCTCAAGTCGGAGAAGTGCCTGGACCTTCAGCCCCATGAGGAGCCGCAGTAAAACACCCTGGAGGCTGTGAGATGTCGAAGAAGACCAAACCCCCGAAAACAGGCTTCCAGCCCAGCCAGGCGAAAGCCCTCAGGGAGTGTTCAGGGATATTTTCTCCTGGCGAATATCCGGAATTTAAGGACCAGGAGAGCATCGAAGCCGGGGTAAGAAGCTTACGACGGGAAGTAGATAAAAGGCTGGCTCAGTGGTTGAAAGAAAGATAGTAACACCCTCTGTCTCAGAAGTAGGTGGGGATCCTCAATTCTATCTTTTTCTGGGTCCTGCTCATCAGATGATAAGAAACTAACCTCTATACCGCGGCCGCTCAATATAAGCTTGGTCTTCATGTCTTCTCTTATGCCGCCTCCGGCAAAAACAATTATTGTAGGTATAGGGCAGGCCAGGCAATCTTCCAGGGCATAACTCAACTTTTGATATGCGGTCCCCGAACTCTCCTGAAGCTTGGCTTCTATGCCCATGTACCTGCCGCCGTGACGTAACACAATATCCAGTACCCGTGGCGTACCTACAAACCTGTAGCCCACAGGTTTTTCCTTCAAAACCTCAATGTCCTCACCCCAGGAGTTCACATACCTGATGATGGCATCCCGGAAACGAGCATCTCTCCCTGGCATTAACGTCAACCGTCCTCACCGGTAATTTCTAATAACTAGTTCTGTTATTGGTCCTCTCCGGTCGGGCCTGCAGTTTATAGCCCGCCTGGCGTAGACTATCTGGATATCGCATCCCGAATAGAGCTCACGTATGAAGGGTGTATCTGAATTGCTGAGCATTACCAAACAGCCACTTCTATCTAGTTCTCTAAATACGGCCGCCAGTCTCTTCTGGTCCTCCGTCCCGAAAGCGTCCGGAGTGTAGCCCGTAAAATTGGCCGTATCGGATAAGGGGTAATAGGGAGGGTCGAAATATACAAAGGCACCAGGCCGGGCGAACTCCAGCACGCGGCTAAAGTCGCCGCAGATTATCTGGGCATGTTTCAAAGCCTCGGCTACCGCCCGGAGGTTGGGCTCGTCTACAATCTTGGGATTCTTATATCTCCCAAAGGGCACGTTATGCTTACCCTGGCTGTTTACCCTCCACAGCCCATTATAAGCCGTCTTGTTGAGATAAAGGAACCGGGAGGCCCTCTCCACGGGCGAAAGCTCCTCGGGATCTAAGGCGCGGACGGAGTAGTAATATTCCCGCGTGTTCTTGTGCTTTCTGAGGTCCCTTAGCAGTTCCTCCAGGTTGTCTCGCACCACCAGGTAAAAGTTGATAAGCTCCTCGTTGCTGTCAATAAGAATAGCCTGGTGGGGCAGCAGGTGGAAAAATACCGCCCCGCCCCCCACGAAAGGTTCTATGTAAAGGTTATATTCCTTCTTAGGAAACAGTGGCTCAAATTGAGGTATAAGCTGGGCTTTGCCCCCTGCCCACTTTACAGGAGGCTTGGGCCTTAGTGCGTGAGGCGATAATGAAGGAGATTGATCTAGCACCGGTTGTCACCTCCCGGGCCAGCCTCTAGCAGAATATTCGCTTCCAGGAGACAAATTCCTTCTTACACCGCTCCCAACAGGGGTGGCAGGTACGGCCCCGCCAGTGCAGGGGGCCGCTCGAAGGCCGCCTGGGCCGGGTGCAAAAAGACAAAGAGCAAATCGATGATCTCCTGCTCTTCGCATATAGTCACCTTGAGTCCTGCCCGCTCAAGATTAGAAGCCAGGTCGTGCGCCCTCTGTAGTACTTCCTCCCTTTCCTTCCCAGGAAGGAGGAGGTAGTACCTCCTCTCTAGTGCCTCCCCGGTGGAAACTAAGGCACTGACGTAATGAATATCGTAATGAATATATTCCTGGAGGAGCTTTCTCCTGATAAAGCTGGTAGTCTCCCTGGCTTTTCCCTGTAATTCCCTTAAGTAAGCGTCCAGGTCCACCGGCCTGCCAAGGGACACAATCTGGAAGGGCTCCTTAAGCCCGTTTATGGCCTCGAAGACGGCGGTGATGATGCGCTTCTTCTCCGTCTCGCTCTTCAGGGAAAGGTTGAAAGGTTCCACTCTTAGAATTGCTGCAACCTGAGCGTCCTTCCTCACCAGGACTCCCCCGGCAATATCTTTAAAGGGCAGCCATTCCTGGACGGCCTTCCTGGCCTCTTCCTGGGTTGCCTGTTTCTTCTTGGTGGCCTCCTTTTTGCCTGGAAATTTGAGCATCACAGTATCACTCTCCCCTGGTGACGTAGAAGTATCGTTTCTGGCTGCTCTTCCACCCTCGCCAAAGTTTGATTAAGCCGTCCAAGCTCTGGCCGTCCGGCCCCGGCCTGGTGACGAAGTAGGCCAGGAGGAATAATGAAGAAGACTGCCCGGAAAAAAGACTCGGTAAAAAGGCCTGCTAGAAAGTAAAGCGGGAGCCCCAATATAGCTCCTCCCACCACGCTCACGAGCTCGAACCAGCCGAAGCCGGGGAAGAACTCAAACCTCGCCTTAACATTTCTCGGTATTAAGTACATCCTGCATTGCCCTCCTATACTCTCGTGAACATCCTGCGCACGATGTACCAGTGCCCGCGGTCTGTACCGTATGTCCCATAGCAGAACCCAGGCCGGAGTGGTAGGCGAACTGGCGCAGGACCGCCGGGGTCTTGAAGGCCACCCAGAGCCAGCCGATCAGAAGAAAAGGGCTTCAAAATATCTACGCCGAAGGTTATGGTCATCACCGTGGCCAGGAACCCCTTGATTAGAAAGACTTGCACGGCCTGGGAGGCTGAGAACACCACGAGTTCCCTCCACCATACCGCCGCCACTCCCTCGTCGGCGCGGGTCAGGCCCACGGCCATGACCGTGCCGACAGCCGCCAAGAGGGCCACCTCCACCGAGCGTATACCCATCTGGATAAGGTTCAAAGCCCAGATAAGGATGGCGATCAGGGAGGTAATTATTGTCAGGAAAGGCGCCGTGGCAGTAAAAGTTATGATGGTATCCAGGGGCGACGATGGCTGCCCTACAGAACCCAGGTGCGCCACACTATCGGCCAGAGCGGAGCCCCAGAGATAAACGTTTTTCACCGTCCAGGGCCCGGCCCCTATGGCCGCCGCGGCAAAGGCGGTACGCTTTAGAAGACCTCCGGGGTCGGCCCCGGGGTCGCCGCCGAGGTAGAGCACATAGGAGCGCGTGGCCTCCACACCCACCTTCAGGGCCAAGAGGCTCCCGGCCAAGGCCTGGACCAGCCTTATGGCGTTCTGCACGTAAACCGCATCGAGGATCGGCGTGGCCAGGGCCATCTCGTTCCCGGCGAACTGGGCAAAGGTGGTAAGGGCATTTTCAAAAATCGGACAGGAATTTGTTTATAGCTTAAATTATAAGGTTGGTTATTACCTCCACAGGTTTCCCCCTCCCTCCTAAAGGGGGCAGGCCCGGAAGAGCCGGGCCTGCCGTAGAAGGATATTCCCAACGGATTATTGGAAGTAGGAGAGGAAAGCCTTGGTGATGCCCACGGCGCTTTCCCCGATGGCACCTTTTGCGTCTGTGTCTTTCCAGCTCCCTTTCCGCCAGGAGTAAGGCCGGGGCCTCGGCCCTGGTGCGTTCCCGCTCCAATGCCCGCCAGGCAGCCTTCCAGACGGTGTGGGCTACCCTCACCTGCCCATAGCGGGCCCGCCCGGGCTCAATCTCTTCCTCGCGTTGCAGGTGGTACATTCTGTTAACCGCACTTGGGTACTTTCTCCCTTGGAAGGCCCATTCGGCCTCATCCCAGGTTTGCCATGCCTTCTCTATTTTGGTCCGGGCGAACAGCTTCTTAAACGCGGTGTCGCTCATGGGATAATAATCTGGCGTATCCCCGCTTTTTGCGGGAAGGGCCTACCTTGGATTGAAAGCGAGCGACTAAACCCGAGCGGCTGCCAAACTTCACGAAGTCGAAAGCGGAGGCGGACCCGAGGCCACGGACGGCCGAGGCCGGCAACTGACACAGGAGGTCGAATTTGCCGGGAAGTCCGCCGGAGCTTGAGACTGAGTGATAGATAGTTTGGCCCGCAAGGGTTTCTGGAGCGAGCGAAAGCCCAGTAGGCCTAGCCTCGAAAGTGGGGATACGCCAGGATAATAATCCCTTCCCGGCTTATACTCTGATAAAGGGGCCCGGACCGGAATAGAGGAGACTCAAACTTCTCAAGGTCGTATATAAGGGGTATCAGTACTACATCCTTATCAAGGCTAATCTCAAAGGCTTCGTTTAGAATGACCTCGCGTATTTTTGCGTCGAGCTTCTCAGTAACCACAAGAACATCAATATCAGAATCCGACTCGTAGTCACCCCTCGCCTGGGACCCGAAGAGGATTACCGACTTAATAGGGAGGTTCTTTTTCCTCAAGGTTTCTACGTATAATCTAGCTATGTCTATTGCTTTCTGGTTGGGTGACATGGGATCACCTCCCATTCAATATGGTTTCAGCGGTTTCCAGGTCGTATTCGGCCTGTTTTAACCATTCTCCTGCCTCCGGGTGCATACAGCTTTTTCCATCTTTCAAATACATAATACCATTTAGTGTCAGGAACATCAATTAAATAACCCTTATATCCAATCCGGCCACCAGGGCGTCATCTATCCCTTTTTCCTCTTTCGACCTGGCTCTCCATATTGCTTCCCGGACCGTTATGCCCAGTTTCTTCAATTCTGCCACCAGCATTCTCTTGCCCCTGGCCACTTCTTTATTCGTTTCCTGGTCCCTGTCGTAGGCGATTACCACTTCTCTTGCTGCCAGTTCGACCACCACCGGGACCACGGGTTTCCAGGAAGTGGCGCCCTGGGCGCCTACGACCACCCCGCCGAGGTAAGCCGCGGCAATATCCGCCTTTAATTGCCCTTCCGTAATCCAAACCCGCCCGTCTTTTACTTCCCTTGGCCTAGCCACATGGGCGGGAGTGCCGCAGGATCAACCGCCCCGGTTGCTCTGCCCGCTAAACAGCATATATTTCCCGTTGCTTATGTCGTCCATTCGCCGCTGGAGGGCCTGGATCCTTCCTTTGGTGTCACGGATGGGAATGAAGTAGCCGGGGGAGGCATTGAACGTCCAGTATCTTCCACCGTATTTGCTTTCGGTCCGGTAAAACCCGGGGATGCCAACCAGGTCTAGGCCGCTGCGGGTTAGCTTCCTGCATATTATTCAGGGATTAACATGCTCTGGTATGGATTTATACCCGTTCCTCTTGATATCGTCCTCGCTTAAACCGCGGCGCAACAGCTCCGCTTTGTGCCGGGGATACAGGTCTAATTGCCTTAAAAAATGCCGGTATACCCGGTCCCGTACTTCTACCGGGGTCGGCCGTACTTCCAGGGTTATAAATTCCTCATATTGTCTACCAGGAGCCACCCTTTCCGGTCCCAGCCTGTGCAGGTGGGCCACCTGGCCGTTGCTGAGGACGATATGTTTAAAAGCCCCTCTTCCTGGTCATCGGCGCGAGGATGTAAAAAACCCTGGCTCCCTTTTTCACCTGCCGGCCGACCTCCCGCCACTGTTGGTAACCCCTAGCGTCCTCCGTCCCGGCAATTAGCATCAAGAGCTTATTTCCCAGGCTCCATTTATCACTCGGTTTGCCGTAGCCCGCCCGGGCGTTGATAACGGTCCACGCCGATTTCTTCGGCAGATCACCACTTTGAAGCATGGCTAGCAAACTATTCACTGCCTGCTTGACTTTGTTTTCCTCAAGTTTTACAGCCATCCGTACCACCTCCTTATCTTTTTGGCCTTCCGGCCTTGGCTGCCGAATACAGCCGCCCGGCCGGGCGGCAAGGGCGGCCCGCAGGGCCGGGCCGAGGAATAGCGGACCGGGCGCCAGCCCGGGAGCATATGCCGCAGGCCCCTGCCCTTGCCGGACCGGGCCCGAGCGGTAGTAAAATAAGGAGGCAGCCGGAAGGCCTGGAGGCTTAAAATCAAGGCAGCAGGTGCGCCTAAAACGCGCTCCTGCTGCCTACTGCTCTCGCTTCCATACTAAGGCCGCCGCTACGTAAGCCCGTTCGGACGTAAACGTTGCGGCGGCCCCTTAACCTCTATTCTCCTTTCCCAAATACGTTTTATTTTTCTACTCTTCCGCCTGTAGGAATACCTATAGCAGGAATTCCTTGGCCTTCGGTCCTAGGAATTCCTGTATCAGAATTCCTTTCCTTGTCATATTTTGGACGCTTAAAGGGGTCTAAAGGGAAGAGGATAGAATTTATTTAAAAGAATAGCCGGTGGCGCTGTTACCACCGGCCATGAGAAAAAACTCAAAGAAGCTTGCTGTTTTTTTTATTTACCGCCCACTTCTTCCAGGGCTTTTACCACTTCCGGCAAGAGCTCGCGCTTAAAGGCCACGCCTTTTCGCGAGGGCTTCCATTCCTGCTTCGTGGCATCATAGTAGTACACCCGGATATCGACATACTCGACACCCTTAAAGATACCGACCTGGACCCTCAGCTGTTCGCTCCCGCTCTTGTTGATGCGTATCAAGGTTAAACCCCCTTTGCTGTGTTTTTAAAACAAAAAACCGGTGGCAGAGGTGCCACCGGCCCTAACTTATAACTCCTCAGTTAGTTGTTTCTCTTAATTTAACAAAATTCCTCACCCGTTTAGCAATATCCAAGGCCTTCTTTGCATCGTCTTGGTTGGGTAGGCCTTCAGGTAGGCTTCCCACAGGGGCAGTCGGGTACCGGGTCGGAATGTAGTACATATCCAGTATCAGAGCCTCTTCTTTGAGTTCTTCAATTTCGGCGCCTGCCTGCTGGCATAGACTTAAGAGGCCAGGGAGCTTATGTATCCTAGGTGGGCTTATTCTATGTTTTACGAGGAATGCTTTCAGATACTTCTCGGCGGCCTGGTGAGAGTGAAAACAGGCCAAATTGTATAGCCCTGCTTTAATAAGTTCTTCAGCAGCCTTTAAATCGTCATCAGCATAGTTAAGCCAGGCCATGTATTCCTGCTGCCCCGCTGTCATAAAGCACAACCCCCTTTTTGACCACCTCTTCCTTCAAGAACAGATTGCCGTCTTCCATCATCTGCCTGAATTCCTCCGGCGTATACACAAGAAAATCTACTCCTACCTGTGGCTTGGTCAGCCTGGCCAGGAACAATAGCCTGTCCATAAATCGCATGTCTGTTTTCATGACTACCACCAGGTCAAGGTCGCTGTATTCCTTCGCCCTGCCTCCTGCGAGAGAACCGAAAAGAATAATTTTCTCGGGGCGACAGTTTTTAATTATAATGCCACTTATCCGTTCCAGCTCTTCTTGTAGATATTGGCTACTACCCCCGCCTAAATCTATAGCCAAGGAAATCGCTCCTTTCTCTCCCTATCTCGAAAAGTACTTTTGGAAACAGCCGGTAATACTCTCACACTACCGGCCGGGAGGCAACAATGCTTATAAAATGACCTTGCCTTTATCAATTATTTCATCATGCAAGAACTCGCCATTGCAAGCTTTTAGGTATTGCTCCACCGAATACGGCCTTGGAGAAATATCTAGATCTACCTCCTCGGCTGTCTTCTTCAGAAACACTGCCTCCTCAATACGGTCTTTGCCCAGGTCCGGACTTAATAATGGCCACATCAATGTCGCTATCCTCTCGAGCTTGGCCTCTAGCATAGGAACCAAAGAGAATGGCCCGGTAAACCCGGATATTGTTCTTCCGCAGTAGATTTATATACTCACGTATAGTTATTTCAACTTGCTTGCCAGCCATCCGACCACCCTTTCGGTTTGTTCAACAATCTCCCTCGTATAATTCTCTGTATATTTTTCAGCCAGTTTTGCTTTATCTTAAGCCTCGAGAAGACCAGTAAGCTTGCCCAATACTACAAGGTCGTGCTTGCGCGGTCGAACTCTCCCAGATCTCTTGAAATACATCACCTCAAAAAGCTTTTTCTAAGGCTTGTTGACCACAGGAACACAGGCCACAAATAGCGTTTGCCCTCAAGATTATATTTGGCCGTGTCCAGGTCTTCATATGCGATTTCCATCCGGGCGTCGGGGATAGAAAAGGATATACAGTATTTTCCATCTCTTCTATGTTTATAGTACCATACGGTATTGGGAAAAACAATCTATGCAACCCTGAATCTCTTCCCAAGAGGCGAACCTCTTAATTCGGAGGCCTCTTATTTCTGCGTTATAGGGCCACGCCGGCATATAGACCTGGTTAACTGCTTCTTGTAACCCAAGCGCCTCGCATTTTTCTTAAGCCATAATAGGCAATATGCGCACTGTATTCAAGTAAACACCTCGCTCTATTTCGCCTTTTACTGAACTTAGTTTGGTAGAATGAGGAAACGTTTTAGGGGCGGGTTCCATACCGTAGGGTCCTGGTGGCGTTAAAAATGGCTACCAAAGTCACACCCACATCGGCAAAGACCGCTTCCCAGATCGTCGCCACCCCGAAAGCCCCAAGGACCAGGAAGAAGGCCTTCACCCCCAGGGCCAGGACCACGTTTTGGCGTACGATCCGGCCCGTGTACCTGGCTATCTCCACCGCGGTGGCCAGCCGGGAGGGTTTATCCTCCATGAGGACCACATCGGCTGCTTCAATGGCGGCGTCGCTCCCCAATCCCCCCATGGCCACCCCCACGTCAGCCCTGGTAATGACCGGGGCGTCGTTGATTCCATCGCCGACAACGGCTAACTTCTGCTTGCGGCGCTCGGCGAGACCCGCTGCCAGTTCCTCCACCTTAGCCACTTTGTCTTCCGGCAGGAGTTCAGCGAAGTAGGCGTCCAGCCCGAGGCTCTCGGCCACCCGCCGGGCTACCGACTCCTCGTCCCCGGTAAGCATGACCGTCTGCTGGACCCCTAGCTCCTTCAGGCGGGCGATGGCTTCCTTGGCGTCCGGCTTCAGTTCGTCGGAAATAATGATGTATCCGGCGAAGGTGCCGTCCACGGCCACGTACACGCCGGTGCCCTCGAGGTCGCAGACATCGTGGGCAATGCCCTCACGGTGCATCAGGCGGTCGTTTCCCGCCAGCACCCTTTTCCCACCCACCACGGCACTGATGCCGTGGCCGGCGATTTCTTGGTATTCACCCACCGCGTCCGCCGGAATCTCCCGGCCATAGGCTTCCCGGATGGACCGGGCGATGGGGTGGGTGGAGAAGGCCTCGGCGTGGGCGGCCAGGGACAGAAGTTCCTCTGCGGAAAAACCGTTGTAGGGCACAACCCGCGTCACCCGGAAAACGCCCCGGGTCAGTGTGCCAGTCTTGTCAAAGACCACCGTGTGGAGACCCGCTAGGGCGTCCAAAAAGTTCGCCCCCTTGATCAGGATACCCCGGCGGGATGCTCCGCCGATGCCGCCGAAGTAACCCAGGGGAACGGAGATCACCAGGGCGCAGGGGCAGGAAATGACCAGCAGCACCAGAGCACGGTAGATCCATTCGGAAAATGTGGCTCCGGGGATGACCAGGGGAGGTACCACGGCCACGGCCAGCGCGCCGAAGACCACCGCCGGAGTATAGTAGCGGGAAAAGGCGGTGATAAACTGTTCCGTAGGGGCCTTCCGGCCGGCGGCGTTTTCCACCAGTTCCAGGATGCGGGCCACTGAAGACTTGGCGTAGGGCTTCGTCACCCGAACCGTCAAGAGGCCCTGGGTGTTAACCATCCCGGCCAGGACCTTTTCGCCGGCTTCCACCTTGCGGGGTACGGATTCCCCCGTCAGGGCCGAGGTGTCTACAAAGGAGGTCCCCTCCAGCACCTCGCCGTCCAGGGGTACCCTCTCTCCGGGCTTGACAACGATGATTTGACCCACCGCCACTTCCTCCGGCCGGACCTGCTTGGTTTCCCCGTTCAGCTTCAGGTTGGCGTAATCCGGCCTAATATCCAGGAGGGCGGTAATGGCGCGGCGAGAACGGTTCACCGCCCGTTCCTGGAAATATTCCCCAACAGCGTAGAAGAGCATCACTGCCGCGGCTTCGGGCAACTGGTGGATGGCGATGGCGCCGACGGTGGCCACACTCATCAGGAAGTTCTCGTCGAAGACCTGCCCCCGAACCAGGTTCCGGAAGGCGGTCTGGATGACCGGTCCCCCGACCAGGAGGTAGGCGGCCAGCAACACGGCGTATTCAGCCCAGGCGTAGGGGGTGCGGTGGAGCTGCTGGTTGAAGAGGAAACCCACTCCCCAAAGAAGCCCTGCGGCCACGATCAGGTAGAGGGCCTTCTTTCCCTCTCCTTCCTCTTCTGCGGCCGCCGGCCTTCGCTCGCCCTGCTCCACGAGCCGCACGCCGGGTTCCACCCGGCTAATGGCCTCCTGGGCCGCTGCCGCCAGTTCCGGGGGCAGTTCCACGCTCTGGTCGGCAAAGTTCACGGTTACCCCTTCCAATCCCTTGATTTTACGTAATTCTTGCTCAATCTTGGCGGCGCAACTGGCGCACTCCAATCCGGCCAGGGTGTAACGCATTCGTTGTTCCACCTCACATCATAATAGCAAAGTAATGACGCCGAGCATCGTAATGAGGGCCCCCGATATTAGTTCGCCATACTGCTCCAGCCAGGCGAAGCGGAGGGTTTCCAGACCCCGCACCGAAAGCCAGACGATGCCGACCATGGACAACACGGTCACCACCACCCAGGCCCCGATGGCGGCTAGGGATGAAAAGACTCCCTGCGTGCTTGCCGCCAGAAAAATGGGAATGGCCTCCCCGCAGGGCCGCACCCCCAGGATGGCGCCCAGGGTGTAATCCGACCCCCGCCCGTTGGTGTGGGAATGTTCTTTTTTCTGGTAATTGTACCTATGACCAAACCCTTCTGGCAGGTGATCGTACATATGACTGTGCTCATGCCGCTGACCCTTTCCGGCCCAACCCCGCCAGAGGAAGTATAGCCCAAGGCCAACCACCACCAGGCCAATCAGCCGCTCCAACCCCCAGGTGATCCTAGCGGCCGCGCTTTCACCGGCCAGGGTAAACACCAGGCCGATAATTACTGTGGAAAAAAGATGGGTGATCGCTCCGGCTCCCGCCATCACGACCGTCCTGCCGTGGGACATTTGCCTGGCCCTGGCGGTCAGCACGTAGGGCAGCCAGTGGTCCGGGAGGAGGGTATGGGCGGCGGCTGCGGCAGCAGCGGTACCTACTAGCACGTATGTTGCTACCATGAAATAGTACCTACCTCTCTTCCGTGAAGTGGGCCTGGGCCTCGCGAATCAAGTTTAGGATGTGCTCATCGTCCAGGGAATAGTAGACCATCTTGCCCTCCCGGCGGTACTTGACCAGGCGCAAGGCCCTCAACAACCGCAAATGGTGGGAAACGGCGGGCAAACTCATATCCAGGAGTGCGGCCAGGTCACACACGCAGAGTTCCTTGTGGGCTAGCAGATAAAGGATTTTGGTCCTGGTTTCGTCCCCGAGGACCTTAAAAATTTCCGATAAACCGGCTACTTCCAGTACCCTGCCCTTCAGGTGCTCAAGATGGTCGGAAGGGCAGAAGGTATCACAGAGGTCATTATTAGGGTTGGAAGCACTCCCTTTATCCAAAGGATAATCACCCCTAACGATTAATCCATTGTTTAATTATAGTATATTTATTTGCCCCTCCTAAGTCAAGCTCAAGGGTTTCTGAGTTACCGATACTACACTTTTATCCAGCCCCTCGCTAGAGCCTCATGTAACAATAATCCCACCACAAAGGCGACCCCCATATTCCACATGGCGAAACCTGCCGTGACCAGAGTAACGTAAAATTCCTGCCGGCCGGCAGCCTCCGGCCTCGCCGTCAGGGCCAGTTCCGCTCCGGCAAAAAACAAGATCACGCCCAGAATGGCCGGAGGGAACAACTGCAAAAGAATATTTACCCCGCGATTAAAAAAGATGGCGACGGCAATAACCATAAAGCCCATGATAACCAGGCTGCCACCCGTCCGGGCGCCAAAACGGACGTGGCCGGCCATCCCTCCCGCACCATGGCACATGGGAACCCCGCCAAAAAGGGGGGCCAGGAGGTTAATTAAGCCGGTGGAAATGGCAATCTTACCCTCGGTGATAGGCCGCTGGGGAAAGAACTCGTTGTTTTCCGCCACAATAGCAATGACAGCATTACCCAGGGTCAAGGGGACCTGGGGTAAGGCCAGGAGCAACGCACCCTTGACCATCTCGGACCAGGTCCACCGGGCCAGAGTGAATTGCGGCAGGGAGAAACCTATGCCTCTCTTTAAATCCATTAGCAGCATAGGATTGACGGCCAGGCTGGTGCCAACCCCTAAGGCCAGCAACAAAAACATCACCGGAAATTTCCGGTTGCCTAGCAAGGCAAAGGTCATAATCAACGCTATAGCCGCTAAGAAGTAATTTGTAGCCATGGACCGGATGCCTTCCACCATAAAAGTCAAGCCGAGCCCCAGCACGATGCCTTGGACAACCGGCTTTTTGGCCAGAGCGGCTACCCGGTCAATGATGCCCGTAAGGCCCAGGAATAGCCATACCAAACCCGTGAAAAGCCCGGCGCCCCATACTGCTGCCGGCGTAAACTCGCCGGCCTGGGCTACAGAGCCGATACCGATGGCCTTCATGGGTTGAATAGGTATAGGCGTTTTATAATACAAACCGGTAACGATCTTGGCCATACCAAAGGCAAAAAGAAGGCCGGCAGGGTCCATCTTCAGAATGGTTATGTAGGCCAGGACAAAAGGGATAAGGGTACCCAGGTCACCGAAAGCCCCGGCCCACTCCATTAGATCGTAACGATTACCGGTTAAAAAGGAGGCCACTTCTTTTTTTGTGGGTAAATTTGTTTTACTATCTTGAAAACCCATTACTAAACATCTCCAATAATGCGTTATGGTCAAATAAGCATAGCGCTGTTTAAGAAATTCAGCTACCTTTGCCCCTGCTTAAAATCTCTGGATCAGGTAGATACCGGTCACAATCAAAACCGCCCCGATGCCGCGCCCTGGGGAAAGTTTATCACCCAGCAGAGCAATTGCCAAGATGAGGGCCATTAAGGGGTAAGAAGCCGTTATCGGTACTACCGACGAAACTTTGCCTGCCTGCAGGGCATGAAAATAGGCAAAATGTCCCACCACCGAAGCGGCTAGCCCTTCGCTCAGAAGGAGTACCCAGGTACGGGGTTCTACCTCTTTGAGGCTCCCCAGCCGGGATGTCGCCAAACCCCACAAAAGCAGCGCGGCGAACACGCCGATAGTGCGGATGAGGAGCGCTGTGAAGGGATCGCTCTTCACCAACCCCAGTTTAGCAAAGATGGGGCCTAATCCCCAAAAAACCATGGCCAGCAACGCCCAGAACAGCCAGTTCACCCTTTTCCCTCCCAGTTTAAAGGTAGACATATCGTGTGCAAAATTTAACCAACAATATCACAAACCGGCAAACCATTGCTAAATATCCACCTCTATCGTACGCCCTGACCCTCCAGGCCTACGAGGACGACGGAATTAACAATGGCTAACATAGTTAACCCCCTGGTGGTTTTCTACCCAACATTTGCTATTCGCCGGGAGATACGGGAGTTCCTGCTGAAGGGGACCGGTTCCCATCAAGCGAAAGCACATGCGGCCTCCCGCCCCATTAAAACCCCCGGAGCCTATCAATGTATGTTCAAATTTTGCCCTTCCGGTGTCCGGCTACATGCTTATTATGCCCTCCGCTGGACCCTCCAGGCGGCGAAAATCGCGGGAAGAGAGATAAGAGGAAAAGCCCCTTTACCCGGGCTTGAGCTTTAATAATACTTTTTTCTCTGCAGATAATCGTATACCAGATTTAACGTTTCACCGAAACGCTGGAAATGGACGACCTCCCTTTCGCGTAAGAACTTCAAAGCATCGCTCACATCGGGGTCATCGGAGAGCTGGATGAGGTATTCGTAGGTAGAACGGGCCTTTTGCTCGGCGGCCATATTTTCATAAAGGTCCGTGATGGGATCGCCCTTGGACTGGATGTAGGCGGCCGTCCACGGAGCCCCTTCAGCGTTGACAAAATACAGGGCCCGGTCATGGTCGGCATAGTAGCCGTCCAGCCCGGCTCGCTTAATCTCCTCTAAAGAAGCATCCTTAATCAAGTTATACACCAGGGCGGCAATAATCTCCATGTGAGCCAGTTCTTCCGTGCCGATGTCCGTTAGTACTGCCTTGGCCTGGGGGATGGGCATGGTGTAGCGTTGGGTCAGATAACGCAGGGAAGCAGCCAGTTCCCCATCGGGTCCGCCATACTTCAACTTTTGATAACGGAGCACTAAGCCTTACCTTTTCGCCAAAAGGTCCGGGTGGATCAGACACCACCCAAAGGGCCTTCTTTCCCTTACGGGGCAGGGAAGTCCTCGCGGCTACTTTAACAGGTATTTAGTTGCTTATTTTATTTAGTGCTACGTTGTGTTATAATATACCACAGGTGAAATCCCTTGAAGATAACATGGTTTATCATGCCGCCCGACCGTATTAGGCACATTGCTAAGCACTCCGTGACTCCTGAAGAAGTGGAGCAGGTAGCGTACGAAGACCGTCACCATATAGTGCAGCGGCTTAAGCCTTCCACGTCCAACCCTAGCGAGAATGTTTACCGCTTACTGGGGAGGACAGAAGCAGGGCGCTACCTGGCAGTAATATTTATCTATAAAGGCCACGGCCGCGCCTATCTCGTCACAGCCCGGGACATGACGTCAGCTGAAAGGAGGTACTACCTTGCGAAAAGAAGTTAATCTTCCCGCCAGCGATGATATAGAAAGGCTTGCCGACTTTTTCGACCGTACTGATACCCAGGCGTTAGATTGGGAGGATACTGATGTTGAATTCGAAAAGCCTGAGCTCGTTCACGTATCGGTACGCTTACCCAAAGAAGATGTAGCCGCCATTAAAAGAGCCGCGAGGAAGAAGGGGCTAGGTTACACCACCTACATCCGGATGGTGCTGCGGGAAGCTATAAAAAGAGAGGCTGGGTCATAAGAGTTCAAAGACACCAAGCTGGCCATTCAGGGAAGGTGTAGAAACAGAAACGACAAAGGGGTGCACCTTACACCGTCCAGCCGCCGTACTTCAACTCTTAATAACGAACTAGGTCAATTTAAAAACTACATCCGAGATGGTGTAGTCGCTGCGGAGGTATATTGCTTCAAAAGTTGTGCTCACATAAGTGATTTTTTCTTCACAGGGGAGCTCGTGGATCTTGTCCAGCTTCTTAGAAATCTTTTCGTAAATCGCGTTCAGCCTGTCCATTAACGTGTCGCTTCTGGCCAACTTTTCGTTAAGGCTCTCCAGTTTTTGCATTAGCAGGTGCCTTTCTTCACGCAGCTCGGCTATCCTTTCCCGGTACTCCTCCAGGGTGATAACATCCTCCTCGTAAGCCACCTGCTGTTTTCTCATGGCCTTCTCGATTTGGTCGAGCCTCTGCCTGATCTTTTCCCTTTCCCCGACCAGGGCCTCCGTGTCCTGGTCGAAGATAAATCCTTAATTCGCCAGATTGAACATCTTGGAGTAGAAGAAGTTAGCAACTGCCTACTCCATACCGCCCGGCAGATCCCAGCTGGAAGCTCCGTTTGTTTATCGGACTTTCCCACGGCCATCCGGCAAAACCGCATGGCCCTGAGGTTTTAGAGGTGGACGACTTGTTTAAAGCAGCGCAAGGAATTCCCCTGGTCTCAGTATTCTCACTCCCTGGTACTCCTTAAGGTCCAATAAATGGTCGTTCCCGCTCACAATGTAGTCCGCTCCGGCCTCCAGGGCGGCGGCAACAAGTTTGTCGTCGTCCGGGTCCCGGCATACACCCTGGACCTGGACCGTGCCGCGGACCAGAGTGGCGAACCGCCTGAGGCCTGCGACGTACTTCTGGGCCAGGTCCCTGTCAACGTGCTCATAGTAGCGGCGTATTTTCTCCCTCTGGAGTACTCCGGCGAGCTCTTCCAGAATGGCCGGGGAGATGACCAGTTCAAACTTCCTTTCGCGCCACGCGCTGACCAGCCGGGCCGGGGTGCCGTTGGGGCTGATCAGACTGGAGACCAGGACGTTGGTATCAAGCACCGCCTTGAGCATTTACGCCTTCCCTCGTCTCCCTGACGGCCTCGGCGACATCTCGCACCAGAGTGTCCGGGTCGACCTCTCGGTTTGCCTCCCAGACCTTATCTATGAGACTGAAGAACTCCTCCCGGTCCCTCTCCCACTTTTCGTATTCGCTGATGGGGACAATGGCAGCCATCGGCTTCCCGCGCCGGGCAATTATAAACTGCCTGCCAGTATAGTACGCTTCTTCGATAATCTGACCGAGCTTATCCCGGGCTTCAATAGGGCTGAGCACCTTCCGCATGGATAGACCCCCTTGTTGGGTAATTACCTAACTAAGGACATATTATCATAGTTGTATAATTCGGTCAAATTCCCAGGGCTCTCCGGCGGGACCGGGCGGCCTTTGAAGGAGGAAGCAATATAGCTAGCGAAACTGACGCGGGAAGCAATAGCAAGAGAAGCGAAATTGCGTTAAAAAGGTCTCATCGGACAGGACGCTACGTCAAAAAGGCCTTTCCTCTTTAGGAGGGCTCCTGAGGAGGCTTGCAGGACCAGGCCTCTTCACCGCTTTCAAAATACTGGTAAACAACCGCCCTATAGTGTATAATGGGAGCCAGGAGGCAATTATATACCTTTAAAATCCTAAGGTTACAGACATTATAAGGCTGTAAGCAGAGACGGTAAAGGCCGAGTATAAATGGCAAGGCGTGGTGAACACCATCCGCCACTAAATTAGGGGTTGAAAAAAGTGAAGCCAATTCGCCTTTCCAACCATGCCCGTGGAACCATGGAATTTCGTGGAGCAACAGAGCAGGAGGTAATTGAGGCTATTCAGACCTCCCCGTGGGAACCGGCGGAACATGGGCGACTGGAATGCCGAAAGAATTTCGCTTACGGACAGGAGTGGAACGGAAAATTTTATGCTACGAAACAGGTTAGACCTATTTTTGTTGAAGAAGCCACAGAAATTGTAGTTGTCACCGTATACGTTTACTATTTCTAGAACGGGGGTGTGGCCTATGAGAATAACCTATGACGCCGAGGTTGATGCGCTATATATTCGTTTCCTTGAAACTACTGTTACCACGAAGCATGTTGAGGAGGGCATTGCCCTGGATTATTCGGCCGATGGGCGGCTTGCCGGTATAGAAATTCTGGACGCTCGCAAGCGCTTCGGCAGCCCGGAAGTGTTTTACCGAGTGGTGTTTGAGGGCTTTACAATTATGCCGTTTGCAGCTAAACAGCTTTGACCATCTGTGTTAAAGAAACATATTTCTTATAAGTCCCTCCAGGAAGAAGGTATTTGTTTATGGCCTTGTCACGCCGCTTAAAGGATAGCGAACGAGATTTGCTAGAGCGTTGTTGTACACTTATCAGAGAAGTTATTCCCGGCGCCACTATATGTCCTATACAGCAAAAAATGATATTTTTTTCTGGAGCTCGTCAGAAGGAGCTACCGCATTGGTCCTCCTGGAAATTGAAAGACCCGCCTTTAAAAAAGCCCCATAGCGGGGCTTAAGGCTTAATAGTATTTCTTTCTCTCCAGGTACTCATGCACCAGATTTAACGTTTCACCGAAGCGCTGGAAGTGGACTACTTCTCTTTCGCGCAGGAACCGGAGCACATCGGTAACATCGGGGTCATCGGAAAGATTAATAAGCAACTCGTAAGTGGCACGGGCCTTTTCTTCGGCGGCTAGATTTTCGTGAAGGTCAGCGATGGGGTCGCCCTTAGACTGAATGTAGGCAGCCGTCCAAGGAGCTCCTTCGGCGTTGACGAAGTAGAGGGCCCGGTCATGGTCGGCGTAATATCCGTCCAACCCAGCGCGCTTAATTTCTTCTAAAGGAGCATCTTTAATTAAGTTATAGACCAGTCCGGCGATAATTTCCATGTGAGCCAGTTCTTCCGTGCCTATGTCTGTTAGAACAGCTTTGGCCTGGGGGATGGGCATGGTATAGCGCTGGGTAAGATACCGCAGCGAGGCACCCAACTCGCCATCGGGGCCGCCATATTGCGTGATTATTTCTTTAGCCAAGCGGGGGTTGGGGCGCCCAACGCGGATGGGATACTGGAGTTTTTTCTCATAGATCCACATAATAATTCAAAGCCTCCTCTAAAAGGTAATCTCCCAGGGCCAGGGGTCATCGATCCAGCGCCAGGCGTCGGGACTGGGGGTGGTCCCGTAGTTGGTCAAGGGCCCGTACCTCTTTTCGTACTGTTCTTTAAGTTTGGCCAGTTCCTGGGCCGCAGCATTGTATTCCTTTAAAGCGCGGTAGTCCTGGGGATGGGTATCCAGGTAAAGGTTTAGTTCCAACGCGGTGAATTCTACTGCCATGATCTGTTTCAATAACTGGCGCCGTTCATGTTCCATGATGGTGTAGCCCTCCTTTCACTTCCCAGGGAGCTTAACGCCCTTTAGGATGATAGGGGAAGTACAGCTCGGGGAAAATAGTACCCTTTGCCAATCCCTCCATAGGGCTCCAGCGGGTAGTGTATTTTTGCCAGGGCACGTATGCACGCGCCAGCTGCCATTTAAAGCCTTGAACTTGCGGTTCACTCAAAGGGAAAAACCTCCTTTTTTGCTAATCTGTTACTTTATCTTATTCACCGGACCCAGGAAAGGTTATGGCAAGTTGAGGATACAACCGGTTGCGAATTACTTGGTATCCATATTTTCCCTTCAGCTGCACCGTTCTTCGCCTCCGAGCATACTATGGTATTAACATCGACCTAAAGAAAAAGGGAAGGAGTGAGCCATGGTGGGAGGCTGGGGTGGCCTTTGGGGCAGCCGCTGGGCGTTTATCCTCTTCCTGATCCTCATCCTCTTGTTCTTCGGTGACAACTAAACCCCACTTAATAACAGCAGGGGCCAGAATTAACTGGCCCCAAAGAATTTTATGGCCTCTAAGGGCCGGGTCGGGAGCAAAATATGCAAAGTAGGCCAAGACCGCCCCTCGTCCGGCCCATTTTGCCCTTCCGGTGTATAAAGCATCCGCCCCAGGGATAAACTTTAGCCGGACTAACTCGGAGGGAGTTAAAGAAGGGTGTTGGTATTCATTGCAGCAACCCTGGCCCTCCTGACGGGGTCTTACTTCCTTGCTAATCGGCTAACCCTGAAGTGTCGGGCCGACCGCTGGCTGGCGTGCGGCTTGTTGTTTCTTTGCGGCCAAGTACTGGTCCTCCTGGTGGCCGGCGCCCTGTTGAAACAGCTTCACCAGGGCGCGGTTTTACTCCTTGCCCTAGTCTGGATGGCTGTAGGTGTAGGGCAGAGCCGCCTTTTTCCTTCTAAAGGTAACCGCCCCAAGTCGGAGCCGAGCCCCATCGGCCCCCCTCGTCTCCTGGCCGGTAACTGTCTCCTATTTTTCGTCGCCGGCCTGCTGGTCTTCAGCTTAAGTTCCCTGGCCGTAGGCTGGATTTATCTTCCCCCCTTTGCCTGGGACGAAATCTGGTACCACCTTACTCCTGTAGCCGCATGGATAAAACAGGGCGCCATTATCCAGTTGCCCGAAGCCCTCCTCTGGCAGAATTACGACCCTCAACGGGTTTCTCCGGACCAACTGGCCCTGGATTTCAGTACGGCCTTCAACTGGGCCAATGTTTATCCCCTCAATGCCGAACTCAGCGCCCTGTGGAACGTGGTGCTCATGAAGAACGATATCTTGGCCGATGCAGCCCAGCTCCCTTTTGTGCTGGTAGGGGCTCTAGCTACCTACGGCCTGAGCCGGTCGGCCGGCGCCCGGCCGGACTCCTCCGTCCTCGCAGCCATGCTCTTTCTGTTGACACCTATGATTTTAATCCAGCTGCGGGTGGCCTATGCCGATGCCGCCTTCGGCTCCCTGGTGGCCGCTTCCTTATATGCGCTGTTAAGATGGCAAAGGGAACTTAGCCTCAGTTATGCCCTGCTCCTGGGATTTGCCCTGGGGCTCATGATGGGCATCAAGTCTCCCGGAATCGCCTTCGCCGGCATCCTGGGGCTGGCCGCCCTGGGGTACGGCTGGCGGCAATGCCGGTACGGCCGCTTAACGAGAGGCGCCCTCATTGTCCAGGCCCTAGGGGCACTGGGAGGCTTGCTGGTAAGCGGCGGCTTCTGGTACCTCCGGACGTGGTGGTTTTACGGCAACCCCGTCTATCCCGTTCAGGTAACATTCCTCGCTTGGACGCTGCCCGGCATGGGTGATGTCTCCGAACTATTCATGGCCCATAATACACCCCCTGCCTATCACCACCGCCCGGTCCTCCTCAATATTCTGACTTCATGGTTGGAATTGGGCGACGAATCTTATAACTATTATTCCCGCACCCGCGGACTGGGGCCTGCCTGGGCGGCCCTTGCCCTTCCGGCCTTGGGGCCCTTTATCTTTTACTCCCTCCGCGAGCGCCGGCCGGCGGCCCTGTGGATGACCGGTCTTACGGCCTTGTTGCTGTTCTTCCAGCCGGCTCCGTGGTGGCCCCGCTATGTCCTCTACGTGGTGCCCGTCGGCTTGGCTGCCTTTGCCTGGGTGTACGAACGACTGCCACGGGCGGCGCAAGCCCTGGCGACCGCCTTATTAATCCTTCACCTGGGGGTTTCCACCACCCTCGCCCTCGGCGAAACCCTGGAGAAACTGCCCCTGGCCATGCGCCTGGAAGGGCCTCAACGAACCTTTGGCCGACTTTACTTCCAAGATTATGTTTGGGTAGACGAAGTGCCGCCCAGCCGGATAGGCCATACTCCCATGGCCTGGATCTATCCCCTATACGGAGGATTGCGTCATGAAGTATTCCTGGTGGATGCCCTATCGCCCTCCTGTTGGGCGGAGGCCATCCAAAGCCGGTGCCTGGATTTTGTGGTGGTAAAGCCCAATTACGGTCCTTACGCCGCCTGGGCCCGGCACCTGCCCGACTTGTTGGAATTCTACAGGAAAGGAGAATATATCCATGTCTATCGGGTCCGGCCCCAACACTCCCCGTAAGGAGGAGTTGAGCCTGCCCTGGTGCCTCTTCTATATACTCCTGGCCCTGCTAATCAGCTTCCTTTATTACCGCAACCCGGGCCTGTGGCGCTTAATAGCGAACTTAGGGAACTAGTCAGAAGGAGGTCGGGGCTTCAGCGCCTTACCCCATAAAAAATCAATCCCACCCCCAAAATAATGGTCAACATTTTGGCCAGGGAAATCTTCCCCGCCACGCCCCAAAGCCCCAAAGCCATCACCGTGAGCATAACTGTGGGGCCCACCAGGGCCAAGGCAGCATTGATCTTTAAAGCTTCTTCCACACGGTTTAACTTTAGCATGAGGATGGCGGCGGTCAGTTCGATCAGACTGGAGACCACCCTCACCGCCGCCATGGCCAAGACATGCTTTTCCGGTACCATTATCCACATCAGATCGTTTCCCCCCGTCCCCGAACTAACCGCAAGAGGAAGCTTCCTAAGGAAGTTTATGAAGAAGGGAGGGGGCCTATGAAAATCGTTGGACCTCCCGTGGAGCTCGCCCTCTAAACCCCAAGGCCGCCCTGAAGGAAGGATGCGAGACCCCGGCGAGGAGGATAGGGACCGGAGGGTAAACAAGAAAAGCCCGGTAGTCCCTCGGCTTCAAGCCCCGGTCACCGGCCCACCGGACGGGAAAAAGGGGGAGGCCGACAGAAACGCCGGAGGGGAAGAGATTGTCTCGATATGTCCTCCCTTTAGAAGATATCAATCGTCATCCGGTAGCCGGATGGACCTTATACGGTAACGGAATACGCCCCCCGGGGCCTTTACTTCAACTTCATCTCCTACCCTTTTTAATAATAGTGCCTTGCCCACGGGCGATAAATATGATACAGTACCCTCTTTCACGCTATCATAAAAAGGACTGACAATACGATACTTAAAAATATTTGGGGGTTGTTCGCTTAAATCCTCTACTTCTACCTCACTGCCTATAGTGACAAAAGGGACCTTATCACCCGCAGATTGCGACTTGTTTACGTCTTTGATAAGTTGTTCTATCTGTTTTATATAATCCTCGATAAGTTTTTCAAACTCATTACGCTCCTTTGAGGGTTTGGGAAAATATTGTTCAATAAGCTTGCCCTTGCCCTCCTCAACCTCTATTAAGTGCTTAACCAAATTTTCAAATGTTGTCGGAGATAGCATTACCCTGGCCAACTTAATTCCCTCCACTTCTACCCATTAAATGGAAAACCGTATACAAAGCGTAAAGGGCGCTTCGCCTTTCTAGCGAAACACCCTCTACAAAGAGTCTACCATCAATACAATGATTGTCAATAGTGCATGATCTTTACATTTTATCCTAGAGAATAAAGTTTATGGCATTCTGCCCGACCGGAACTTGGCTAGGTCATAATTACGGCCGCACCGATAAATACATACTGAGGGCCAGTTTCTGCGGGGGGAAGAGCTTGCGCCGCGGCCGCGTACCGACCCCATAGATCCGGACACCACCTCCCGCAAGGAGGACCGGACGCCCTGAGGCCGGCGGGGATTACCGGGTATAGTATTCTGTACTCCATACAGCCGATCTTTACGGCTTGGTCAATCTTTTAACGAGCATGGTACCGTAACTTCCCCGCGGTAGCCTGAAGGTTAGTCGAAGCTTCTTTTTGCCCGGGTAGAGTTCATCGTTATCGGCAGGATGGACATGAAGATCTGCGGGAAAAATTATCGCCTTACGGGGTGTAGACTTGAAATAGGCCTGTCGCACCTTGCGGAGGTTAAAACTGCCACGCTTCAGGCCCCTTTCCTCCAGGATGGCCGTAAAGTGCCGCTCGGACATGGCATCGGGGAACTCCATCCGGCTGGCCGCCAGGGGTAGAAAAAGGGAATCCAGGTAGGCCAGTTGCTTTCTGTCCAACCGCCGGTAAAAGAGATAGGGCCCGGCCACCCCGGGTACCGCCATGAGCTCAAGGTCCAGATCTGCTAAAATCCTCCTTAGCAACTCGTTAAAAAGAAAGCTCTGGTAGGCCGAAAACAGCAGAGAAAGCTCTTCGGCGGGGACCATACGCAGGGCCTCCACGTAAGCCTTGGGTCTCTCGTTTAGGAGGCCGAATATCTTCCTTTCCATGGTGGTCTTGGCCCGGGACAAGCAGGTGGCCCAATCTCCCCAATGCTCTCGAAAGAAGAGCTTGCGCTCCTTGGCCTCCCTCTTCTCTTCGGGATAAATGCCGGTGAGATAGATCTGCAGGCTCCCGTTGTAATGCCTTTTTAGCAACCTTTCGGCCAGGAAACCCATCTGCCGGTCCATGCTACCGAAACGCTGGTCGTCATAGTAATTGGGGTAGCCGAAGCCCCGAACCTCATCCACCCGGCGGGTGATGCGGGAGACTTCCTCCACATTTAAGGCGCGAAGGGTGAGGTCGAAGGCGTTGCCCTCCAGGAGGTCGGGACCCATGGGCCTGTCCATCCACCCGATACTCCGCAGGGAAAACTTTTCTTCCTCGGTGGTCAAATCAACGGGATGCCTTACCGTTACGTCATGAAAGGTATGGGCATGCCTGTCCTTTAAGCCCCCGTAGGCAAACAGACGGTAGGGGAGGCCCCGGTCCTTGGCCAGCCTCAGCAAAAGATCGATGGTATTCCATCCCCGCTTTTCCAGAATATACACCCGGTAAGGCCCCTTTTCCCGCAAAGGGAGACGGGCCAGTTCTTTTACCACAAAATCTTCGGGTAGCACCTTCAGTTTCATTGTCTCGCCCCTTAAGCCCGTTCGTCTTCTCCCTTAATATGTACCAAAATCTACGACTCCTTGCCAAGGCGGCCTTTGGCAGCCGGAGCCCCGGTTTCCCCGTGCCCCATGGCAAAACGCGGGCTTCGGCAAGAAAGGGCAGAAAAAGAAGAACCTCACTCCCGGGCCTTGTTTTCCGGTTCCCTTCCCGGTAAGATAAAAACTAACAGGTATACTATTTTCCGGGAAGGAGGATTCGCATGATAAGGAGGGCCCAGGAGCTGAAGAGGGATGTGGTTAAAGGTCTTAGGGGCGGCCAGGGGGAAGTGGAAATAGTCCACATTTTAGAGGCGGACAAAAACGAATTCAACGGAAAGGGAAAACTATTTGCCAGGTTCACCTTAAAGCCCGGGGTTTCCGTCGGCTGGCACCAACATAGCGGCGATTTCGAAGCCTATTATATCTTAAGCGGTAGCGGCCTGGTCAACGACAACGGCAGGGAAGCCCCGGTTCAGGCCGGAGATATGGTCCTAACAAGAAATGGTGAATATCACTCTATAGTGAACAACGGTACGGAAGACCTGGTGTTCATAGCGTTAATCCTGCTGGCGTAGAATTTCAAGGCTCTCTTTCCTCGCGGAAAGAGAGCCTTGCTTTACGTAGATCCCTATTCGGGGGCCGAAACCGTCAACCCGCCTATTCCCTGAGTTATCCCCACTTTTTGCAGGGCAGGCCTGCTTGGGCTTGGAAGCGAGCGAACAAGCTTTCGCGGCTGGCCCAGGCTTTAAGCTT
>LDZR01001725.1_pt1 | contig 24490 bp, 27 predicted proteins | sample 615371 | NCBI WGS metagenome assembly LDZR01 (sample SAMN03408294, study PRJNA278302) | terrestrial metagenome | isolation source: oil reservoir sample K2 | place: USA: Alaska, North Slope, Kuparuk formation | collected 2013
CTTGGCTCAAGGCTCCGGCAGGCTTCCCGGCAGGATTTAAGCTTCCTGCCTCAGTTGCCGGCCTCTGGCCTCTCAAAAGCCTCGGGCCTTTCTTAAGCCCTTCGCCAAGCTTAAGTTTGGCTGACCGCTCGGGTTTAGTCGCTCTATCTCAAGCCCAAGCAGGCCTGCTCTGCAAAAAGTGGGGATAACTCAGGTAAAAGCGTGGCTACAGGGCATCTAAAGCCGCGCGCATATCCTTAACCAGGCCGGCTGCCCGTGATATCCCACCCTCGGCCAGGGCCTGCACCACCGCGCTGCCCACTATAAAACCGTCTCCCAGAGGGGCCAGCCGCCTAAGGTGGTCGGCGCTGCCGATGCCGAAGCCCAGGGCCAGGGGTAAAGAAGTAACCCTTCGCAACCTTTCCATATAGGACGACAGGCCCGGGGGAAGCTCTTCCCGGGCTCCCGTAACGCCGGTAAGGGAGACGCAATAGATAAAGGCCGGGGCGCCCGAGAGAATCCGCCGGAGCCGGTCTTCCGGGGTTGTAGGCGCTACCAGGGGGATGAAGTCCAATCCTCTCTCCTCCAGCGCCTCCCGGAGAGGGCCGGCTTCCTCCCAGGGAAGGTCGGGGACGATAACTCCGTCTACCCCGGCAGCCGCCAGGCGGCGGCCGAACTCCGCCAGGCCGTAGCGCAATAGGGGATTGTAATAGCTCATCAATACCAGCGGTGTAGCTATCTTCGCCCGGAGAGCGGCCGCCAACTCCACAACCCGTGCCAGGGTAGTCCCGGAGGCCATGGCCCGCTGTCCGGCAGCCTGGATCACGGGGCCGTCGGCTACCGGGTCGGAAAAGGGGACTCCCAATTCGATTATGTCGGCCCCGGCGTCCGCCAGCGCCGGTACCAGCCGCGCCGTCTCTGCCAGGGTAGGGTCCCCGGCGCAGACATAGACGATCAAGGCCTTACGGCCCTTTGCAAAGGGGGCGGTCAGCCTTGCGTTGCCCATTTTCTCTTGCCTCCCTTCCCAGGATGTCCGCCACTTGCTGCACGTCCTTGTCTCCCCGGCCTGACAGATTGATAACCATAATTTCCTCCGGGCTCAACCGCGGAGCCAGCTTGGCGGCCAGGGCCACGGCGTGGGCGCTCTCCAGGGCAGGTATAATACCCTCGGTGTGGCTCAGGAGTCGAAAGGCTTCCAAGGCCTCGGCGTCGCTAATCGCCTCGTAGGTAGCCCGGCCGGCGTCCTTGAGGTAACTGTGCTCGGGCCCCACTCCCGGATAGTCCAACCCGGCAGAGATAGAATAGACGGGCAGGATTTGCCCGGCCTCGTCCTGGAGCAAGTAGCTGTAAAAACCGTGGAGCACCCCCGGTGTCCCGGCCGTCAGGGTGGCAGCGTGCGACCCCGTCTCCAGACCCTTGCCGGCGGCCTCCGCCCCCCAAAGTTTTACCTTTTCTTCCTCCAGGAAGGGATAAAAGAGCCCCATGGCATTGCTCCCGCCTCCGACGCAGGCCACCAGGTGATCCGGCAGGCGGCCACAGGCGGCGAACAGCTGATCCCGGACTTCCCTGCCGATAACTGCCTGAAAATCCCTGACCATTAGGGGGTAGGGATGGGGGCCCACCACCGAGCCCACCAGGTAATGGGTGGTCTTTACATTGGTCACCCAGTCCCGCAGGGCCTCGTTAATGGCATCCTTAAGGGTGGCCGTGCCGCCGTCCACCGGCTTTACCCGGGCCCCCATGAGCTCCATGCGGAATACGTTTAAGGCCTGGCGCCGGCAGTCCTCGGCGCCCATGTATATTTCACATTCCAGGCCTAAAAGGGCGGCGACGGTGGCCGTAGCTACCCCGTGCTGCCCGGCCCCGGTTTCGGCGATGATGCGCTTCTTACCCATCCGCCGGGCCAACAAGGCTTGCCCCAGGGCATTGTTGAGCTTGTGGGAACCCGTATGGTTTAAATCTTCCCTTTTCAAATATATTTGCGCACCGCCCCAATGGGCCGTTAGATTCCGGGCGAAGTATAAGGGCGTAGGCCGGCCGGCGTAATGGCGCAGGTAATAATTTAGCTCCGCCTGGAACTCTTTGTCTTCGCGTACCTCTAAGTACGCCCTTTCCAGTTCTTCCAGGGCCGGCATCAGGGTTTCCGGCACAAACCGGCCTCCATAGCTTCCAAAGCGACCTGTGGCATCCGGTATACTCATTGGCCCTCCTCCTCGTTAACCCTGGCTACAGCCTCCATGAAACGGGCTATTTTGACGGGGTCCTTCTGGCCATCGGTCTCCACCCCGCTGCTCACATCCACAGCATAAGGCCGCACCTTTCGGATGGCCTCGGCCACGTTTTCCGGTGTTAAACCGCCGGCCAAAATGATAGGGGGACCCAGCTCGACGGCCCGGCGGGCAATCTCCCAGTTGAAGGTACGGCCCGTGCCCCCGGCCTGGCCGGGAACAAAAGTGTCCAGCAGAAAGGCATCCACCGGGTATTTAGGAATAAGCTCGAGGGAGGCTGCATCCTTTACCCGTATGGCCTTTATTAAGCGTTGCGAGAGGCCGCGGCAGTACTCAGGCGGCTCGTCTCCGTGGAGCTGTAACACATCCAGCCGGCAGAAACTGGCTATCTCCAGGAGGCTGTACCGCGGCTCGTTGACAAACACGCCTACGCTGGTAACAAAGGGTGGAAGCCTAAGGATTATCTCCCGGGCCACTTCGGGGTGAATCCGGCGCGGGCCGGGGGCGAAGACGAAACCCAGGGCGTGGACCCCTGCCTCCAAGGCCGCCCTGGCCTCCTCCCAGGTCTTAATACCGCAGATCTTTACCCTTACCACGTGCCTTCCTCCTCGCGGATTCCTTCCTACCTTCACCTATCCCCTTTTGCGGGCTGCCCAAAGAGCTCGCGTATTTTAGCCTCCACATCGGCGGAAGTCACCAGGGCTTCACCCACCAGGACGGCGTCCACCCCGGCCCGGGCCAGGAGGACCACATCCCGGCGGCTGCGGATCCCGCTCTCGCTCACCACTAACCGCCCGGGAGGTATCAGGGGGCGTAGTTCCAAGGTAGTTCTTATGTCCGTCTTGAAGGTGTGCAAATCTCGATTATTGATTCCTATAATTTGGACGCCCGCTCTAAGGGCCGTCTCGATTTCTCCCGGGGTATGGGTTTCCACCAGGGCTGCGAGGCCCAGCCGGGAGGCCAAGGCCAGGTATTCCCGCAACCGGGCTTCCTCCAGGGCGGCCACGATCAATAGCAGGGCGTCGGCCCCCAGGGCTCTGCTGGCAAAAATCTGGTACTCATCGATGATGAAGTCCTTGCGCAAAAGGGGTAGGGGAGTAGCTTCCTTCACCAAGGCAATATGCCGTGGGTGCCCATGGAAGAATCTTTCATCCGTAAGTACCGAGAGGGCAGCCGCGCCGGCGCGGGTGTAAAGGCCAGCCAGCATCACGGGATCGAAGTCCGGGCACAGCACGCCCCGCGAGGGAGAAGCCTTCTTTATCTCGGCCAGGAGGCTAATGGAGGCACCCCGCCGAAGGGCGCCGGCAAAGTCGCGGGTAAAGGGTAGCCCCTTACATATCTCCTCCAGTCGGTGTAAAGGCAGCTCCTCCCGTGCGCGGGCCGTCTCCAAGCGCTTGTACTCCAAAATTTTATCCAACATCAGGCGGCCCAGCTTTCCGTGAACCTAATCAGGGCGGCCAATTTGCCGTGAGCCGCTCCGGTATCTATACTCTGGGCCGCCAAGGCCATGCCTTCCCTCACCGATGAGGCGACACCGGCAGCCATTAAGGCAAAGGCGGCATTCACCACTACTACATCCCGCGCTGGCCCCGGCCTGCCCTTCAATACGCCGCGGATAATCTCGGCATTATCCGCGGCCGTCCCCCCCAGCAGCTCCTCCGGACCGACGGGGCCGATTCCTATTTCCGCCGGATCGAAGAAAAACGTTTCCAAAGAACCCTCCTCCAGGCGGGTAATTTTCGTCGGGCCCGTTATGGTGATTTCGTCCAACCCGTCGCTCCCGTGAACTACGAAAGCCCGCCGACACCCCAGGCGGCCCAAGACGGAGGCCACGGTTTCCGTCAATTCCGGCCCGTAGACGCCGACCAGCTGATACGGGGCGCCGGCGGGGTTGGTAAGGGGACCCAGGAGGTTAAATACCGTGCGGATCCCTATCTCCCGCCGGGGACCGGCAGCATGTTTCATGGCTTTATGAAAGGAAGGAGCGAAGAGAAAACCCATCCCCACCTTCTCCAGACACTCTTCGACGCCGGCCGGTGGGAGGTCCACCCGTACTCCCAGGGCTTCCAGAACATCGGCGCTGCCGGCACGGCTGGAAACCGAGCGGTTGCCGTGTTTGGCCACCGGCACCCCCGCGCCGGCCACCACAAAGGCAGCGGCGGTGGAAATGTTAAAGGTATGGCTACCATCGCCCCCTGTGCCGCAGGTATCCACCAGGACCTGCCGGCGGACCTTAAGGGGGACGGCCAGGCGCCGCATGGTCCGGGCGAAGCCCGTAATTTCATCCACCGTTTCCCCTTTAAGCCGCAAGGCTGTCAAAAAAGCCCCTATTTGGGCCGGCGTGGCCTGGCCCTCCATAATGGCCTCCATGGCCTTCGCGGCCTCCACCTCAGTTAAGGACTGGCCGGCTACTACTTTACGGATGTATTCGGCCAACATGGCTCAGCTCCTCTCCCCTCTTCTCTGCTCAAATTCCGCCTTCACCCTAAGGCCAAAAAGTTGGCCAGCAATTTCTTCCCTTCCTCGGTGAGGATAGATTCGGGGTGAAACTGCACTCCCTCAACGGGAAATTGCCGGTGTCGTATACCCATTAACTCCCCTTCTTCGGATTTGGCGGTAATCTCCAGGCACTCGGGTAGGGTTTCTTCGTCCACCATGAGGGAGTGGTAGCGGGTGGCCCGAAAAGGGTTTTTCAGTCCCTTAAAAATGGTCTTCCCGTCGTGGATGATCGAAGAAGTCTTGCCGTGCATCAGGCGACGGGCCCGGACTACCCTTCCCCCAAAGGCCTGCCCTATGCACTGGTGCCCCAGGCAGACGCCCAAAATAGGTATCTTGCCGGCGAACTTCTTTACGGCCGCCAGGGAAACTCCGGCCTTGTCGGGCGTACAGGGACCCGGGGAAATAACGAGGTAGCGGGGCTTAAGCTTTTCCAGCTCATCAAGGCTAAGGACATCGTTACGCCTTACCACCACCTCTGCTCCCAATTCGGCGAAGTATTGAACGAGATTATAGGTGAAAGAATCATAGTTGTCGATCATCAGCAGCATGGTACCCCTTCCTTTACCAGAGGGTAACTATCCAGGGCTTGGAGCAAAGCCCGGGCTTTGCTAGAGGTCTCCTCGTATTCGGCCTCCGGGTCGGAGTCGGCCACGATGCCGGCCCCGGCCTGCACATAGGCCCGACCCCTGGTGAAGACGATGGTCCGGATGGCAATACAGGTGTCCATATTCCCGTTTAAACCCAGGTAGCCGACCGCCCCGGCATAAGGGCCCCGGGAGTGAGGCTCCAGCTCGGCAATTATCTCCATGGCCCTTACCTTCGGCGCTCCAGAAACCGTGCCGGCGGGGAAACAGGCCAGGAGGGCGTCCAGGGCCGTCCTGCCGGGCGCCAAACGTCCGGTAACGGTGGAAACCAAGTGCATTACATGGGAATAATTCTCTATAGCCATAAATTGGGGCACCCGCACGCTTCCCGGAGCGGCTACGCGGCCCACATCGTTCCGTCCTAAATCCACGAGCATGAGGTGTTCGGCGCGTTCCTTCTCGCTGTTCTTCAGATCCAGTGCCAACTGGAGGTCTTCCTCCGCCGTACGACCCCGCGGCCGGGTCCCGGCAATGGGGCGGTTCTCGATCACCCCATCCTCCACCCTCACCAGCGTTTCGGGAGACGAGCCGACCAGCTGTACTTCTGGAAAGTTAAGGTAAAACATATAGGGCGAAGGGTTTATCGTCCGAAGGCGACGGTACACCGCAAAAGTATCGCCTTCAAAAGGCACTTCCAACCTCCGGGACAGGACTACCTGGATACAGTCGCCGGCAGCTATATATTCCTTAATGCGCCTCACTTTATCTTTAAACTCCTCGGCGGTCATATTGGCCCGGCACCCGCCGGGCGCAGCCCCGATCTCCAGGCCCCCTCCTTCCCCGGGCTGCCCTCCGGCCTTCCGGCGGACGAGGTCGGCTACCCTTTGGAGGCGCAATTGTGCCTGCCGGTAGTCCTCCGGGTCGTCTCTCCGGGCCAGGCAAACGATCTTCACGGTGCGCAAGACGTGGTCGTAAATCAAAAGAACCCGGTTCAACACCAGATAAATATCCGGCAACCGGAGGTCGTCCCTGGCCCTCGCCGGCAGCTTTTCCACCTGGTGTACCAAATCGTAGGCAAAATAGCCTACCAGCCCTCCGAAAAACCGCGGCATACCCGGCGGTACGGAAGTAACTTTTAATTCGTCCAGGAGCCGACGGAGGAAGTCCGGCGTACCCGGGACTTCTTCTTCCCCGCCCCCCTGCAGGAGGCGGCCCTTATCAGCGCGGCAAGAATAAATCAGCAGAGGATCAAACCCCAGGAAGGAATAGCGCCCCAGCCTCTCCCCCCCTTCTATGCTCTCCAGAAGGTAGCTAAAGGGAGTGCGGCCGAGCTTTAAATACAGGGATACGGGGGTGTCCGTGTCGGCGAGCATTTCCTGCCACACGGCCACCATTTCTTTTCCTCGAAAACAAAAAGCCCGGCGCTCGGATGAGCACCGGCTCCGGTCATCCCTCGTCCGGCTCATCTCCAGCTCTCCTCTCCTCAGCTCACCTCGGCTAGGCCTCTCCTCTATGCGGCTGTTAAGGTTATAATACCTTGTAGCGCCGTCGGTGTCAACACATCGCACCCCTGATTTATTTCCATATTTTTTCGGGGCAGGCCTGCTTAGGCTTGGAAGCGAGCGAACAAGCTTTCGCGGCCGGCCCAAGCTTAAGTCCTGCCCGCGAGGAAGGCCTTTGCGAGCGAAAGCCAAACAGGCCGGAATAAGAACTTGGGAATGCACCAAATCGCGCCCCTAATTTCTTTAGCATGAAGGTAGAGTCGCTGTTTTTCCCTCCCCTTGCCAGGAAACGTTTCATCCCCGTTCAGTTCACGGCATCTCCGATGTATATTTCCAAGCATTCTAATAAAAATACTATGCCTTTCGGAGATATGGCGCGAATTTGCCGAAAGATGTACAGATATTCGCCTAAGGCGGCACTATTTCAACCTTTACTACCCCCACCAATCCGCATATAATGAAAATGCTTCTCAATTATACAAAAGGGGGTGATAGCATAGGCGGCTCCACTATTGAATGGGTAGCTGAAATCTTTTTTGTTTACTCGTTGATAATGACTTTCATTATCTATCATTGTTCTAATTCTTTAGCGAAAGGAGTTCATCGATGAGGCTTTCTAAACTGGTAGCGGTTCTAATGTTGATGGCAATCGTGACCGGTCTTGCCGGATGTGGTACCGACCCCAAACCGCGCGCGAACCCGGAGAAGGTTTCCGAAGAAAAAATAGTCAACGTTTATACGGCGAGACATTATGACGTGGATAAGAAGTTATTTGCTAAGTTCACCGAGGAAACCGGCATCCGAGTAAACGTGCTGGAGGGCAAGGCCGAAGAACTCATTGAGCGGATTAAACGGGAAGGTTCCGACACGGCTGCCGACGTTTTCATCACGGTAGATGGGGGTATCCTCGCCGCCGCCAAAGAACAGGGCATCCTCCAACCCGTATGGTCCTCCATCATCAATCAGAATGTGCCGTCTCACCTTCGGGATCGCGATAACCACTGGATCGGCATAGCCACCAGGGCACGGGTAATCGTTTATGCAAAAGACCGGGTCAACCCGCAGGAAATTACTACTTACGAAGATTTGGCCGACCCAAAATGGAAGGGCAAGGTGCTGGTACGTTCCTCTACTAGTTTGTACAATGTGTCCCTCCTAGCTTCTTTCATTGCGCTACACGGGGAGGAAAAAGCCGAGGCTTGGGCCAGGGGAATAGTTAATAACTTTGCCCGTCCGCCGCAAGGTAATGACCGGGACCAGGCTAGAGCCATAGCAGCCGGTATTGGCGACGTGGCTATTATGAATACCTACTACTTGGGACTGATGGCCAACTCCAAGGAGCCGGAAGAAGCCAAGGTAGCCCAGAAAATCGGCGTGATATTTCCAGACCAGGCTACAACCGGGACCCACATCAACATTAGCGGCATCGGCTTGACCAGACATAGCAAGCATACGGAAAACGCCATAAGACTGATAGAATTCCTGACAGGCAAAGAGGCACAGGAACTCATAGCGGCGGAGAACTTTGAGTTTCCGGTAAACCCTACCGCCGGCAAGCCGGAATTGCTGCGGTCCTGGGGAGAATTCAAGGCCCAGGAACTCAATTTCGACCTGCTGGCCCAGTATAACCGAAAGGCGCTAGAAATTTTCAGTAAAGTGGGCTGGAAGTAACAGGCAGGGGAAAGTATATGGCGAGGATGGACATCAAGAGGCAGATTCAAAGGGATTTTAGCGGTTGGCTAGTGTTTAGCCTCCTGGGGGCAGCATTAATTATGCTGCCTATCTTCTTTATTGTTTTTTCCTTGTTTCAAGAGCCGAACGAAAACTGGTTGCATATCAGACAATTCTTGTTGAGAGATTACATCATCAATACAATCTGGCTGGTAGCCCTAAGCGGTCTACTAGCAGCTACCCTGGGCGTGATCCTCGCCTGGCTGGTAGCCCTCTATGATTTCCCATTACGACACCTCTTTCGCTGGGCACTAGTATTACCTTTGACTATCCCACCGTATATAGCCGCTTACACATACAGTACCATGCTGAGTTATACCGGGATAGTGCAAACCACCCTGCGCAACAAGTTTGCCTACGAGATCAACCCGCATATCCTGGCCTTTTCATCCATTAAGGGGGCCGTCTTTGTCTTCACTCTTTTCTTGTTTCCTTACGTCTATATTATTACCAGGTCCTTTCTAGAACAGCAAAGCGGCTCCCTGGTCGAAAGTGCCCGGCTCCTGGGGCTGAGGCCGGCTGCCGCCTTCGCCCGGGTGTTGCTTCCCTTGGCCCGGCCGGCTATCGCCGGCGGTACCGCCCTCGTGGTATATGAGGTGCTAGGGGACTACGGGGTAACCAGCTACTTCGGCATCTCTACGGTTACTGTCGCCATCTTTCAAGTCTGGTTTGGGCTCTATGATATTGATTCGGCCATGCGATTGGCCGCCTGGTTAATGGTATCCCTCGTGGGATTTTTCGGGGTGGAGAGGGTCCTTAGGCACCGCCAAGGCCATAGCTTTGTGGGCAGAGGTAAACCCGTAAGCCTTATCAAATTGAGACCAATCCCTGGGGCAGTGGCCTTCCTGTTATGTTCTCTGGTGCTAAGCCTGGGCTTCATCGTTCCCTTGTTGCAGCTGACAGCCTGGGCCCGGTTAACCTGGACAGACGTTTGGAAGCCGGCCTTTATTGGGTTGACGGCGCAAACCCTGTACGTCGCGGCCCTGTCCACAGCACTGGTGATCCTCCTGGCGGTGGTGGTGGCCAACACCTTTCGCCGGCCCTCAGCCTTGGCCTATCTGGTATCCAGAGGGGTGACGGCGGGCTACGCCATTCCCGGCGCGGTCATCGCGGTGGGCGTGTTAGCGGTGTTTACCGCCCTCGACGGAGTACTATCCCCCCTTTACGCCTGGATAGGTCTCACTAAGGACAGGCTGGTACTAAGCACCTCTTTGGTAATGTTGATAGCAGGTTATATCATCCGCTTTATGGCCGTAGGCTACAACTCTGTTGAAGCCGGGTTTGCAAAAATCGGGACCAAGTATGTAGAGGCTGCCAGGCTGATGGGACTCGGGATAGGCAGGTCTTTTTTCAAAGTAGATCTCCCGTTGCTCAAACCGCATATACTGGCCGGATTCGTAGCCACCTTTGTCGAAATATGTAAAGAGCTTCCGCTCACCCTGTTGTTGAGGCCCTTCAACTTTGAAACTCTGGCCACAAAAGTATACCAGTATGCCCATGAGGAGCGGATATACGAAGCCTCCATTCCATCATTGATGATCATCGGTGTTAGCATGTTTTCAGTAGTTATTTCCTATTTCGCAGGCAGGGAGGTGCGGCAATGAAGATCCTGGAAATTGAAAACCTCTCCTTTTCCTTTTCGCCCAAACAGCCGCCCATCCTTAGCGGCTTTTCCCTCTGTGTGGAACAAGGTGAGGTCCTGGGAATTCTTGGGCCCAGCGGCAGCGGAAAGAGCACCCTTCTGCGCTTAATCGCCGGCCTAGAAGCTCCTGCGACCGGATTGATCAAGATCGCCGGAAAACCCGTAGCAGGCCCTGGTATATTCCTACAGCCTGAGAGGCGTGGGGTAGGTATGGTATTTCAGGACTACGCCCTATTTCCACACATGACGGTGAAGGACAACATATTGCTAGGTTTGCACCGCCTGGCCAAGAAGGAACGGTTCAATCGGTTGCGGGAAGTTCTAGAACTGGTAAAGATGGCGGGGTATGAACACCGCTACCCCCATGAGCTGAGCGGCGGACAGCAGCAACGGATTGCGTTAGCCAGAGCCCTGGCGCCTAATCCGGTACTGCTCCTGTTGGATGAGCCCTACAGCAATCTGGACGCGGAATTAAAGATGCTGCTCCGCAAAGAACTCCGCCGGATACTGAAAAAGGCGAATACCACCTGTTTGCTGGTGACCCACGACCCCGTGGACATTAGTGACGTGTGTGATCGGCGGATTATTCTCCACCCGCTCAAACAAGGACGGAAGTGAGGAAAAATTAGAAACCCGGCCGCGCCGAAGACCGAAGTAGACGTTCATGCTGCCGGCGCGGCACCGGCAGAAGGAGGAAAACAAGAGGCCGGCATGCAAACAAGAACAATGCCGCTTCTTGAGGCCAAACCCCGGCCCCTCGCAAAGCCGGCTTGGGTTACCTCAGGTCCGGTCTAAGGAGGGCGGCCCGGCCCAGGTATACATGCTTGGGAGGAAACCGGCTGTAGGCATGGAGGAGAACTCGGATGATGCCCGGCTGGCTACCCGGTACCGGGATCTCGGTGGCGCACATGAGGGCCACTTCGCCCCAGCCCAGGTGGCGGGCCGCTTCTGCCGGGAAGGCGGCGTTAAGGTCCGGAGTGACGGTGAAAAAGGCGCTTATTATAGCCGCCTTGTCGAGGCGGTTGACCTCTAGCATCTCCCGCAACAGTTCTTTGGTACGCTCCAGGATCTCACAGGCTTCATTACGCTCCACCGATACGGCGCCTCTAATCCCTATGACCCGTACCACGCCTTCCATATGTCCCACCTTCCTACCATGCTACCCCGAAAATAGGCTGTAGCATTTTCATTCTTCTGCTGATGCCGCCAAGGCGCCATGAACGTCTACCCCGAAAATATCTTCTATCCGGACCGGCATTGTTTTCGCTCGCTAAGTGGTCCTCGCAGACCAGCCTACGGCTCAGCCTCGGGCTCGGGCGGGGTTCCCGGCCTATTCAGCATCCCTGCTTCACAGGCCGGCCTCGGACTTCCTGTCCTCGGCCCCGCCCTCCCTCCTCGGCTTCGCCAAGGCTGCTTACCCGCTCGGACCAAATCGCTCGCGAGGGAGAAATGCCGGCCCGCTGTTTTCATCCTTCTGCTGGTGCCGCACAGGCGGCATGGACGTCTACCCCGTTACGGATTGTGTGACTGTAGCCGCTCCCCGCGTAACTTTCCATATCTCAGGAGACCGCCCGGTGGCCCAGGCCGATACCTACTTCGTCTAAATGGAGGAGTCCGATACCGAAGAAAACGGCGACGCTAATATGGTCGTGATACCGGGCAACGCCGATCTTGCCCCCTATGTTGAGCCCCAGGGCCTTAAACAGAAGTTGGGAGAGGGCCTCGCGGGTGGCTCCTGCAACCGCTCCCTCTTCCGCGTGGGTCTCCCGGATCACCCCTTCGCGTTTCGCCGCCACAACCGCCCTCTCTACTATCTTCTGGATGGAGCCCACGAATTCTCCTCCATAGTCCACGGCCGCGGCCCGAATACCCTGGCGGGCAAATTCCTGCTTGAGCCGGTTCTCCTCTTCCCGGCTCTCCGAAAGGGCCATTTTTATCGCTACCGAAGCCACCTTTTTGCTGCCATACTCCATGGCTCTCTACCCCATCTCCACCAAAAAAATGGAATACGTTTTTCTCCGGCCCAAGTAGAGTCTAAACGCCCCCGGCGGCGTCACCCCTCCGGGGAACCCGGATCCCGGCAATACTCCGTTTCCGAGCATTCCGAGCGGCCCGCGCCGGGAAGCCGGGGAAAAAGTAGGCACTTAAGGGATATGGCGACCACCCCTTAAGTGCCACTTTTTCAACGGTTATCCTCCTGCCATCCCTTTCCCTCCGGCAAGGGACTATTTCTTCAGCCAGGGCATCATGGCCCTGAGTTCGTCCCCCACCTTTTCGATCAAGTGCTCCCGCGCCCGTTTGCGCAAAGCGTTAAACACGGGCCGGCCCGCCTGGTTTTCCAAGATCCATTCCCGCGCAAAGGTGCCGTCCTGGACCTCCCGCAGTAACTCCTTCATGGTGGCCCGCACATGGTCGTCGATAACCCGCGGCCCCCGGGTTAGGTCCCCGTACTCGGCGGTGTCGCTGATGGAGTAGCGCATGTACTTGATACCGCCCTCGTACATCATGTCCACCAGGAGTTTAAGCTCATTGAGGCATTCGAAGTAAGCTATTTCCGGCTGGTAACCCGCCTCCACTAGGGTTTCAAAGGCCGCCTGGATAAGGGCTGTGCTACCGCCGCACAGAACCGCCTGTTCGCCGAACAGGTCGGTTTCCGTTTCCTCTTTGAAGGTAGTCTCTATGACCCCCGCCCGGGTGCACCCGATGGCCTTGGCATAGGCCAGGCCCAGCTCCTTAGCCTTACCGGTGGTATCCTGGTGAACGGCCAGAAGGGCAGGGACGCCTTTGCCTTCGACATACATGCGGCGCACCAAGTGGCCAGGGCTCTTGGGAGCTACCATAAGGACGTCCACATCGTCGGGGGGAACGATCTGGTGATAATGGATGTTAAAGCCGTGGGAAAACATCAGGGCATTGCCCGCCTTCAAGTGGGGGGCGATTTCCTCGCGGTAAACCCGGGGTTGGACCTCATCCGGTAAGAGAATCTGGATAACATCGGCTTCCGCCGCGGCTTCGCTCACGGTTTTTACCGTCAGCCCGGCTTCTTCTGCCGCGGCCCATGATTTACTGCCCCGGCGCAAACCCACCACCACGTCCATACCGCTATCTTTTAAATTTTGCGCCTGGGCATGTCCCTGGCTGCCGTAGCCCATAATGGCTATTTTTTTACCCTCTAGTACTTTGAGGTCGGCATCCTGATCGTAAAATATTACCGCCACCTTGTTCCTGGCCCTTATTCGCCAGGATTCACCTCCTCTGCCTGGTAATTGGAGTATGACATAATTATACTACTTATTCGCAATCCAGGACCAGACTCCTCCTGGATAAGGGGAAAAGCTTTCCTAAAACTCTATACCTTCCCGGGCCGCAACTCCTTCAGCAAACGGGTGCTTCAGCGGGCGCATTTCGGTTACCAGGTCGGCTGCGGCCAAGATCCTTTCCGGGGCGCCACGGCCGGTCAAAACCAGCTCCATTTTCGGCGGCCTCGCCTCCAAAAGGAACAGTACCTCTTCTTCCCGTAGCAGGCCTAAATGGAGGGCTACGTTGATCTCGTCCAGAATTAGTATGTCCGCTTCCCCCTTCACCATGACTTCCCGGGCGAAGGACAGGGCCTCCCGGGCCATCTCATAGTCTTCCGGCTCGAGCCCCTGACGCCGTACGAAGCCCCGGCGGCCAAAAGCCTTTAGCCGGATTTCCGGGGCCAGCCGGGACAAGGCCTTGTGCTCGCCGTAATCTGCTGTCTTAAGAAATTGTACGATCACCACCTTCATTCCATGCCCCGCCGCCCGCAGGGCCAAACCGAAGGCCGCCGTGGTCTTACCTTTACCCTCCCCGGTGTAAACCTGCACCAGGCCGCGTTGAAGTCCCGCCAAAGTACCACCCCCTTTCTCCCAGCCCTCCTGCCCTTTACCTTTGCCGCCACCCACGAAGGCCAACCCCGGCCCTTTTCTCCCTCCACCCCGCGCCGGCTCAACCTTCGTCCTTCTTCAAGCCCGTGAGGGCATAGAGGCGTTCCACTTCTTCCCCGGTAAGGGGCCGGTATTCACCCGGACGCAAGCCCTCGAGGGTCAAAAAGGCCATCTTAGTCCTCTTAAGCCTTAAAACCGGATGGCCCACCGCCGAGCACATGCGTCGTACTTCCCGTTTCCGGCCTTCACGCAGGGTTAGTTCCAGTATAGAGGTATCTTTCCCCGACCGCAACAGTTTAACTTCCGCCGGAGCCGTCATGCCGTCCTCCAGTTTCACGCCTGTAGCCAGCTTGTGTAAGGCTTGCCGGCCGGGAACGCCCTTCACCAGGGCCCGGTAGGTCTTGGCCACCCCGTAACGGGGGTGGGTCAGCCTCAAGTTCAGCTCGCCGTCGTTGGTCAGGAGCAACAGGCCCTCCGTGTCGTAATCCAGCCGCCCCACGGGAAAAACCCTTTCCTTTACACCTTTAAGCAGGTCGGTAACTTTCGGCCTTCCCTGGGGATCGTAAAGGGTAGTAACATAACCCGAGGGCTTGTACAGCAGGTAGTATACCTTCCTGCCCGACCACCTCACCTCCCGGCCGTCCACTTCCACCACATCCCGGCCGGGTTCTATCTTTACACCCATAGCCGTCACGGTGGTGCCGTTCACTCTAACCCTTCCGGCGCGGATCAGGTCTTCGGCGCGGCGCCTGGAGGCCACTCCGGCTTGGGCCAAAAATTTTTGTAAGCGCATGGGGCTTCACCGTGGACATTCTTTTGTTTACCAGGCACAATTTTAACCGAAGGAAAGCTTTTCTACCACCCGGGAGGTCGCGATATGGACAATCACCCGGAACCCTCGGTAATCTACTGGGAAAGGCGGCCTTCCCCCTTAGGTTATCTTACTGTAGCCTTAACCTCCCAGGGGGTATGCCGGCTCTCCTTTCCCAATGAAGGCCCGGCGGAAGTTCAGGCCGCCTTGAAGGTTATTTTCCCCCGGGCGGCCGTAAAGGAAAAGCCGGGGATCGCAGGAGAAATTTTTCAGCAACTGGAAGAATACTTTTCCGGCCGGCGCCGCACCTTTGAGGTAACCCTGGATCTCAGGGGTACTCCTTTTCAGCTAAGGGTATGGAAGACCCTCCGGGCCATACCCTACGGCACTACCCTAAGTTACGGCGAGGTGGCCCGCAGCATAGGTAAACCCAAGGCGGCCCGTGCCGTAGGAAGGGCCGTGGGGAGCAACCCGGTGGGCATCATCGTGCCCTGTCACCGGGTCATCGAAACAGGCGGTGGTCTGGGGGGATTTGGAGGAGGTCTGGAGATAAAAGAGAAGCTTTTGAGGCTGGAAGGCGCCCTTTCCCCTTAGCCGGCGACAGGCAGAGAATGCTTAGCCTCCGAACATAGCCCTACATATAACCACGGCGGCCAGCAGGCTGGAGATATCGGCTATTAATCCCAAGGCCAAGGCGTAGCGGTAACGCCGGATGCCTACGGATCCGAAGTATACGGTAAGGACATAGAAAGTAGTGTCGGTGCTCCCCTGCATTACCGAGGCGAGGCGGCCGATAAAGGAATCGGGGCCGTAGTGGCTTATGAGTTCCGCCGCCACCCCCAGGGCGCCGCCCCCCGAAAGGGGCCGCATGATGGCCAGGGGTAGCACTTCCCCCGGTATCCCGGCCACACTTAATAGGGGGTCCAAGAAGCGGGCCAGCAGGTCCATGGCGCCGGAGGCCCGGAAAACGCCGATGGCTACCAGCATGCCCACTAGAAAGGGTATGATTTTAACCGCCACCCTGAACCCGTCTTCGGCACCGGAGACAAAAACCTCGTACACTCTGATCCCCTTAAGGTAGCCGTAGGTGGGAACAAAAAGCAGGACGGCGGGGATGGCCCAGCGGGATATTTCCAGGATAACCTCGGTCACGGGATCACCCCCGGCGGCCGTAAAGGCGCCGGAAGAGGCGGTCGCCCGCCACGGCGGCTATCATACTGATGCCGGTAGCCATAATGGTGGGACCTACAACAACGGTAGGATCCGTGGACCCCGCTGCGGCCCTGATGCCTATAATGGTGGCCGGAATGAGGATTATACATCCCGTGTTCAATCCCAGGAAAGTACACATGGCGGGTGTCGCTTCTTCCTGGGAGGGATTCAACCGTTGGAGTTCCTGCATGGCCTTTAAGCCGAAGGGCGTGGCGGCGTTGCCCAGCCCCAGGATGTTGGCACTGAGATTCATCAAGATGGCACCGATGGCAGGGTGGTCCTGGGGTATCTCGGGGAATAAGTAGCGGGTCACAGGCCGCATGGCACGGGCCAGGAGGGCCACCAATCCGGCCTCTTCGGCGATCTTTAACAGGCCCAGCCAGAGGGCCATGAGCCCTATCAGCTCCAGAGCCAAGTTCACGGCCATCTGAGAAGCCTCCAAGGCCGCCTCCGTTACTACTGCGATTCTGCCCTGGATACCGGCCACGGCTATGCCGGCAACCAACATTAGAAGCCAGACCAGGTTGACCATCTAATCCCCCCATAAGCTACTTTCTAGTAAACTTATGAAGGGATGGTAAAACATAGAACTAGGATAAAACAGGCCAGCTCAACCGTACCCAGGGAAAATGAAAAATGTTAATGAAGGCCTGGATGAAGGCCAGCCACCAGGGTTGTTCCCGCATATCCTCGCCGGCGACCAGGTCTACGGTTACTTTGTGGTCCTCCCACTTAAATACCACCGCACCCACCTTGTCCCCCCGCTTAAGGGGAGCCGCCAACCCCGGCCATATTTGAATATCCTGTTGCCACTCAAGAGGTGCGCCTTTAGGCACGGCAACCACCACCGGTGAGGCCGTGACGGCCGGCACGGCCTCACCGAGGCCTCGGCTCACCGGCGCCATGGCCACCCTCTCTCCCCTGCCCATCAAAACCCGGTGGGTAAAATGCTCAAAGCCGTAATCGAGCAACCGCCTCGTCTCGTCATAGCGGTTAGGAGAGTTCATAACCACGGCAATGAGCTGGTGGCCGTCGCGGGTGGCCGAAGCCACCAAGACCTGGCCCGCCTCCCTGGTATAACCAGTTTTTACTCCGTCCGCTCCCGGATAAGCGTAATAACCCCACAATAGCTGGTTGTTATTGACCAGAAGGCGATCCCAGGGTTTTCCCGGCCAGGGAATAATGGTCTCTTTGGTGGCCACTATCTCCTTAAACTTGGGGTTTTGGAGGGCGTAGCGGGCTATAAGGGCCAAGTCGTAGGCGGAAGAATAATGGTCGGGGGCCGAAAGCCCATGGGGATTGGCGTAATGAGTATTCTCAGCCCCTATTTCCCGGGCCTTGGCGTTCATAAGCTTTACAAATTCTTCTTCGCTACCGGCGATGTGCTCGGCAATGGCTACGGCCGCATCGTTGGCCGAGCGCAGCAGCAGGGCATAGAGAAGCTCTTCCAGGGTAAGGGTTTCTCCTTCCCCCAGGTAAATCGAAGCCTCCCCTACTTCAGCCGCCTTCTTGCTGGTCCGCACAAGATCGTTAAGGTTCCCACGCTCTAAGGCCAATATGGCGGTGGTGATTTTCGTGGTGCTGGCCTGGGGTAGCCTTTTGTGGGGATCTTTGCTCCACAAAACCTGCCCTGTCAGGGCGTCCATGAGGATCGCGCTGGAGGCCTCGATTTGGGGTTCTCCGGCCCGCGCCTGGGAGGGAAATATCAACCATAATAACAAAAAGAGCCCGGCTGCCGCCCGACAGGATCTGTTGCTCCATATTTTACCAATAAACACCGCTGACAACCTCCCCGGCTTTGTTTATTCGCCGGAAAGGTGTCGATTTCCTCCTATTGAGGGCGCAGCAGGGTCTCGGTACGGCCTACTGCTTGTTCTTCCTTCTTAGCCTCCTTCTTGTTCTTCCCCATGATTTCCTGGATGCGCTCCAACACTTGAGGAGTTAAATCGAGCAGCCGGTCCACTACCGCATTGCCGTCTACCGGGAGCAAGCGTATCTGGTTTTTCCCCACTACCAGAAACCCTACCGGCTGAACCGATACCCCCGCTCCGCTGCCGCCGCCGAAGGGCAGCCCCTTGCCCCCGTCGCCGCCCTTATCCTCCTGCCCCCCTTCGTATTCCGAGCCGCCGGCAGCAAAGCCGGCCGTGACCCGGGATACCGGCACGATTACCGTGCCGTCGGCCGTCTCAATGGGCTGGCCCACCACGGTATTAACATCCACCATCTCCTTAATGCTCTCCATAGCCGTCTTCATAAGAGCCTCAATGGGATGATCGCTCAAATTCTGTTACCCCCTTTCCGCCGACTGAGCCACCGCCTCGGCCGCGGGTTCCAGAGCCGTATTCCCTATAATAGAATGGCCCGTCCGCCCCTGTAGTATGTAAGGGAAGATAGGGCAGTAGACGGGGCAGGAAACCGCTCCTGCCCCTTGGCCCTAACCTTAATCAGTTGGTCCAGAAGCGAAGTGCCCTTTTTTACCCGAAGGAAACTCACTTAAATCCAGTTGCTGTAGTCCCTGGATAATCCACTCTGCCTTTTCCCTGCTTATCCTACCTTGGGCCACCATTTCTTCCAGCCTACCCTCAACCGTCTCCGTGAGCCGCTCCTTTATCTCCTGCAGGCTAAGCCCTTTCTCGGCGGCCAGCTGTTCCAAGGTTTTGCCGCTGTGCAATTCATACTTCAGTTCCTGGGGTGTCATATCCAGGATGAAAGCCACGTCCCCGAGGTAGCCCGTTCCACCTCGTCCCCCGGGATGGCCCTTAAGTCTGAACATGAACATGCCCGGTCCACATGGGACGCTTCCTTCCTCGATGGCCTGTTTCATCCTTGCTCCCTGCTCGGCGCTGATCAGCCCCTCCGAAATCGCCGCGTCTACGGACTGTTGCCCGGCGGTCTTGAGGCGACTGACCAGCTCCTCCTGGCTCAATCCCAACACCCCGGCGAGTTTCTCCAGGAAGATCTGGTCCAATCGTACCGAGGGTTTGGCGGGTTCTGTCCCCTGGGCCAAAGCCATCCCCCCTAAACCGAGGGTCAGGACCAGTACGACAGCAGCTGCGACGAGTAGATACCTCTTTGCTTTGCCCACTTTACCATTCCTCCTCCTTGAATTTTTGCCGGTATTTATACTATACCCGCCCTTTATGAAATCAACCTGAGAATTTCGTAAGAAAAAATTAAGAAACCCCTTCTCCGGGCCTCCCGGACAAAGGGCTTACTTCTGTATTCCCCTTACCGTCTTCCACAACAGAAAGGCGCTCTGAAGGCCCGCCAGGATGAGCCGGGCAACGGGGAAGGCCAGCCGGCAACTGAACTCCGCCCGCCAGCAAGGACCTTCGAAACAGGGGATGACGGCCAGTTCTGGCCTGAAACGGCTGCGGGTTTGTCGCTTAAGATTTTGGAGCCAAAATCCCAAGAGGTTCCACAACAAGCCGGTGAAAACACCTGTAGAGGCCGGGTCGCCGGTGCCCACCTGGACTATACAGCGGAAGCCCTGGCACCGGGTGCCGGTTAGAAAACGGCCCCATACAGAAGCCAACCTTTGCCACAGCCGGAGGGCTCCCTTGACCAGGGGATACACGGCAGGCCCCCGCCTACCGAAACTACGGACGGTTAACGGCCGCGGGACGTTGACCTCCGCCAAACCCCTGCCCTTCCCGGAATGCTTCCCCAGAAAAAGGAAGGTGTCATGCCATTGCCAGGAAAGCCTTTTGCCGGGCAACGCAAAGGTAAGGTGAAGGACCTCCCCTTCCGCCTCCCGGCGGCGATAGTCCACCTCCACCTTCACAGGCCACAACAGCAGAAGACCAAGGCCGGCCAGGGCACCGAACAAGAGGCTCCACCTTGCGGGATCCATACTGCCCTCCCTCTTTTATTCTCCCCGGCCGCCCCTCCTCTATACGGAGCCGCGCTGGAAAGAAGGGACACCGTGATAGGTCAGGGTTCTTCGGCAAGGGCGGCCGCAATCTCCTTATGTTCTTCTTTTTCTTCTTCTAGAGGAGGGAGCTCCTCAAGGCTGGCTAACCCGAAATGTTCCAGAAAGCGGGGGGTGGTTCCGTACAGGATAGGCCGCCCGGGTACTTCTTTACGTCCCACTTCCATTATGAGCTCCCTGGACAGGAGGGTGTGCAGGACTCCGTCCACCTTTACTCCCCGCAGGCGTTCGATCTCGGCCTTGGTAATGGGCTGGCGGTAGGCAATAACTGCCAGGGTCTCCAGGGCGGCCCGGGAAAGGGTCGGGACTTCGGGCTTCAGGAGCTCCTGGACATACCCGGCGTATTCAGGCCGGGTACACATCTGGTACCCCCCGGCCACCTGCCTTATCTGCAGGCCGTGCCCATTTCTTTCATATAATTCCTGTAATTCCTCTACCAGGTTCTCGACTTCTTTCTCAACCAAGTCCAGGCTGCGCGCCAGGGTAGAAACGGCGACCGGTCCCCCGGCCGCAAAAAGGAGGCACTCCAGGGCGGCCCTTTTTCCCGGACTGGCGGTTTCCACCAAGGACCCTTCACTCCTTCCGCCACACTTCAATTTCCGCAAAAGCTTGAGGTTGGTAGAGATATACTCTGCCCCGCCTTACCAGCTCGAGGAGGGCCACCAGGGTAGTGGCCACCTCTAAACGGCTGGGCAGGGGCCGGAGCAGGGAACGGAAGGTAAGTTTGTCCTTTACCTGGGCCAGGCGGCGTAAAATGAGGCGCTGCTGCCCTTGCAGGGTGACGGATAAGCGTTTTACGGTATGTACCAGTTCCTGGGCCACCTGCCTTTCCTGAAATCGAAGGAGAACACCCCGATAGGCCCTTTGCAACCCCTCCAGGGTAATCCCCTCCAGAGGGTCCACCCGAGCCAGGGCTGCGGTAACCGCCTCGGCCTCCAAGGGCCGGCCGTAGCACAGGGAGGCCCCCTCCGCAAGAAGGGCCAGGGCTTCGGCCGCCTGTTTGAAAGGACGGTACTCCAGCAAACGCCTGGCCAGTTCCTCTTCCGGCCGAGGGTCTTCTTCGTCCCCTACCCCTGCCTCGGCGGGCCCTTCGGAAGGAAGACTGAGGAGCAGCCTCGCCTTCAAGGCTAAGAGCTCGGCTCCCAGGAGCAGGAATTCTTCTACGGCCTCCCCGTCCGCTTCGCCCAGGTGCCGCAGGAATTCCCAATAACGGGCCGTCAGCTCTGCCACGGGTATTTCCCTTACTTCTATCTCCTGCTCCTTTAGGAGGTAGAGGAGCAGGTCCAGGGGGCCCTGGAAGACGTCCAGTTCTATCCAATATGCCACGGGATTCCTATACCCCCATAGCCGCCCGTACCTCGGCGATGGTGGAACCGGCTACCTCCCTCGCCCTGGCCGCCCCGGCCTGCAAAATGTCCTCCAGCAACTCCGGCCTTTGCATGAGCCGTTGCCGGCGCTCCCGCAAGGGCTCCAACACCTCATTGAGTCTGTCCGCCAGCCGCCGCTTGCACGCCACACACCCGATGGCCCCCGCCCGGCAGCTGACCCGGGTTTCCTCTACTTCTTCTCGGTTGTAAATTTCGTGGTAAGTGTGAACCACGCACACCTCAGGGTGGCCCGGATCGGTCTTGTGGATACGGGCGGGATCGGTGATCATCAGGCGTACCTTTTCCGCCACTTCTTCCGGGGTCGCCTCCAAAGGAATATCGTTGCGGTAGCTCTTGCTCATCTTGCGGCCGTCAATTCCGGGCAGCAGGGACACCCTGGACAGGAGGGCCTTTGGCTCCGGAAAAAGGGCGACCCTATAAAGGTGATTAAAGCGCCTGGCCACCTCCCGGCAGAACTCCAGGTGGGGCAACTGGTCCTCTCCTACCGGTACGGCGCTGGCCTTGTAAATGAGAATATCCGCCGCCTGGAGGAGGGGATAACCCAGGAAGCCGTAGGTCGATATATCCTTGCCCTCCTGGCCCAACTGCTGCACCTGATCCTTGTAGGTGGGCACGCGCTCCAGCCAGGAAAGGGGCGTTATCATGGAAAAGAGCAAGTGGAGTTCGGCATGCTCTTTGACGTGGGACTGGACGAAAATAGTGCTGCGCTCCGGCTCCAAGCCCGCACTCAGCCAATCCAAGAGCATCGACCGGATATTTCCCTGCAACTCCTCCGGGCTGTCGTAAGCCGTAGTTAAGGCGTGCCAGTCGGCTATGAAATAGTAGCACTCATGTTCTTCCTGTAGACGCACCCAATTCTCCAGCACGCTTAGGTGTCCGATATGCAGCCTCCCCGTAGGCCGCATACCGCTCAAAATCCTCTCCTGTGCCATGCCTTTAACCTCCATGGTAAACCCTTATATGACGCTAAATCTGCTTACCGTATCGATGAAATTGAGGACCAGGTACACCAGGGGACGCATGATCTTCCCCACAATGCCGGTAGCGACCAGCAGAAGCAGTATAAGGGGGCCTACGCTTTCCAACTGGTAGAGGTAACCGGCACTCTGGCGGGATACAAGGCCGGCCAACACCCGGGAACCGTCCAAAGGAGGCAAGGGCAGCAAGTTAAAAACCGCCAGGACTACATTATACATTACGCTCAAGTGGAGGAAAGTCAAAATAAAGGGTTCGTTTAGCCCCCGGTAAACGGACACCTGCAATACAACGGCCGCCAAATAGGCTAAGACCAGGTTTATCAAGGGCCCGGCCAGGGCTACCAGCATCATGCCTTTGCGCCGGTCCATTTGAAAATAATAAGGATTCACCTGGACCGGCTTCGCCCATCCAAAACCGGCCACCAAAAGGAGGAGGGTGCCCAGGATGTCCAAATGGGCCAAGGGATTTAGGGTTAACCTGCCCTGGTATTTGGGGGTGGGGTCCCCCAGGAGGTAGGCCACCTTCCCATGAGCATACTCATGGAAGGTGAGGGCCAGGAGTATGGCCGGGATGCTGGCCAACAGGTCTCCCACATTATTCAAAAACAAGGCGGTCACTCCTTCATTTCAGCCTGGCCGGCAGTACGTCATACCGGAGTAAATCCTCATAGGTTTCCCTTTTGATTATGAGGTCCGCCTGGCCTTCCTTGACCAGAACTGCCGCGGGCCTACCCAGACGGTTGTAGTTGCTGGCCATGGCATAACCGTAGGCGCCGGTGCATGGGGTCAGCAGAATGTCGCCCGGCTCCACCTCCGGCAGGGCAACATCCCATATGAGCATGTCTCCCGACTCGCAGCACTTCCCTGTAATGGACACCACTTCGGTAGCTTCGGCCGCCGCCTTATTGGCCAGGATGGCTTCGTAACGGGCGCCGTACAGGGCCGGACGAATGTTGTCCGCCATGCCCCCGTCCACCGCCACATACTTCCGGACGCCGGGGATTTCTTTGACGGAGCCCACGGTATAGGCCGTGCTGCCAGCCGTCCCCACGATGGCCCGTCCCGGTTCCACAACAACCTTCGGCACCTTAAGGCCCCGCCTTTGGGCTTCCCCGTGCACTCCTTCCATAATGGCCTCGGCATAAGCCTCGACAGGCGGAGGATTGTCGCCCTTGGTATAAACAATGCCGAAGCCCCCGCCCAGGTCCAGTTCCTCCGTTATGAGGCCGGTGGTGTTCGTTATCTGGTCGATGAAGGCCATCATAACTTCGGCGGCGTGGCGGTAAGGCTCCACATCGAAGATCTGGGAACCTATATGACAGTGCAGGCCTTTATATTCCAGCCCCGGCCTCTCCTTTACCCTTTTCACGGCGGCTATGGCCTGTCCGTTGGGGAGGCTAAATCCGAACTTGGAATCTATTTGGCCGGTCCTAATATATTCATGGGTGTGGGCTTCAATACCCGGAGTAAGGCGCAGGAGGATGGGCACCTTCTGCCCCCGCTCTTCTGCCAGCCGGGCCAGGAGTTCCAGCTCGAAGAAGTTATCCACTACTATCCGTCCTACCCCTGCCTCCAGGGCCATTGTAAGTTCGGCGTAGCTCTTATTATTGCCGTGGAAATAAATGCGGTCGGGTGGAAACCCGGCCTTCATGGCCGTATAGAGCTCTCCTCCGGATACTACGTCCAAACCCAGACCCTCTTGTTGAATAATGCGGCACACCGCTACGGTCAAGAAGGCCTTGCCGGCATAAATCACCTCGGCGTTGCCATACTTATGAACGAAAGCCCGGTGGAACCGGCGACAATTCTGACGGAGGAAGTCTTCGTCAAAAATATACAGCGGTGTACCGAATTCCCGGGCCAGGTCAACTACGTCGCACCCCCCTATCTCGAGGTGGCCCCATCGGTTGACCCGCATGGTTCCGTGAAACTCCATCCGTTTTCCCCTTTCCCCCCAATTATATCTTCATTTTACTCAAGGGCGGGGCTGCTGTCCAGGAATGGCGTAACTGAGTTATCCCCACTTTTTGCAGAGCAGGCCTGCTTGAGCTTGGAAGCGAGCGAACAAGCTTTCGCGGCTAGCCCAGGCTTTAAGCTT
>LDZR01000636.1_pt1 | contig 24457 bp, 36 predicted proteins | sample 615371 | NCBI WGS metagenome assembly LDZR01 (sample SAMN03408294, study PRJNA278302) | terrestrial metagenome | isolation source: oil reservoir sample K2 | place: USA: Alaska, North Slope, Kuparuk formation | collected 2013
GATATTTCATCTTCGGTCTGCTCGACAATAAGATCGAAATTGTCGGAAAGCTTTGCTAATTGCACTAAAACTCCTGTTGATGGTGACATGGGGTATGAAGAGATAAAGTTGCATCCGCCGGCTAAAGCGCCGAATGCAACTGCTTCAGCACCGCTCAGCAGAAATTGATCACATATTTGTTTATTTTGCTTCAGCTTGGTAATCGAAAGCTTCTTTTTCGATGCAAGACCATTTTCATATCCGGATTTTACCGCCTCAAGATTCTGGAATATTACTTCTTTGCTCTTTTTTGAAAAATACTGTTTGACAATGTTCAGGGTATTTTCAAGATCAACTCCTAGTAAAGCTGTTGCAAAACCAATCATCACAGAATTTGCATAAATTTTGTTTCCCAGTGCACTGGCAGTCTTCAAAAGAGGTATGCGGAGCACCTTCAAAGTATCATCGATACCTGGAAATTCCTCATCAACCACCAGAATCGAATCACTGCTTAATCTGTTTGATATACGTTTTAAATGCGAGACATCGTTTGATAAAAAGAGAGCAAAATCTGCTTTCTGTTTGAAAGCACGCACCGGTATATCGCTGACCCTTATTAAAGTAGAGTTACTTCCTCCTCTTACTCTTGACATATACTCTTTATAGCTGAAGACGTTCAATCCGGCTTTTTTGAAAATTTTTGGCAGTAAAACTTCAACTGTTTGAATACCTTGCCCTGCTTCACCAGCAATAATAAATAATAAAGGAATACTCCATAAAACTCACTCCTTAAAATTTTGGAAAAACAATAAAAGTTAAGGCTTGTTTTATTTAATTCTATCACAAGTTTTACTTTTCAAGTTGTAGAATCTTTTTGGAGAGATTGCATGTTTTTAGCTATAACCCTTTTGAGCCGTGTGGCATTGTTAGGATTAATAGTATTTGTTGTGATTCAGTCTTATTCTGCCAGGATTTCACTGGCGAAAATCTTCAACACTAAAAAACCCTATATACTTGGTTTGATTGGTGGCATCTTTGGTGTGGCAGGTAATTTCCTTGGTTTGCCTTACAAAGGTGCAATAATCAATTTTCGAGATATGGGTATAATTGTTACAGCCCTTTATGGGGGTTTTCCAGCGGCTTTGATAGGCAGCACGATTGCTTCCATTCACAGATATTTACTTGGCGGTCCAGCGGCTTTTGCGTGTGCCCTGGGGACAATCGGCGCCGGGCTATTTTCAAGTGTTTTTAGAAAACGATTTTTCCATTCGAAAAACAAAATTCTTGCAGGGAGCGTAGTTGCTATTTTTGCGGAGTTAATACACCTATCGATAGCCTATTTTTTTATATACCCACCAGAACTGGCGGCAGATATCGTTTTCAATGCACTAATCCCGATGACTGTGTCGAATTTTCTCGGTGTTGGACTCACACTCACTCTGGTTAAACAGAGTGAGCTGTATGTAAAAAATTTTTCCTCGCAGATTTTCTCAATCACACTTAGAGTTTTTGAAAGCGCTGTTAGACTACTGGAAAATCCAAATATGGAGAATCTAAACCTCTTTTCAAAAGATCTGGCAAAAATACTGAATGTCGATAAATTAACAATAAAACTCGAGGATGAGTTTAAACCAGAGAGAAAAAAGGGCGAATGCAGGCTCTTTATCCCACTAATTTCCAGAGGAAAGATCATCGGTCGAATCGTCGTTGAAAATCGAGATGGTTTCGACGAGGACCAGATTTTCATGATAAAGCAAATTTCAAAGTTCGTTGAGATAGTTGTTATTGGTGCTACAGCTGTTCGTGAGGCAATACTTGCCCGGGAAGCAATGATGAGAGATTTCATGTCCAAGTTAGGTCCACATTTTATTTTCAATACACTTGCAAGCATCAGATATCTTACTGTTAATAATGCAAATGACGCTGTAAAGATGATCGATAATCTATCAGAGTTATTGAGATATTATTTCAAAAATCAGAAGGCTTTTGTCTCTCTTGATGAAGAAATCAAAATAATCGAGTGTTATTTGTCGATAATGAAAGCGAGATATGGCGATATTTTGAGTTATCATATAAATGTAACAGGAGATTTTAGAAATCATCCTGTTCCGCCCATGATTCTTCAACCAGTAATTGAGAATGCAGTTGAGCATGGCGAAAAAAATGGAAAGATCTATGTAAAAATAGAAGCTGAAAAATATGGCGATTGTATGATTTTGAAAGTTTCTGACAGCGGTAAAGGTTTGTCCAGGGGTTTTAAGAAAGGCGTTGGAATGAAACTCCTGGAAACAAGATTAGAAAATATTTACTCAAAAAAAGCGAGTGTAAAATATGTAAACGATAACGGACTGACAGTTTTAATAAAAATTCCGCTGGAGTGTGAAAGTGTGAATATGTATGATAAAAGTGGCTATTCTGGAAGATGAGCAGCTTGCCAGGGACAATTTAGAGCAGTTGATCAGAAAATATAGTGAATTTGAGCTGGTGGGATCTTTTTCAACAGGAAGAGAATTGTTGAGACATCTGAAAGATATCGATGTTGTATTTTTGGATGTGCGGCTTTCTGGCGAATCTGGTTTAGATGTTTCAAAAAAAATAAAAAGTACGGGTATCGTCTTTGTAACAGCATATCCAGAATATGCCGTGGAAGCTTTTGAAGTAAATGCCATAGATTATCTGGTTAAACCTGTGAGTGAAGAGCGATTCAGTGAATGTGTTGAAAAAATCTCACAGATTTGTTCACGATCGCTTGCCAAACTTCCTGTAAAAGATTTTGATGGAATATTATTGATTGATTTTAAAGATATTCTTTTCATAGAAGCTTTTGGGAAAAAATGCATGGCATGCACAATAAATGGAGAATATGAAGTTTATCATTGGAATATATCCCATCTTGAGAGAAGACTTCCTCGAGAATTCGTCAGAGTTCACAAGTCTTATATTTGCAACCTCGAGCACGTGAAAAAAATATTATGTTCTCCATGTTTTCAAATAGAGATGGAGAACTCCAAATTGATACCTGTTTCGAAAAAATATCAGAAATTTGTCAAGTCTGTTTTGTTGCGTTGAAGATTATTTTCCACTCATTTGTTCCAAAAAAAATGCTATTTATTCCCTCCTTGTTTTTCCTAGACCATAGAATAGTTAATACAAACTAAGGTGGGAGGGAAGGAAATGAACTCGCTGGTGCTTATGTTGATCTCTTTTTTTGGTTATATAATTGCGTACAACACATATGGAAAATGGCTTTCAAGGAAATTATTTCAGCTTAAGGATGATAATCCAGTACCTTCAAAGAAATTTCAGGATGGAGTTGATTATGTTCCTACCAAGAGACATATTTTACTCGGTCACCACTTTACCACAATAGCAGGAACAGGACCCATAGTTGGTCCTGCAATAGGTGTCATTTGGGGTTGGCTGCCAGCATTCCTCTGGGTATTCCTTGGGCCAATATTTGCAGGTGGTGTTCATGATTTTGCCTCGTTAGTTATCTCATCACGACATGGTGGTAAAACGCTTGGTGAGATGACAAAGGGAATAGTTTCAAACAGGGTAGGGGTGATCTTTCTAATTCTGATTCAATTTCTTCTCTGGTTAGTTGTTGCAGTTTTTGCTATGATTATGGGAATTTTACTTGACATGTATCCTCAAAGTGTCCTGAGCATCTGGATGGAGGTTCCCATAGCTATTTGGGTTGGTTATATGGTCTATAAGAAGGGAAAAAAGGATACCTTTTATTCTATCTTGGGTTTGATACTTCTCTATGTCTTTGCTGTTATTGGTATATATCTTCCCATGAAAATACCTCAAATGGGCCCTGTTTCACCGATTGTAACCTGGATAGTGATACTCCTTGTTTATGCTTATTTTGCCTCTACTTTTCCGGTGCAAACACTTTTACAACCGCGTGATTATATAAACTCACACGAGCTCTTGGTACTCATGGCTGTTCTCTCAATAGGGGTTATAATATCAAGACCACAGGTAGTAGCTCCAGTTTATCAGCATGCGCCTGGTGCCCCAAATCTGTGGCCTGTTCTTTTTGTGACGATAGCTTGCGGAGCTATAAGCGGTTTTCACAGTCTTGCTTCCTCAGGAACGACAGTCAAACAACTTGAAAGAGAAACAGATGCGCAATTTGTCGGTTATGGCGGTATGCTTCTTGAGGGAGCTCTTGCGACATTAATCATCATAGCAGTGACAGCTGGTGTGGGAATGTTCGGAGCCGGAAGTTCTGGATATTTCAATTATTACTCCTCTTGGTCCACAACCGCTGGAGCAGGGTTAGCTGCACAATTGAAAGCAATTGTTGATGGTGCTTCTAATTTAATGAAAACAGTAGGTATACCTAAAGAATTGGGAGCTACATTAATGGCAATTTTTGTTGTGTCTTTTGCTGGAACAACACTTGATTCTGCTACGAGAATACAGAGATTCGGATTAGAAGAGCTGTTCAGGGGCAAAGGCAAAAAACCGATAGGACCTTTTAAAAATAGATATTTTACAACTTTTGTCGTAGTAATAGCCGCATTCGGACTATGTATGGTTTCACCTGACGGAAAAGGTGCATTAAAATTGTGGCCAGTGTTTGGCGCGTTGAATCAGCTTCTTGCCGGCCTTGCCTTGATGATAGCAACAGTATACTTAGCTAAAAAGAGAAAACCTATCTGGCCGACCTTGCTTCCAATGATCTTTATGCTTCTCATGACTGTCTGGGCTACTATTTCAAATCTAACCGGTTATATTCGGTCACAAAACTGGCTTCTTGTTTTCATAACACTTGTTACGTTAATTATAGCTGTATGGATGATAATAGAAGCCTTTATATCGATGGCAAAAGCTTATAAGAAAAAACAGGTTTATCAGGAAGAATTCGCGAAATCTGATGAATAATATTTCTCTGTCAAATTTTGCCAAAATATAATGATGTGGGGTTTACCCACATCATTTTTATTTTCAATCACCAAAAAGATATTTTGAATATCATCGAAATTATTCAGTCGTTTAGTTTTGAATATAGTAATTTCTATCTTTATGAAAAAAATCGAAATAATAATTTCAATTCATTGTTGCCTGAGTAGCTCAAAATAATAGTATAATCAAGCTTGCTGAATCCGTTTTTAAGATTAATAGTTGACAGAAATAAGTTATTGTAATAAAATCGCCATTTGGTACGTCATCGAAGGGAGGATATAAATGCCAACTATAAACCAGTTAATCAGGCTTGGTAGAGAAAGAAAAGTTGAAAAACCAAAAGCACCGGCTCTTCAGGGAAATCCGCAAAAGCGCGGAGTCTGTGTTCGTGTAACCACGATGACGCCGAAGAAACCAAATTCAGCGTTGAGAAAAATTGCAAGGGTCAGGTTGTCGAATGGTATAGAAGTCACGGCTTATATACCTGGAATAGGCCATAACCTTCAGGAACATTCAGTTGTTCTTGTTAGAGGTGGAAGGGTCAAAGATCTTCCGGGTATAAGATACAAGATTATTCGTGGAACTCTTGACACAGCCGGGGTTGAAAACAGAAAACAATCCCGAAGCAAATATGGAGCTAAGAGGCCTAAAAAGTAGTTTGGGAGGATGGTTGAATGAGAAGAAGAAGAGCTGAGGTAAGAAAAATAGCTCCCGATCCTGTTTATAGCGATATCCTTGTCGCTAAACTTGTGAATAGAATAATGTGGGATGGGAAAAAGGCAGTGGCACAGAAGATAGTGTACAGATCTTTTGAATACATTCAAGAAAAATCTGGAAAAGATCCACTTGAAGTTTTTCAAAAGGCAATCGAAAATGTTCGTCCGGTTTTGGAAGTCAGACCAAGACGTGTTGGTGGGGCAACTTATCAGGTACCGGTAGAGGTTCAAGAACCAAGAAAAACCTCTCTTGCGCTCAGATGGATTGTTGCTGCGGCTCGTGCCAAAAAAGGTAAACCAATGTATGTAAGACTTGCTGAGGAAATTCTTGCTTCTTATCAAGGAACCGGTACTGCAATGAAAAAGAAAGAAGACGTTCATAAAATGGCGGAGGCGAACAGAGCATTCGCACATTTGCGGTGGTGAAAGGAAAACTTATGCTGGAGATTGAGGCGCTTTATGTACCACTCAGTAAGTTGCGTAACATAGGAATAATGGCACATATAGATGCCGGTAAAACAACTACAACAGAGCGTATACTTTATTATACCGGTCGTAAACACGTGCTGGGTAGCGTTGATGAAGGAACTGCCACAATGGATTGGATGGAGCAGGAAAAAGAGCGCGGGATAACTATTAAAGCCGCTGCTACAACTTGTTTCTGGAAAGAACACCGTATAAATATAATCGATACGCCCGGACACGTGGATTTTACAGTTGAGGTTGAAAGAGCATTAAGAGTACTTGATGGCGCGGTAGCTGTTTTTGATGCTACAGCTGGAGTTGAACCGCAAAGTGAAACTGTTTGGAGGCAGGCTGAAAGATATTCAGTTCCAAGAATTGCGTTTATGAACAAAATGGATAAAACTGGCGCGGATTTTTTCATGTCTATAAAAAGCATGGTTGAAAAGCTCCATGCTAAGCCAGTTGCGATACAGGTTCCGATAGGAGCAGAGAAAGATTTCATAGGTGTAGTAGATCTTATTGAGATGAAAGCCATAACGTGGACAAGTGAAGATGGAAGTGAATTTATCAAGCACGAGATTCCCGAAAACATGTTGGATCTTGCAGAGGAAATGCGCGAGGAAATGATATCGATGCTTGCAGAAGAAGACGAAGAACTTTTGGAGCTTTATTTGGAAGAACAAGAGTTGCCTGTAGAAAAAATCAAGGATATTCTGAGAAAGGCAACTATAAACAATAAACTGGTTCCAGTTCTGTGTGGTGCTGCTGCAAGAAATAAGGGAATTCAACCATTGCTGGATGCAGTTGTGGATTATCTGCCTTCACCAATTGATATTCCTGCTGTCAAAGCAATTACCCCTTCTGGTGAAGAGATACAGATTCCTCCCTCAGTGGAGGGAGATTTTGCTGGGCTGGCTTTCAAAATACAGACAGATCCTTATGTTGGTAAGCTGGCTTATGTGCGTGTTTATTCTGGTAAACTTGAAAAGGGATCATATGTTTATAACTCGACAAAACAGATTCGTGAGCGCGTGGCAAGACTTATATTTATGCATGCTGATAAAAGAGAAGATGCCGAGTATGCAAGAGCAGGTGATATAGTAGCGATTATAGGCTTGAAAAACACGACCACAGGCGATACGTTGTGTTCACAGGAACGGCCAGTTCTTCTGGAAAAGATGAGTTTTCCTGAGCCAGTTATTTCTATAGCAATTGAACCATTGACGCGTGACGATGAAGAAAGAATGGTTAAAGCTGTTGCGGCATTGTCAGAAGAAGATCCAACTTTGCGTATTAATGTGGATAGAGAAACTGGTCAGGTAGTGCTTTCGGGGATGGGCGAGCTTCATCTGGAAATTGTTACAGACAGGTTAAAAAGAGAATTTGGTGTAAATGTTAGAGTTGGAAGACCACAAGTTTCTTACCGTGAGACAATTCGACAGACTGGAACAGCTGAGGGAAAGTATGTAAGGCAAACTGGCGGAAGAGGTCAATATGGGCATGTTATTATGAAATTTGAGCCGTTGCCTCTTGACGGAGAAAAGCAATTTGAGTTTATCAATAAAACAGTTGGAGGAGTAATACCAAGAGAATATATCCCTGCTATTGAAGAAGGTGTAAAGGAAGCTATGGAAATGGGAGTCCTTGCAGGTTATCCTATGATAGGTGTAAGGGCTGTCTTGCTTGATGGTTCTTATCATGAAGTCGATTCGTCTGAAATAGCTTTCAAAGTGGCTGCAAGTCTTGCTTTTAAGAATGCAATGAAAATTTGCCAGCCTGTTCTTCTGGAACCTGTTATGAAATTAGAGGTGGTTGTTCCGGAGGAATATGTAGGAGGTATAATAGCTGATTTAAATGCGAGAAGAGCACAGATAGAGTCACTGGAAAGCAGAATAAATTTGAGAGTTATAAAAGCGTTTGTACCACTTTCTGAACTTTTTGGGTACGCAACCACGTTGCGATCTCTCAGTCAGGGTAGAGCAGTTCATGTAGCTCAGTTTTCTCACTACAAGGAAGCTCCAGATAAAGTTGTTGAAAAAGTACTCAAGGTTGTTTAGGTGTGAAGGAGGGAGAATGAATGGCTAAGGAAAAATTTGTAAGAACTAAGCCACATGTCAACGTCGGTACAATAGGCCACATAGACCACGGTAAAACGACGCTGACCGCAGCAATAACTAAATACCTATCTTACAAAGGTTTTGCTTCTTTTGTGCCTTTTGAGCAGATTGACAAAGCTCCCGAGGAAAAGGCGAGAGGTATAACCATCAATATTACGCATGTTGAATATCAGTCAGAGAAGAGACATTATGCTCATATTGATTGCCCTGGACATGCGGACTATATCAAAAACATGATTACGGGCGCTGCTCAGATGGACGGTGCTATACTGGTTGTGGCTGCAACAGATGGTCCAATGCCACAGACTCGCGAGCATGTTCTTCTTGCGAGACAAGTTAATGTTCCTGCTATGGTTGTGTTTTTGAATAAAGTCGATGCAGTTGATGATCAGGAACTTGTTGATTTGGTGGAAATGGAAGTTAGAGACCTTCTGACAAAGTACGAATTTCCAGGGGATGAAATCCCAGTTATTAGAGGTTCTGCCTTGCTTGCTTTAGAGGCAAACGATCCAAATGATGCTGCATACAAACCTATACAGGAGCTGATCGACGCGCTTGATAGTTATATTCCCGAGCCTGTTCGCGAAGTTGATAAACCATTCCTGATGGCTGTTGAGGATGTTTTCTCTATAACTGGTAGGGGAACTGTTGCAACTGGAAGAATTGAGCGCGGGAAAATCAGGCCCGGTGACGAAGTTGAAATAGTTGGTCTGAGTTACGAAACCAGAAAGACCGTTGTCACCAGTGTCGAAATGTTCAGAAAAGAACTTGACGAAGGTCTCGCAGGCGATAATGTAGGTTGTTTACTTAGAGGAATAGATAAAGACGAAATTGAGCGTGGACAGGTTCTTGCAGCACCGGGATCAATAACGCCCCATACGACTTTTAAAGCTAATGTGTATGTGTTGAAGAAAGAAGAAGGTGGAAGACATACTCCGTTTATGAAAGGCTACAGACCACAGTTCTTTATAAGAACAGCAGATGTCACTGGTGAAATCACCGAACTTGGTAACAATGCCGAAATGGTCATGCCTGGGGATAATGCTATTTTGACTATAAAATTGATATATCCGGTCGCAATTGAAAAAGGTATGCGATTTGCTATTAGAGAAGGTGGAAGAACAGTTGGTGCAGGTGTAGTAGCCGAGATCGTGGAATAAATCTTAAGAGAGTCGGGGAGCGATGCTCCCCACTCGTTTTGTAGAAGAGGGAGGGAACGAAATTTATGCCTGGACAGAAGATCAGAATAAAACTTAAAGCTTACGACCACGAAGTTCTTGATGAATCAGCAAAAAAAATAGTTGAGGTGGCAAAATCTACAAATGCGAAGATCTCCGGTCCCATTCCTTTGCCAACTGAACGTGCTTTGTACGTGGTCTTAAGATCACCTCATAAGCATAAAGACTCGCGGGAGCAGTTTGAAAAGCGCGTTCATAAGAGACTTATAGACATAATTGAACCATCTCCGAAAACAATTGATGCCTTGATGAAGATAAACCTCCCAGCAGGGGTCGACGTGGAGATCAAACTCTAATCGCCGGAGGTGTGACGCGATGAAAATGATACTTGGTAGAAAAATTGGAATGACCCGATTGTTTATAAACGATGTATCAATTCCTGTAACTGTTGTTCGTGCAGGACCTTGTTATGTCGTTCAGAAGAAAAATCCTCAAATTGATGGTTATTGTGCAATTCAAGTGGGTTTTGAGCATTTGAAAAGAGTTAACAAACCCCTTGAAGGTCATTTTAAGAAAGCACAGGTTAAGCCTTTGAGGTTGCTTAGAGAGATAAGACTTGAAGATGAAAATGAGCTTGATTCATACGAAATTGGTCAGGAAATAAAATTGGATATTTTTCAACCAGGTGAAAAAGTGGATATCACTGGCTGGACCAAAGGTAGGGGATTTTCTGGAGGAATTAAACGATGGGGATTTTCTGGAGGTCCCCGTGCTCATGGTTCAAAATTCCATCGCGAACTGGGATCGCTTGGCCAGCACACCGAGCCTGCAAAAATTTTTAAAGGTAAAAAGATGCCTGGTAGATATGGAAATGAGCGCGTGACAATACATAATCTCGAAGTAATCAAAATTGATCTGGAAAACAATCTATTAGTACTCAAAGGTTCAGTTCCAGGTGCGAGGGGAAGCCTGGTTATTATAAAGAGTCCCAGGAGAACCCGAAAATGAGCCACCTTAAGGAGGAATAAAAGATGGCAGTTGTTGATCTTTATAATATGAAGGGTGAGAAAGTTGGCACTCAGGAATTAAAAGATGACATATTCAATATTGAACCAAATTTTGATGTTATGTGGAGATATGTGGATTATCAGCTTTCTTTGAGAAGGGCAGGTACTGTTTCAACAAAGACACGGTCGGAAGTAAGCGGTGGTGGAAGGAAACCATGGATTCAAAAACATACCGGTAGAGCAAGGCATGGGTCTATAAGATCTCCCATCTGGCGTCATGGTGGGGTAGCCCATGGTCCAAAGCCGAGAGACTGGTCAAAAAAATTGCCAAAGAAAATGAAAAAACTTGCCCTGAAGTCAGCTTTATCACAGAGATTTAAAGAGGGAAACATAATAGTGGTTGATGATATTGGGTTTGACAGTTCAAAAACCAAAAACATGAGACAACTTATTAAGGCTTTCGGATTTGAAGGAAAGAAAATCCTTTTCGTCCTACCGTGGAAAAGGTCAGAATATGAAAATGTGAAACTTTCATGCAAAAATATTCCTGGCTTGAAAGCCATTATAGCTGATAATCCTGGTGCCACTCGAGAAAATGAATCCGTAATGAGAATAGATGGCTTAAATGTTTTTGACATATTGAACCATGAAAAGCTTGTGCTAACTCGCGATATGGTTATGAAGATTGAGGAGGTGCTGGGATGAACCAGCAAAAACTCACACATTATGATATATTAATTAAGCCAATCACAACAGAGAAAACGATGTTAGACAGGGAAAAACGAAAGTACGTTTTTGAGGTTAACGTGCTATCAAACAAAGCTCTTGTTAAAAATGCTGTTGAATCTCTTTTCAACGTTAAGGTGGAAAAAGTTAATATTTCCCTGGTTAAACCTAAACCGAAGAGAAGAGGAAGGTTTGAAGGCAAAACAAGAAGATGGAAAAAAGCCGTTGTAACTTTAAAAGAAGGATACACGATAAAAGAGCTTGAAGGCCAACAGTAAGAGAGGTGGAAATCATGGGACTGAGAAAATATAAGCCTGCCACACCCGGGGTACGTTTCATGATTCGAAATGATTTTTCAGGTTTGACCAAAAAAGAACCGGAAAAATCCTTATTAGTACCTTTAAAGAAAACCGGTGGGAGAAATCATTATGGTCGTATAACAGTACGCTTTCGAGGTGGTGGTCATAAAAGGCAGTACCGTTTGATAGATTTTAAGCGCGATAAGATAGGTATACCAGCAAAAGTTTCTGCTATAGAGTATGACCCAAATAGATCAGCAAGAATAGCTTTGCTTGTTTATGCCGATGGAGAAAAGAGATATATTCTGGCACCAAATGGACTTCAAGTTGGGGATACAGTTCTAAGCGGTATCGATGCGGAAATACGTGTTGGCAATGCGTTGCCGCTTGAAAACATTCCACTTGGAACACTTTTGCACAATGTTGAGATAAGACCTGGATCTGGTGGGAAGATAGCAAGATCTGCAGGAGTTTCCTGCCAGCTTATGGCTAAGGAAGGAAATTATGCGTTACTTAGAATGCCTTCTGGCGAACTGAGAAAAGTGCACATAAAATGTTACGCAACGATTGGTGTTGTTGGTAATGAAGATCATAAAAATGAAGTCTTTGGAAAAGCTGGAAGAACTCGCTGGATAGGAAGAAAGCCTCATGTTAGAGGAATGGTCATGAATCCTGTGGATCACCCGATGGGTGGTGGCGAAGGAAGAGGTAAAGGTCAGCATCCAGTTACGCCTTGGGGTATGCCAACCAAAGGTTATAAAACCAGACGTGGTCGTAGAGCTTCTGATAAATTCATAGTTCGCAGACGCAATCAAGTCTAAGGAGGTGTAGTAAGAAATGGCACGTTCTCGTAAAAAAGGTCCGTATGTCGACCCTAAGTTATTGAAAAAAATCAGGATGCTTAACGAGAGTGGGGAAAAGAAAATTGTTAAGACGTGGAGCAGAGCATCAACCATTGTTCCTGAAATGGTTGGACACACTATAGCAGTCCACAACGGTTTAAAACATATACCAGTTTACATAACTGAGAATATGGTTGGTCATAGACTTGGAGAATTTGCACCAACAAGGAGATTTGGTGGCCACGCTGACAAGAAAGCAGCAACTAAAGGACAGGTAAGATGATATCGAAGGGAGGAAATGGAGTCGATGGTGAGTGAAAACGAAAAAACCAGAAGGCCCAAAAGATCTATTCAACACCGACAGAATAAAGATGAAAATAATATAGAAATAAAAGCTGTCGCTAAATTTCTCAGAGCGTCACCGAGGAAAGTCAGGTCAGTTGCCAATACAATCCGTGGCAAATCAGTTTCAGAGGCTTTCCAGGTGCTTGAAATGTCGCCTAAGAAGGCTGCAAGGCTTATTGAGAAAGTTTTACGATCAGCTGTTGCAAATGCCGAAAATAATGCAAATTTGAGCAGTGATAGTTTATATATTTCTCGCTGCTTTGTTGATGATGGTCCAAGATACAAAAGAATATGGCCTCGTGGTAGGGGCAGAGCTGATATAATTCAAAGGCGTATGTGCCATGTTACTGTTGCTGTAAAGAGTATAGAAGCGAAATCTTAGTGAGGTGATACGGTGGGTCAGAAAGTACATCCCAGAGGATTTAGGTTAGGAGTTAGCGCCGATTGGCAAACGAGATGGTTCAATGAGAAGAATTACGCAACGTGGCTTAAGGAAGATGAGGAGATAAGAAAAGTTGTAAAAAATGCCTACAGTCAGGCCGGCATAAGTGAAGTGTTCATAGAACGACCAGACAACGAAAGTGTTACGATAACAATCAAAACAGCTCGCCCCGGCGTAATAATAGGAAAGAAAGGTGCTGAAATAGGTAAGCTTAGAGAAGATCTTGAAAAAGAGCTTAACAGGCGTGTTATTGTAAATGTAGAAGAAATAAAAACGCCCGAGACTGATGCACAACTCGTTGCTGAAAATATTGCCGGTAGAATTGAAAAAAGAGCTTCTTATAAAAGAGCGATGAAACGAGCTTTGTCCGATGCCCTTAGAAAAGGGGCCACTGGTGTCAAAGTCATGGTTTCCGGTAGACTTGCCGGTGCAGAAATTGCAAGACGCGAATGGTATCTGAGAGGCAGGTTACCTCTTCAAACAGTTAGAGCAGTTGTAGATTATGGTACGGCTACTGCCAAGACTAAGTATGGGACTATTGGAATAAAGGTCTGGATATATAAAGGAGATGCAGAGGTTTAGTAAGAGGAGGGCTTTAAGATGTTGATGCCTAAGAGGGTAAAATACAGAAAGCAGCAGCGCGGTAGAATGCGCGGAGAAGCAAAAGGTGGAACCACCGTTGATTTTGGTGAATGGGGTCTGAAGGCTCTGGCACCAGCCTGGATAACTGCGCAACAAATAGAGGCAGGGCGTATAGCTATAATGAGGGTTATGAAAAGAAGTGGAAAGCTATGGATAAGAGTTTTTCCAGATAAGCCCTACACGAAAAAGCCTGCTGAGAGTAGACAGGGTAAAGGGAAAGGAAACGTTGAAGGTTGGGTTAGTGTGGTAAAACCGGGAAAGATTATTTTCGAGATAGCCGGTGTTGATGAAAATACGGCGAAAGAAGCTTTAAAATATGCAGCGAGTAAATTTCCTATCCCAACAAAAATAGTCTCAAGATCAAATATCGGAGGTGAGGCTGTATGAAGGCAGCCGAAATCCGAAACTATTCGGACGAAGAACTGAAAAAATTGCTGTTGGAAAAGAAAAAACAGCTCATGGATATGAGATTTCAACACGCTATGGGTCAACTTAGAAACACTGCACAAATCAAAGAAGTGAGAAGAGATATAGCAAGAATCAGAACAATTCTTCGAGAAAGAGAACTCGGTATAAGGAGGTAAGTCCGATGTCTAAAAAGAGGCTAACAGGTGTTGTCGTGAGTAATAAAATGGACAAAACGGTGGTTGTTGAAGTGACAAGAAAACTGGAACATCCTGTGTACAAAAAGTACATTCAAAGATCCAAAAAATATTATGCACATGATGAAAAAAATGAATGCAAAGCTGGCGATACCGTTCTTATAGAAGAGACAAGACCACTCAGCAAAATGAAAAGATGGCGCGTTGTTGAAGTTCTTAAAAGAGAAGTCATAGCAGAGGAAACACTCAATACCAAGGAGAGTGAAGAGGTATGATTCAAAATGAAAGTTACCTCAATGTTGCAGATAACTCCGGGGCTAAGAAACTACGAGTTATAAGAGTGATGGGAGGCTTTCACAAAAAGTATGGGACTGTGGGAGATATAGTTGTTTGCTCTGTCAGAGATGTTGTTCCGAATACAGGTATCAAGAAAGGGGAAGTAGTCAAAGCTGTGATTGTGAGGACGAAGAAACCCGTCAGAAGACCTGATGGTACGTATATAAGATTTGATGATAACGCAGCTGTATTGATCGATAAATTCAACGAACCTCGGGGAACGCGTGTTTTTGGTCCTGTCGCACGAGAGATAAGAGAAAAAGGATATATGAAGATAATATCTCTTGCTCCGGAAGTATTATGAGAGGTGAGTAATGTGAGAGTAAAAAAGGATGATCTTGTAGAAGTTATCTCTGGAAAAGATAAAGGAAAAAGAGGAAAAGTTTTGAAGGTTCTACCGAGAGAAAATAAAGTAGTTATACAGGGGGTCAATATAGTTAAGCGACATCAAAGACCTATTCCGCAGCTTAGAGAGGGAGGAATAATTGAAAGAGAGGCGCCAATATATGCATCCAAAGTTATGCTTGTATGTCCGAATTGTGATAAGCCTACAAGAGTTGGCATGCGATTTCTTGACGATGGTGCTAAAGTGAGATTTTGTAAGAAATGTGGTGAGATTGTAGACAAGGCGTGAGGAGGAATAAAAGTATGGTTACTCAGTACATTCCGCTTAAAGAAAAATATGAAAAGGAAGTTGTACCAAAGCTGATGAAAGAGTTTAATTACAGAAATATAAATCAGGTTCCGCGAATTGAAAAAATTGTCATAAATATGGGTATAGGCGAAGGATCAAGAAATGCTGATCTACTTAACAAACACCTTAAAGAGCTTGCAGCTATAACTGGACAGAAGCCAGTGATTACAAAAGCTAAGAAAAGTATTTCCAATTTCAAGATCAGGAAAGGTATGAATGTGGGCTTAAAAGTCACATTACGAGGCTTGAGAATGTGGAATTTTCTGTACAAAATTGCAAATATAGTTTTGCCAAAAGTGAGGGACTTTAGAGGACTTAATCCGAATTCTTTTGATGGGCATGGAAATTATAGCTTTGGACTTACCGAGCAATTTGTTTTTCCAGAAATAACCCCTGATCAATCACCAAAAACCCAGGGTATGGATATAGTGATTGTTACCACCGCAAGAACAGATGCTGAAGCTTTCAAATTACTTGAATTTCTTGGATTTCCCTTTAAGCGCTGAGAGGAGGTAAACAATGCCGAGAAAAGGAATAATAGAAAGATGGAAGAGGCCAAAAAAGTTTAAAGTTCGCGAATACACTAGATGTTCCGTGTGTGGAAGACCAAAAGCTGTTTATAGAGAATTCGGCTTGTGCAGAGTTTGCTTCAGGAAAATGGCACTTGAAGGCAAACTCCCTGGTGTCAAAAAGGCAAGCTGGTAAGGGAGGGAAAATCATGTGGAGTGACCCGATAGCCGATATGCTCACGAGAATAAGGAACGCTAATGTGGTTTTTAAAGAATACGTAGATGTTCCTGCCTCAAACATTAAAAAGGCGATCTGTGAAATATTGAAAAAGGAAGGATTCATACATGATTATAAGTATATAGAGGATGGTAAACAGGGAATTTTGAGAATACACATGAAATACAAGGGCCAGAGAAGAGATAGAGAAAGAGTTATCAAGGGAATCGTGAGAGTTTCGAAGCCTGGAAGGCGCCTGTACGTCTCAAAAGATGAGATACCCAAGGTGAAAAACGGTATAGGTGTCGCAATACTCACTACCTCTAAGGGCGTAGTGACTGATAAAGAAGCTCGTGTCCTTGGAGTTGGAGGCGAAGTCATAGCATATATATGGTGAGGAGGTGAAGAAATGTCTAAACTTGGAAAAAAACCGATCTTGATACCTTCGGGAGTTCAAATTAATATAGAAGGGGACATGATAAGCGTTAAGGGACCAAAGGGGACTTTATCGCAACGCTTATCTCCTTATATTAAAGTGGCTATTGAAGAAAATAAACTCTGGGTTCAACAAAACGAGGAATCTATAGTTCGCAGGTCCCAGAGAAAAATGCTGAGAACATTTCAGGGTACTTACTGGTCTTTGATTAAAAATATGATAGCCGGCGTGACTGAGGGATTTGAGAAGCAACTGGAAATAGTCGGGGTTGGTTACAGGGCTCAACTTCAGGGTAATAAAGTTTCTTTGCAATTGGGATACACTCACCCTATTGTTCTTGAGCCACCAGCAGGCGTGTCTGTCGAAGTTCCTGCACCGAATGTCGTTGTTGTTAAAGGAATTGACAAACAAAAAGTTGGTCAGTTTGCTGCAGAAGTTAGGTCCTGGAGAAAAGTCAATGTTTACAGCGGTAAAGGTGTGAAATACAGAAACGAAGTAGTGAAATTGAAGGAAGGTAAGAAAGCTTAAGGGAGGCATGTGACGTGATAAAAAAAGAAGATAGAAAATTCAAAAGGATAAAAAGGCATCTGCGAATCAGAAAAAAAGTCTTTGGGACTTCTGAAAGACCAAGACTTTCTGTATTCAGAAGCGAGAAACATATATATGCTCAGATAATTGATGATACAAAAGGACACACTCTTGTTTCGGCTTCGACCCTTGATCCTGATCTGAGGGCAAGAATAGCAAAAACATACAACAAAGAGGCTGCTAAAGAAGTAGGAAAACTTGTCGCCCAAAAAGCTTTGAGCAAAGGAATATCACAGGTTGTTTTTGACCGCGGTGGCTTTAAATTCCACGGCAGGATCAGGGAACTCGCTGATGCAGCGAGAGAAGCTGGTTTGAAGTTCTGAGGAGGTGCTGAAAAAATGGATGAGATACTCGAGGAAGAATTGGAAAAAAAGGAATCTGAGGAATTTGAGGAACGTATAGTTGAAATCAGAAGAACAGCAAAGGTTACTAAAGGAGGAAAAACTTTAAGTTTCAGAGTGCTTGCTGTTGTTGGAAATAGAAAGGGAAAAGTTGGAGTTGGCGTAGGTAAAGCAAGAGAAGTACCGGAGGCTATAAGAAAAGCTATAGCGGCTGCTCGTGCTTCAGTTGTTGAGATTCCTCTTTACAAAACAACTATCCCGCACGAGGTTTTTGGAAGACAAGATGCGTCAAAAGTGCTTTTAAGACCTGCTGCACCAGGCACGGGAATTATTGCTGGAAGTACAGTCAGGGCTGTTGTTGAGCTTGCTGGCGTTCAGAATGTGTTAACTAAATGCCTTGGATCAACTGCGTCGGTGAATTTAGCTCTTGCAACTCTTAACGGATTGAAAGACCTTGTTTCTCCTGAAAAAGCAGCCAAGTTGAGAGATATAACTCCTGCTCAGGTTTTATATGGAGCCAGGAAGGAGGCTTAAATATGGCAAAAATTAAGATAGAGCTTGTCAAAAGCCCAATAGGTTATAAATATGATCAGCGTGATACGCTTAAAGCTCTTGGCCTGAGAAAGGTTCATGATGTTGTGATACAACCGGATATACCTCAGATAAGAGGGATGATTAACAAAGTAAGGCACCTTGTTTTAGTAAAAGCACTTGAGGAGGAGGAATGAACCATGACAAAACTTGAGGATCTCAGACCAACTCCAGGCTCTGTTAAACCCCGAAAAAGAGTTGGCAGAGGTATTGGATCTGGCCATGGTAAGACCAGTGGCAGAGGTCATAAGGGGCAGAAATCTCGCGGCTCCGGTAAGGTCCACATGTGGCTTGAGGGAGGTCAAACTCCTCTTCACAGAAGACTTCCAAAAGTTGGATTTAAAAGCTTTACGCACAAAAACTATGCAATAGTAAATATAAGGTTACTCGAGGAAAAATTCAGTGCTAACGATGAGATTACTCCAGAATTATTACTTGAAAAGGGATTCATAAAAAAGATCAAAGATGGTGTAAAAATACTTGGTTCAGGAGAGCTGACAAAGCCATTAATAGTTAAAGCACATGCCTTCAGCAATAGCGCAAAAAAAGCTATAGAGATGGTTGGTGGCAAGGTAGAGGTGATATAGCGTGTGGAAAGCGCTTCAAAACGCCTTTAAAATACCGGAGTTGCGAAATAGAATTTTGTTTACGGTTGCCACGTTGATTGTTTTTAGACTGGGTATATATATACCAATACCTGGTATAAATATCCAAGCGTGGGGAGAAGCATTTAAGAGATTTGGTGAATCAGCGGCAGGTGGGATACTGAGCTTTTACGATGTATTTACAGGGGGTGCCCTGGAGAATTTCTCTATTTTTGCAATGAGTGTGACGCCATATATAAATGCCTCGATTGTTTTGCAGCTTCTTTCATCTGTTATTCCCAAACTCAGAGATCTTTTGAGGGAGGGAGAAGAAGGCAGAAAAAAGTTTGCTCAATATACACGAAATTTAACGGTGATTCTGGGTGCATTTCAATCTTTTATAGTTTCTTTCAGTCTTGTCAGGCAGAATCCAGATATAGTTTCATATGGTCTCAATCCATTTGCTTTTACCATGATTTCGACTATTTCAATGCTTGCAGGGACCATGTTTTTGCTGTGGTTGGGGGATAGAATAACTGAACGCGGTATTGGAAATGGTATTTCAATATTGATCTTTGCTGGTATTGTAGCCAGATATCCAAATTACTTTGGTCGTATATTGCTTGGAAGATTGAATATTTTTGGCTGGATCTTCTTGATAGTTGTTTCTTTGGTAACGATAGCGGGTATTGTATACGTGCAGCAGGCAGAAAGGCGCATAAATATTCAGTACGCCAGTCGGGTTACAGGAAGAAGAATTTACGGAGGAGCCTCAACATATATACCTGTGAAGGTTAATCAGGGTGGCGTTATCCCAATAATCTTTGCAAGTGCTATAATTATGATACCCGCCGCAATTGCGCAAATGGCTGGTTGGGAGACATTGAGACGTATTCTTGGTCCAGGAAGTCTTCTTTATGTGGTGATCTATGGTTTATTGGTTTTCTTCTTCACTTATTTTTACAGTGTAGTTGTTTTTGATCCGCACGATGTTTCGGAAAATGTCAGGAAATACGGTGGATTCATACCTGGCATAAGACCCGGTAAATCCACGGAGGAGTATATTCAGAGAATAATTAACAGGGTTACTTTTATGGGAGCGTTGTTTTTAGTGCTGATAGCACTTTTACCCCATTTGGTTCAGGCTGTAACCAATGTAGATATCATAGTGGGTGGAACATCCACTTTGATAGCCGTTGGTGTTGCATTAGATGTGGTTCAGCAAATGGAAGCTCATTTGATCATGAGACATTATGAGGGATTCATAAAGAAAGGCAGGATTAAGGGAAGATGAAAATAGTTTTGCTTGGTGCCCCCGGTGCGGGGAAAGGTACTCTTGCAAAAGATTTATCGATTATGTTTAGTGTGCCTCATATCTCTACCGGAGATATGTTTAGAGAAGCAGTGGCTGCTGGCACGGAGTTGGGCGTAAAAGTACAGAATATTCTCAGTTCAGGTGCTCTTGTACCTGATGAAATTGTGAACCAAGTAGTTGAGGAAAGATTGAGAAAGCAGGATTGTGAAAAGGGATTCATATTTGATGGTTATCCCAGAACAATTGCACAGGCTATCGCTTTGGATGAAATTTTACAAAAGATGTCAAAAAAATTGGATTTGGCAATCTATCTTGAAGCGAGTGAAGAAACAGTTGTAAAAAGATTGACCAGTAGGAGAATCTGCCCAAAATGTGGCAAGATTTACAATTTAATTTCAATGCCACCAGTGAGTGATCAAATTTGTGACGATTGTGGAGAACAGCTTGTAATTCGTGAGGATGATAAAGAAGAAGTGGTGAGAAAACGCTACAGACTTTATCTCGAGACGACTGCACCGCTTGTAGAGTATTATAGCGGCAGAGATATTCTCGTATCAGTTAATTCTGAGAGAGATCACAGAAAATTGGTTGAAGATGTCTCGAGATTGTTGAAAAAGGTGATATCTTGATCAGGTTAAAATCCTCCTTGGAGTTAGAGTACATGAAAAAAGCATGTCAAGCTGTGGGAATAGTTTTAAAGGAGCTTGGAAAAATCATTAAAGAAGGAGTAACAGCTAAGAATGTCGAAGAATATGTTCTTAAAAGATTTGATGAACTTGGGGTGAAACCAGCTTTCAAAGGATACAGAGGTTATCAATATGCAACCTGCGTTTCTGTGAATGAAGAAGTACTTCATGGATCTCCCCTTGAAAGAAAGGTTTTCAAGCAAGGTGATCTTGTTTCGATTGATTTAGGAGCAATATATGAAGGTTATTATGGAGATGGCGCTATTACATATTGTGTTGGTTTCGCAGATAATGTGGCTCAAAAATTGCTATGCGTAGGAAAAGAAGCTTTAGAGAAAGCTATAGGGATTGTTCGAAATGGTGTAAGAGTCGGTGATATATCTTATGCTATTCAATCATATGTTGAAGCAAATGGTTTTAATGTTATTCGGGACTATGTAGGACATGGTATAGGAAGAAATCTCCACGAAGAACCTGAAATACCAAATTATGGAAAACCCGGTACAGGTGCTTTAATCATGGATAAGATGACAATTGCAATCGAGGTCATGGTTTGTGAAGGTGATTGGCAGGTTTCTGTATTGAATGATGGATGGACTGTCGTAATGGTTGATGGAAAAAGAAGCGTTCATTTTGAGCATACGGTACTTGTTACTAAGGATGGGGCAGAGGTTCTAACGAAGTTTTAAGAGGTGGTGAAATGCCGAAGGATGATGTGATTAAAATGGAAGGAACCATCACAGAAGCTAGAAGAAACGCGACATTCCTTGTTGAACTGGATAATGGTCACAAAATCTTGGCTCAGATTTCTGGGAGGATGAGAAAAAATTTCATCAGACTTTTTCCAGGAGATAGAGTTGTTGTAGAGTTGTCGATATATGATTTAACGAAAGGCCGGATAGTTTACAGAAAAAAATTAGATAGAAAAGGATCTGATGAAGGCACTGGTGAAAGGAGCTGATTTATAATGAAAGTCAGGTCTTCTGTGAAAAAAAGATGCGAACACTGTCAGGTAATTAAAAGACATGGGCGAGTATTAATAATCTGTAAAGCAAATCCAAAACATAACCAGAAACAGGGTTGACTTCATGTTTAAGGAGGGAAATAGATGGCGCGTATAGTAGGTGTTGAGCTGCCCGGCAATAAGAAATGCTTTGTTGCGCTAACTTATTTATATGGAGTAGGAAGAACACGAGCTTTTGAAATATTGAAAAATACGGGCATAAATCCAGACAAGAGAGTAAAAGATTTAACAGATGAGGAAGTTAGTAAAATTACCAAATTTATTCAGGATCATTACAAAGTTGAGGGAGAGCTCAGAACAGATATTAACAGAAATATAAAAAGATTAATAGATATCGGCTGTTATCGTGGTTTCAGACACAAACTTGGGTTGCCTGTTAGAGGCCAGAGAACGAGATCAAATGCAAGGACACGTAAAGGTCCAAGACCAAGTAGAATAAAAACTAAAAAGAAAAAAGAGCAGACAGTCTAAAGTCAGGGAGGTGCTAAGATGGCAAGAAGATCAGAAGGAAAGAAAAAGAGAAAAATTCTAACAGATCGTGGAGTTGTTCATATAAAATCTACTTTCAACAACACTGTTATAACTCTCTCGGATGCAGATGGGGCAACGATTTTATGGTCCAGTGGAGGTACGGCGGGATTCGAGGGAACCAGAAAAGGAACACCATATGCTGCTCAGCTTGCAGCAGATAAGATCGCAAAAGAAGCTTTAAGGCTTGGTATAAAAAGAGTTGATGTACTTGTAAAAGGACCTGGACCGGGTAGAGAAGCTGCAATCAGGACACTTCAGGCAGCTGGTTTAGAGGTAGATAGCATCAAAGATGTTACGCCTATACCATTCAATGGATGCCGGCCGAAAAAGAAACGCAGGGTATAGTATAAAGGAGGGAATTGAATGGCAAGATATACTGGACCTATATGCAGACTCTGTCGCAGAGAAGGAATGAAGCTTTACTTAAAGGGAGAACGTTGTTTTACTGAGCACTGTGCGTTTGACAAAAGACCATATGCGCCTGGCGATCATGGACGGCAACGCGGTAAACTCTCCCAGTATGGCACACAATTACGCGCCAAGCAAGTAATGAGAGTTATATACGGCATTCCCGAAAGACAATTCGAGCACTATTTTGAAAAAGCCCTGGGAATGTCTGGCGATACACGAGAAAATCTTGTCAGATTGGTAGAATCCCGTGTTGACAACATAGTCTACAGATTAGGATTTGCTATCAGCAGAAGGCAAGCAAGACAACTTGTAACTCATGGACATTTTTCTGTAAATGGTGTGAAGATAGATATACCTTCTTACAAACTCAGGCCAGGTGATATCGTTGAAGTAAGAGAAAAGAGCAGATCACTGGCTGCCATTAAGCATGCTGTAGAAAGCTCGAAAGATAGGACTCAGGTGCCTTGGGTAGAGGTTGATTTTGATTCTTATAGGGGAACTTTTCTACGTCTTCCAAACTTAGAAGAAGTCACAGATCTACCAGTTGATGTCCAGGCAATCGTTGAATTCTACTCGAGGTGATGAGTGTGATAGAATATGTTATACCAAAAAAGTTGAAAATTGAGGAAGAACGTTCTGAAACTGAATATTATTATGCAAGATATGTTCTTTCCCCGATGGAAAAAGGTTATGGTACAACTATTGGGAATGCATTGCGAAGGGTTCTTCTTTCTTCAATACCTTCTGTTGCGATTGTAGGAATCAGATTTATAAAACCTGAGAAATACCATGAGTTTGATACTTTACCTGGAGTCAAGGAAGATATTCTTGAGATTATACTCAATCTCAAGAGAATTCAGCTTAGGGCAGATGTCCCTGTACGTGAAAGGGTCAAGATGACTGTGGAAAAAAGGGGACCAGGTAACCTGACTGCTGCAGATATAAAGGTCCCTGCTGGTTTTGAGATAGCAAATCCTTCGCTAAAAATAGCTACCCTGGATGAGGAAGCTGATTTATTTTTTGAGCTGTATGCCCAGGCTGGAAAAGGGTTTGTCCCTGCCCAGGAGATGGATGATCATCCTGAAATAGGATGGATACCGATTGATGGTGTTTTTTCGCCTGTTATGAAAGTAAATTTCAGAGTTGAGAGTGCAAGAGTTGAGAAACGAACAGATTATGACAAAATGATACTTGAGATATGGACCAAAAAGACGATATTTCCCAACGAAGCTTTGAAAAGAGCTGTCGATATATTGATGAACCATCTGCAAATCATAACAGATAGTTTGCCAGAAGGTATGCCTCCTCTAACAACTGAGTTTGTTCCAATTTCCCAGGAAGAAGTGAAAGTAGAGCAAACAGTCAGTGAAGAAGAGGCTGTTTATTCGAAAAAGATAGACGAACTTGAACTCACTATCAGATCTTTGAATTGCCTCAGGAGAGATAAAATTGAAACTATAGGAGATCTACTGAAAAGAACTGAAGAGGATTTGTTGAAAATAAAGAACTTTGGTCCGAAATCTCTTGACGAAGTTAAGCAGAAACTTCTTGAAAAATTTGGCCTCAGTCTCAAAAAAGGAGGATGATTTGGATGAGGCACAGAATGCTGAGAAACAAAATAGGTTCTTATGGCAGCCACAGTCGTATGCTGTTGAGAAATCAAATGAGAGAACTGGTCGAACACAAAAGTATTGTTACAACTGTTACTAAAGCAAAAGTTGTTCAGAGAATGTTTGATAAACTAATGACTAAAGCGGTTAAAGCAGCGAAAACGTCTAATAAAAGCGAAAGTGTGGCTTTGAGAAGGCAGATAAATTATTATCTTTTGAGCAGAAGATTAACCAATAAACTTGTTGATGAAATAGCTAAATCTACAAAAAAGACAAGCGGCTTCACAAGAATTGTAAAAATGGGTAT
>LDZR01000825.1_pt1 | contig 24374 bp, 19 predicted proteins | sample 615371 | NCBI WGS metagenome assembly LDZR01 (sample SAMN03408294, study PRJNA278302) | terrestrial metagenome | isolation source: oil reservoir sample K2 | place: USA: Alaska, North Slope, Kuparuk formation | collected 2013
CAAAGCTCCCAAGGTATTTAATCCATTTCTACCTCCAACAACGGAACCGACTAAAACAAAAAATGCAGATATTATAATAGCTCTTTTGTATGAAACCAGTCCAGAAACCACGGCTGGTCCAAATATATTGGAAGAATTGTTGGAACCTAGGGACCATCCCAACAAAATAGCTGGAATTAAGTAAAATATAAGCATATTACAAATATTCCCCCGCTTTTTGAAGATATTTAAAAAATTAAAGCCCATTTTTACCATATTGGCAATCGTAGGCTTTTCTCGAATAAGATTGTTCTATTCTAGCACCAATTTTAAGTGATGTCAATGATTAGAAGAATCAAAATAAGAGAAAGTTAATTTAGAAATTATTAATTTATTTTTAACCATGGGAGGAATCATCATATGGTATAATTATAGGAAATTTGTTATTCATTTGTTGAGCTATTAGGGGGAGGAAGATTTTTGGACATCCTTAAAAGGATAGCGTTATTCTTTGTTATCGTAATTTTGGTTGTAGTAGGCTTCTCGTCTTATTCTATTGTTGAACATCAAGTTCAAAGTAACGAAACATTGTATAGTATTTCTATTAAGTATAACGTATCTATTTCTACTATTTTGGATTGGAATCCGAATTTATCTCCCAAAAATTTAAAAGTTGGACAAGTAATGTTAATTCCTCAACCAGAAGGGTATCTCTATGAAGTTAAAAGGGGAGATAACTTAACTTATATTGCTAGGTTGTTTTTCACAAGCGTTTCTGATATAGTTAAAGCTAACAATCTTGATACAACAACTATTTTTGTTAATCAAAAACTTTTTATCCCTAAAAGTGTTGTAGGAAAAGGTTTCAACAACGAAAAAAAGATAATCTGGCCGGTTTATGGTACTATTTCTTCCCTATATGGAGGGAGAGTCCATCCTATAACTAAAGAGCATTCTTTTCATGAAGGAATTGATCTTGCGGCACCTATTGGCACACCAGTTTTTTCCGTTGAAGCTGGAAAAGTAAAATTCGTTGGTGTAAACGGCGGATATGGTTTGATGGTTGAAATAGAATCTTACAATAATTCTTATGTTTACGGACATCTCTCTCAAATAAATGTGTATGAAGGCCAATATGTTGAGAAGGGAGAAATGATCGCAAGAGTAGGGAATACAGGTTTAAGTACGGGACCTCACCTACATTTTGAAGTTAAAAATGCTTATGCAAATTATGATCCATTGGTATTTTTACCTTCTAGTAATAGAATTTATGTGTTGGATAACAGAGAAAACGAATATGGCTTAGGTGGAAATTAATTCTAATTTATCAAATTTGACAGAGTGTGTTCCATGTCTTATATGTATCTTCTAATATATATCTCTCTTTAGCTAAGGCGTAGCTTATTTTGTTTTTTATCACCAATTTGTATCCTTCATTCAAAGATGTGTATGATACCTTTCTTAGTTCTTCAACGCCTTCAAAATCCCTGTCATCTCCGGCTGAATCAGAAATAACAAGTGCCTTTCCTATATCCCCCATTTTTTCATAACCACTTGTGTGATAATATATAGCTTGGTATATATCTTCATCTATATAAAACTTCCTTTTCAAAAATTCCGCACTTATCTTGCCATGCAAGAGAATCGGACGATTTTTATCGAACTTATCGAGTGGAATTTTATAAAACCTCGCCAATTTGATTAACCTGTTTGGGTCAACATCTCGAAATAAATCGTGTCCCAACGCTGCAACTTCGACTTTTTCTACAGGAAGTTCGTGGATTTGGGCTAATTTTTTAGAGAAATCAGCAACGTTGTAGATATGTTCTAATCTTTTTTTTGACTTTATAGTTATTTTTAAATACTTTTTTAATTCTTCTATAATGTTAGTTAAATCCAAATTAGTGCCTCCTGCCTTCATAGTAAATTAACTATTAAAAAATTAAGTAGTCTTCCTTTTCGATTTCTAAACCATAATTAAGTTCGATATCATTCTCAATTTGCTCAATAAGGTTTAGTAAGTAATCTCTACTTTGGCTTAACGACGAGACGAATATTCCCAAGTAATTTTTAGAATCGTTATAATTTCCCTCTAAAGCACACACATTATACTTTTTTCTTAGAGAGTTTATCAGTGTTTTCACTACCGATCTTTTGTCTTTCAAAGAGTTGATCCCAAATAACCTAATTTTCAATTCTAATTTGATGCAGAACATCTTAATAACCTCACCATTTTTTAAATTCAATTTTATCTTCTATGTACTCTTCAAAACGGGCTAATATGAACAACAAATCAGATAATCGATTTACATATTTCTTTAATGGTTCCGGTACCGGTTCTTTTTTATCTAAAGCGATTATTCGTCTTTCTGCTCTTCGAGCTATAGTTCTGCAAATGTCTAACTTTGCAGATTGCAATGTTTTTCCCGGTATAACGAAACCCTTTAAATTCAACCTATTTTCAAATGCATAAACATAATTGGTAATTTTAAGGACATCTTCTTCTTGAATTGGATATTTATATGGTTTGCTTTTGGAAGCTAACTCTCCGGCTACTTTGAATAAATCATTTTGTACCTCGTTTATTATTTTTTTTACCTGATGAGATTTTAAATAATAATTTGTCTCTGAAAGGAATGCGTTTAATTCATCTACGGTACCGTAGGCTTCAACCCTTATGTCGTCTTTTGAAACTCTTTCTCCACTCCAAAGGGAAGTTTCACCCTTATCACCTGTTTTGGTTGAAATAGACACGGTGTATTCCTCCTTTTTATTGTTTAAGAGACTGTCTAACATTAAGGGGCTTCGCCCCTTAAGATCCCCAAAATCAAGGTCAAAATCATTTAAAAACATAGTTTGCACACTACGGCAAACTTAAAGAACCATTTTGCACAAATCAGCAAAAACTATTTAAAAATGGGGCAAAGCCCCATTTTATTTTTGTAATTCTTCTTCTCTTTTTCTTTCTTCTATTATTTTGTTTTGGATATCAGGGCTCACTTCAGAATAGTGGGAAAATTTCATGTTAAAATAGCCTTTTCCTGAGGAGATAGAACTAAGGCGAGGTGAAAAATCCAACATTTCAGCCAATGGGATTTCAGCTACTATCTTATCGTATCCTTTCCCTACTGATTCCATTCCTAAGGGCCTTCCCCTTTTTGCTGTAACTTCACCAATAACGTCACCAGTGTTTTCAGTGGGTAAGAATATTTCAACATGCATAATTGGTTCTAAAATAACCGGGCTATCATTTTCCATAGCTATTTTAAATGCGTGTCTTGCAGCTATTTGAAATGAAATATCTGAAGAGTCGACTTCATGGTAAGAACCATCAAAAAGTGTAACCCGAATATCCACAACCGGAAAACCAGCTAAAACACCTTTTTTTATGGCTTCTCTAATTCCTTTGTCTACAGATGGTATGAAATTTTTTGGTATGACGCCTCCAACGATTTTATCAACAAATTCATAACCTTTTCCTCTTTCTAGGGGTTCAATTTCTATTTTAACGTGACCGTATTGACCATGACCTCCAGTTTGTTTTTTGTGTTTGTATTCTGCCTGGGATTTACTTCTTATGGTTTCTTTATATGCAATTTTTGGTTTTCCTACCTCAAAATCAATGCCGAAATTCTTTTTCAACTTCTCTATCATTATTTCTAAGTGAATGGTTCCCATTCCACTGATAACGGTTTCGCCTGTTTCCGAATCGAATTCCCATTTAAATGTTGGATCTGATTCGGCTATTTTTGCTAAAGATTCAGTAATTTTGTCTATCTCATTTTTTGAATTAGGAGCGATGGACTTAGATATCATTGGTTCCGGAAATTCTGGTAATTTCAACCTATTTGATGTTTCTTCACTGGATACAGTTTGATTTATCTTACTTGATTTTAGTTTAGGTATAACTAAGATATCACCAACGCTAGCTTCTTCTACTTCTTCGTTCTTATCAAATCTGGGTATATTTATATGGGAGATTTTTTCCCTTGTGGATTCTTCAACAATATAGATACTAGAACCTGCTTTTAAAGAACCGCTAATAACTCTTAGATAAGTGAGTTTCCCAACGAATGGGTCTACGTCATTTTTAACGATGATACCTAGAAATTGACCGTTTTCCTGGGAAGAAATTTCATTGCCTTCTTCACTGTAAAATTTTCTTTCAAGTGGTGTCATTCCGAAACTGATTAAAGCCTTTATCAATTGATCAAATCCAATATTTTTTAAAGCGGATCCAATGAATACAGGAATTATTTTATCTTCATCGTATGCTTTATGAAGTGCGGAAATTAACTCTTCTGGGCTTAGATTTTCTTCTCCTGATTCAAAATATTTTTCCAGGAGTTCTTCGTTGGTTTCAACAATATCTTCTATTATTTCAGAATGGAACCTTTCCAAATAATCTTTGGCGTTATCTGGAATTTCGGTTTGTTTAGAAAATTTGCCTGTTCCTTCTTCATATGTAAAAACTTCATTTGATAAAAGATTTATAACACCCTTAAAATCGGGACCTTCGCCTATGGGAACCTGGAAAGGAACTATTCTTATTTCGTCTTCAAAACTTTCTTTAAGTTCCTGAACTAAGTTTCCAAAGTTGACTCCTTCTTTATCCATTTGGTTTACATAAAATACGATTGGTTTATTTAATTCTCTTGCCATATTCCAAATTCTTTCTGTTGTTACTTCCACACCAGAAGAAGCATTTATCACGATAACTACGTTGTCAACGGCGTTTAAAGCTATTTGTATATCTCCTATAAAGTCTAAAGATCCCGGGGTATCAAAAAAGTAGATCCTTGAATCATCTAAATCGAACGAAAAAATGTGGTTCGAAAACGTTGCTCCTTTTTCTTTTTCAACGGGATCCTTGTCTAAATGTCTTTGACCTATTCTATCAGTTAATCCAATATTTACAAGCACATCATCCATAAGGGTAGTTTTACCACACCCGTGATGCCCAAAGAATCCTACGATCCTCTTTTTTTCAGCTTTGTATTCGCTCAATGTTACCCCTCCATTCTTAATCTATTTCTTAACTACGGCATTTTTTCGTAAACACTTAAAAGTACAGGGATATAATTGCGTGTTTTTCCGTTTTTGAAATTTTGTATCTCGCCCTTGTAATATACTATAGAAGAACTACCACCATCTAGCATCATTGCTACTTCAAACTCGCCAATTTTAAAGAGCAAGTTTCTTGTTTCATCGTATGTAAGACCTGTTTCGGGATTATCAAGTCCTTCAATGACCATTAAATTAATATTCCCGTCTTTATCTATTGCTACCACAGTTCTGGGAGCTTTACCATAAATTATTCCATTGGAGTAACTTTTCTTTTCGGCATCTAGTTGGTCTTGTGTGTATTTGGAATGTATTAATATAGGTCCTCCCTCTAAAAGTAAAGCAGGATCTATTGACAAATTTTCGCTTTTATTAAGAGTGAAATTAACTTTTGTTCCTAAAGATATATTTTCCATGTATTTTTCATATTTTTTATCTATAAGTATTAATTTTTCCCCTTCCGAAGGAGTTTTTCTGCTTTTTGATACAATCCGATTATTTTCATCGATCAAGAGAAAAACATAATCATCTTCTGTTTCAGTGATGCTTCCTTTATAATGATGAGTATATAATTTAACGTCTCCTTTCCAGGTAGAATTAATGGATTTTATCCAAAAGAGTAGGTTATCAATATTTATTTGGTATTCTAGTTTAATATAGTCGATGTCTAGAAAATTTGGCCCTATAATTAATGCAGGTCTTGAATAAGAACTCAAATGTAATAGAGTGCCTTCGGATATTATATTCCCTACGGGTTCCAAAGTTTGAGGATCGAAAAAAGAAGCGTTAACGGAAAAGATTGGGTTCTTATCTTTTAAAAATGAATACACATCGGAACGTGTTCCTAAATTATTCAAATCAACTTTAATTTGATATCTTTTTGGATCAACAATTAATTGGTAAATTTTTAACCTTTGCCCGTTTAATTCTTCTGTTCTTTCAATGTAATGAAACCCTTTATTTTCGGATGTAGTTTTGTCCGTTTCTGTACTTGTGGAAGTAGCTTTTTTATCTATAATGATGGATAAATTTTTTCCGTTTAAATTAACATCATAATTGAAATCACTCTTGAACCTTAAATAAGCAGTATTGTTTGAGTATGAATAATCTATGTTATTTGGAATTCTTTCCATAGGCGCCACGGGTTTTAAGCTTAACAAGTAATCTCCGTCTTTTGCTATTTTAGTTAAAGTTATGGAATCTTCTGAGAGGTACGAATTAAATTCAATTTTTATCTCACTTGTACTTACAGTGAAGTTAGTTATTTTCGGAATTTCCGAATAGAAGAAAATTGTATTAATATCTTTAAATTTGTTTAACTGTAAGAATATTGATAAAACATCTTCCCTTATATATACACTTTCATCAACAATCAGTACGGAATCATTGTACTTGTTTATAAAGTTTATTTTAGAGTAATAATCGTTCAAACTAATTTCCAAGACATTTTTATTGTATATGATATACATTATTCTAGAAGTGCGATTTATTACCATATTATCAAATTTGGAAAGATAATCAACATTAATATAAAAATAGTCCTGATTTTTTATTGCTTCCATACGCAGAGGAGGGGTTTTTTGAGATATGAAAATAGCTTCTTCAGAAAACAAATTTATTGCTATAATTGTTAGAAAGAAAAGGAAAATAAGTTTTTTCATCAATTAATGATCCTCCGTTGTTTAACTTTTTAGCGTACAGTATCCGTCCAATTAACTTTCCTCGTTAGAAAACAAAACATCAAGAATCACATTTTTATTTATCTTTTGAGGCCTTTCCTTGCTAATGGTGTAAGCCTCATTTAAAAGTTTTATAGAGGCATCAAAGTCACTCTTCTCACCGACAAATAACTTGGCTATTGTCTCTCCTTCTTCAACTTTATCTCCAAGCTTTTTACTAATCGTTAATCCAACACTTTTGTCGATAATATCTTCTTTTTTTTGCCTGCCTGCACCTAATACCATTGAAGCTAATCCAATTTTTTCAGTATCAATAAAGGTTATATATCCTTGTTCCTTTGCCTTGAATTCTAAAGTTTTTGAGGCTATATTAAGGTATTCACTAGGATTATCGACTACCTCTTCTTTGCCCCCCTGCGCTTTTATCCATTCTTTCATTTTTTCCTTTACTATGCCACTTTCTATGTTTTCAATTAATTTTTTTCTCGCTTCTTCATAGGTTATTATACCAGATAAAGAAGCCATATGTGAAGAAATTTCTAAACATAACTCAGAAAAATCTTTTGGTCCCTTTCCTTTTACTGTATCTATTGCTTCCATTACCTCTAAAGCATTTCCAATGGTGTTACCCAAGGGTTGATCCATATTGGTAATTAAAGCTGTAGTATTTTTATTGTATCTTTTTGCGATCTTTAGCATGATTCTGCCCAACTCTTTGGCATCTTCTATGTTTTTCATGAAAGCCCCTGAACCCACTTTGATATCTAAGAGTATTCCGTCACTAGTTATAGCGAGTTTTTTACTCATTATACTGGAAGCTATTAAGGATAGTTCTTCAACGGTTGCGGTAGAGTCCCTTAGTGAATACAACTTTTTATCTGCCGGGGCTATGTTTCCAGTTTGTCCAGCTACAACAATCCCCACATTATTTGCTATTTCAAAGAATTCTTCTGTAGTTAGAGAGGTTTTAAAACCAGGGATAGATTCAAGTTTGTCTATGGTTCCTCCGGTGTGCCCGAGGGATCTGCCTGATAATTTGGCCATTTTAACACCCAATGATGCAACCATAGGAGCTATAGCTATTGTTGTTTTGTCTCCAACCCCTCCAGTAGAATGTTTGTCAATTTTTTTACCTGCAATTCTTGATAAGTCTATAATGTCTCCACTTTTAAGCATTACATCTGTCAGATTATAGCTTTCTTCCTCTGTTAAATGGTTGAAGAAGATAGCCATTAACCAGGAAGCAACTTGATAGTCTGGAATAAGATTATCTAAATAAGCTCTGATCATAAATTCTATTTCTTCTTTTGTGTTTTCTTTAGCATCTCTTTTGTTTTTTATAATATCGTATGCTCTCAACTTTAAGCCTCCTAAAGAAATTGTGTCATCATCCTGTAACCTTTTGAAAATCATTTTATTACTAAACTCTCTAAAATTAACATTATCAAAAAGTTTCACCCTTTGTTTTTAAGGGAAGGATGACTTGAAACAGTGTACCGTTGTTTTCTTCGCTATCTAAATATATTCTGGCATTATGGTTATCCAAAATCGTTTTGACTATGTACAAACCAATCCCTAAACCAGGTACTTGCCTGCTTCTAGACTTGTCTACTCTGTAAAATAGATCAAAGATCCTTTTTAACTCTTTTGAAGGTATGCCTATTCCTGTATCCTCAATTTCCAAAATTATCGTATTATCATTTTTATACAATCTTAACCAAACTTTTTTTTCGCCTTTTTCCTTTAAAGCTGTGAATTTAAAAGAATTATCTAAAATGTTATAAACTACCTGCAGAAGTCTATCTTCATTACCGAAAACGTATAGATCGTCTTCTATTTGTTCTTCAAACTCAATAGACATCTCATCAGCAACAATTTTAAAGAAATCAAAAGCTCTCTTTACGGTATTAGAGAAATTGAAATATACAAATCTTTTTTCTTCACCTATATTTTTTTCCAATCTCTCTATGTCTAAAAGGTCATTAAACATCCTGGTTAATCTCGAGATTTCTTCTTCTATTTTTTTTAGTGGCTGGTAAATTTCTTCGTCTAAATTCGGCTCGTTCAATATCGTTTCTAAATACCCGCTTATAACAGATAAAGGTGTTCGCATTTCATGAGACATGATGGTTAAGAATTCTCTTCGTAGATCTTCTAAATTTTTTTCTTTTGTGATATCCAACAAAATAATAACTCTATAATTTTCAACATTTATTGATTTAACTTGACATCTGAAGTATTTTTTTTCAGGATAATAGAATGAAGTCTCTTCCTCCATGTCTTTATTAGTTTTAAAACTTTTTAAGGTCAATTCAATGAGATTATGATTATCAATTACCTCTGTTAATGACCTACCAACAAAATTTTCTGTTGTGAAAATATTTTTGACAAAAGAATTTGCAAAATCTACCCTTATAATTTCATTTTGATTAAAGGATACTAATATTATTCCTTCAGAAAGGCTATCTAAAATATTGAATATATTTCTTCTCTTGTATTTTTCTGATTTGTATTTTTCTTCTAAATTTTTAATATACGAATTTAATTGATGTAAAAGAAAATCATCAACCGGATTTTTTATGTTTGTATTTATGCTTTTTGCAATCTCATTTTTAAACCATTGATGAGCATTTTCTTCCTTTTTCTGTTTTGAATAAGCATAGATAAATAAAATATTTGTGATAATTAGTAATATAATAACAATAGCATATATGTTAAGCAATATTTTTCACCTAGTTTATTTGTAAAATGTAAATGGAAAAAAAGCAGAGGTAATACCCTCTGCCATTTAAATATTTAGTAACTTCTTTCCTTTCCAGGATCTCTGAATTTGTACCCTTTTCCTCTGACTGTAATTATGTATTTTGGATTAGAAGGATCTTCTTCAATTTTTGTTCTCAACCTTCTGATATGAACGTCTACCGTTCTCGTATCTCCGTAGTAATCATATCCCCACAATTTATCCAACAATACATCTCGACTAAAGACCTTTCCTTCGTTTTTGGCAAGAAAAACTAACAAGTCGAACTCCAACGGGGTAAGGCTAACTGGTTTGCCACCTACCCAAACTTCTAATCTTTCGGTGTCTATAATTAAATCCTTGGCTGTGATTTTTTTTGGCCCTTCTTCTTTCATCTGAGCGGATGCGGCTTGTCTTCTAAATATGCTTTTAATTCTTGCAATTAGTTCTCTTACATTAAAAGGTTTAGTTACATAATCATCGCTACCAAGTTCCAACCCCGCAACTTTATCAGCAGCATCATCCTTGGCACTTAATATGAGCACAGGTGTATTACGGTAATCTTCACTGGATTTCAAGATTCTGATCAAATCAAATCCATCCATTGAACCTGGTAACATAATATCTACAATGAAAAAGTCAGCATCTTTTTCCTCTAATTTCTTTAAGGCCTCATCTGCAGACACAGCCGTTATTACTTCGTACCCTTCTTTAGTCAAGTTCAAAGATAACATTTCAGAGATCGCAGGATCGTCTTCTACTATCATAATACTTCTTTTTGCCACTTTTCTTTCCCCCCTTTGGGATATTTTTTTGTTAATGTATTCAACAATGACTCATCCTTATGTGTAACGCTCAGAAATTTGTCCCGATAAATTGGTGCTCTCCATTTTGTGACTTAAATTTTTTCGTAGGATCTTTTTAGAAATGATGTTTCTGGTCAATTCAAAAGTTGCAATTTTGTTGATTTCATCAAATGCTTCTCCTTGAAAATGTACTTTGTTATAGGTTACATCAGTTATTTTTAACTTTATGAATACCTTAAAAGAATAAGGGGTAGAGGATAGATGATCTATACAACTGTGTGAAACTACAGAAATTTGATCTTTTTCCAAAAGATCTTTTATAATATTATAACTGCATTTATGTATTTCTTCTAAAAGAGATGAGGTGCTTAAAGCATGGAAACTTATAACTTCTTCATCTTCTGACCATAAATAGCTTTCATCTCTTACCTTAAAGGAATAATTAAATTCCTTTCCTTTCAATGGGATTATTTTCTCTAGGAAGGTATTCATAATTTACCACCCTTTCTTCTTCCAGAGTTGAAGATACTCCAAAACTTTCTACATATTCTTTAAGGTCATCAATATCTTTTTGTAATAATTCTTTTAATTCTTTTCCTGTGATAGTTTCCTTTTTTAAAAGATATTGGGCAATAAGTTCGAGTTTTTCCTTGTTATCTATCAAGACAGATTTAGCCTTTTCATAACTTTTGTTAATTATTTGTTTGATTTCAGAATCCAATTCTTTTGCAGTTTCATCAGAGTAGTTTTTTTCTCTAAACAATTCACGTGCTAAAAAAGTTTCCTCACTTTCGCTAGCCCAAGCTACAGGACCAATTTTTTCGCTCATGCCAAAACTTTCTACCATCCTTCGAGCCATTTCTGTAGCTCGCTTTAGGTCATTTTCAGCTCCACTGGTTATTTCATCAAATATTATTTCTTCCGCAGCCCTACCGGCTAACATTACTGCAATATCATCGAGTATTTCAGATTTATTCATCAGATACCTATCTTCCGATGGCAATTGTAAAGTGTACCCTAAGGCTGCATAACCTCGAGGAATAATTGTTACCTTGTGTACAGGGTCGGCATTTGGTAAAATAGTCCCTAAAATGGCATGACCTAGTTCATGGTATGCAACGACTTCTTTTTCTTGATCGGAAAGCACTCGCGTTTTCCTCTCAGGACCAACCATAACCCTCTCTATGGCTTCTTCGCAATCCTTCATTGTAATGAACTTTTCCCCATTTCTTGCAGCCAAAAGCGCTGCTTCGTTGACTAAGTTTTCTAAATCTGCTCCAACAAATCCAGGAGTAGCCCTAGCTAATACGTCTAAATCAACATCCGGTGCTATTTTCTTTCCTCTAAAGTGAATCTTTAATATATCTTTTCTTCCCTCAGCATCAGGTCTATCAATCACCACTTTTTTATCGAATCTCCCAGGCCTTAACAAGGCTTTGTCTAGTACATCAGGCCTATTTGTGGCTGCCATAACTATTATTCCAATACTTGGATCGAATCCATCCATTTCTACTAAGATGGAATTAAGGGTTTGCTCTCTTTCATCGTGACCTCCTCCTAGACCTGCTCCCCTCTGTCTACCTACCGCGTCTATTTCATCAATAAAAATGATAGCAGGTGCGTTTGCTTTGGCTTGGTTGAAAAGGTCTCGAACTCTTGCGGCCCCAACCCCAACAAAAAGTTCAACAAAATCCGAACCACTAATATAAAAAAAGGGGACATTTGCCTCGCCGGCCACGGCTCTAGCGAGTAAAGTTTTTCCTGTACCTGGTTCTCCTACTAAAAGAACCCCTTTCGGCATTCTAGCTCCGAGCCTGTTAAAAATCTTAGGATCTTTCAAAAATTTTACAACATCTGTTAATTCTTCTTTAGCTTCCTTGACCCCAGCAACATCGTTAAAAGTGGTACGATTTTTTTCGGGGTCATATTTTTTGGCGGGGCTTTTTATAAAATTCATACCTTGATTTGCACCGCCCCCACTTGATCGAAACAGAAAGGTGAAGAGGAAAATAAGTAAAAAAACAGGTAAAAGAAACGTTAAGATAGAAATCCACCAACTATTTTCCAAACTCCTGACGTATTTAATTTCTATTCCTTGGTTTGCAAGTCCATAAACATACTGCTGGTCCGATAAAAGATTAGGGGCATATGTCTCATAATAAAGTCCTCTTTGATCTCTTGCTCTAGCATAACCAGAGTCTTCTATTTCTAAAGAAACAATCTTTTTATCTTCCAACATTTGAACTAATTCACTATATTCTATTTTTGTAATGTCTTGAGTACCAATAAGGCTGCTAACTCCAACATATATAAGAATACCTATTGTTATATATATTAATAAAAGCCAAAAAACTCTAGGTTGGTTTCTTTTGTTTTGCAAGACAGGACCTCCTCTTTTCACAATTATATAATTGTTTTAGATTTTAACAAATAGAGCATCTTTTTTTTTCGCTATAGTTAATGCATTTATCTTTCTTACTCCGCCGTTGCGCATTTTAATAATTTTCTCAGTTTCCTCCATATTTGGGGGGTATTTACCAAACTTCAAAAAGGCAATTCTTATTATTTCGGTATCGAAAAAGTCATTTTCCAATTTTAATTTTAACGAGTCTTTACTTATCTCACTTCTTTCTTCAAATTTCCTTTTAACTTCTTCCCTGTAACCCCATATGATTTTTGCAAGCCTAAAGAAACTTTCTTTATACCTTGGGTTGATCTTCTTAAATAAAGGAGTAATTTCATATCTTATCTTATTTCTAGCATAATCTAAAGAATAGTTGTACTTATCTTCCACATACTCTATATTATTAATTGTAACATAATTTCTGATTTCTTCCAAGCCGACACATAACATTGGTTTTGTTATTTCTTCTTCTATAGGAATTAAGCCGCCTAATCCGTATATTCCGGTCCCCCGTAAAATTCTGTAAAACATGGTTTCAAATAAATCATCCATATGATGGGCGGTTGCTATTTTATTATAACTTAATCTTCTTAATGTTTCATAAAAAAACTCATACCTTAAATTTCTTCCCGCTACTTCAACACCTATCTTGTTTTTTTTTGAGTATGTAAAAACATCCACTTTTTTAGAAAAAAAGAGTACATTTAGTTTCTCGCAGGCTTGTCTTACAAAGGCTTCGTCGTTATCAGCTTCTTCTCTCATACCATGGTTTAAATGAGCTACTGATATTTCAAATCCCATAGTTTTCGATAATTTTGACATCACATGAAGTAAAGACATTGAATCTTTTCCGCCGGAAACTCCTAATAGAATTTTATCATATTTGTTAAAAATTTTGTAGTCTTTTATGAATTTAAATATTTTTTTCTCAAAATCCTGGAGTATCATTTCTTCTTCTCCTTCCCAAATTAACTCTAATAACGCCTATAAAAACAAAACAGCGTCTTAAGACGCTTAAAATACTAAAAAATATTATGGAGCCGGTGAAGGGATTTGAACCCCCAACCTACTCATTACGAATGAGCCGCTCTACCGTTGAGCTACACCGGCAATTAACTTCGTTATTGACAATACATACAAAAAACCCCGCTTTTGGGGTCAAAAATGGAGGGCCTGATTATCAAAAAAATATAATATCCTACTTTATGTAGAATTTCGCACTATTAAAGTGCCAAGCACCATTACGTGCACGAGATTCTTTAGGCCCTCCTATTTTATTTTACTATATAATTTCAAAAATGTCAACTAACATGGGAGCTCTGTAGGGACTTTACAAAGTGAAAGATTTGTGATAAAATAATTATCAGAAGATGGGGACGTAGTGAAGCTGGTTATCATGCCGGTCTGTCACACCGGTGCTCGCGGGTTCGAGTCCCGTCGTCCCCGCCATATTTTAAAAAGGCGAACGTTTAACGTTCGCTTTTTTAAGTTATTTTTAAAGTTTAAGGGATATTATTTTTTTGAAAGATTAATTTTGAATGATTAATATTCTATTTATTTAATTTATGATATAATAGAAGTGACAGATGGTTTACAAAATTGATGAGGGGGAGGAATAAAGTTAAGATGCAAAAAGAAGTAGAAAATGGATTTTTTATGGAAACTTTTCAAGAAATGGTGGATCTTTTGCAAGAAATAAATTGGGACGAAAGTGAAAAAGATTTTCTAACAAAGCTGTTAAAAATTGCTATAAAGATCATACCAGAAGCTGAATACGGTTCTATTTGGCTAATTAGGGGCACATTATATGAAGCCATAGTTGGAATTGGCTACGATCAAGATTTAATTAAAAAAATGGTTGTCCCCTTCAATGAATCATACGTAAGCCTACATATGGATAGAGATTTAATAGAAGTTCAAAATATTTTGGATTACAATTCCCCTGAAACTGATTTGTATAAAATCAGCAAAAAATTACACAAAGAAACGAATCAAATGGTCACTTTAATTTCCGCTTTAAAAAATAAAGACAGTGTAATAGGACACATATATATAGATAGTTTCCATGTTGATTCTTTCGATGATTATTCAAAAAAAATGCTTAGAATGTTCAGCAATTTAGCATCTATTTTTTTGACTTTGAAAATCCTTCGGGATTCAGAAAAAGAAACGATAGAAACGAATTCTAATTATTTGAGTTTTATTAGTCATGAGTTGAGAACACCTTTGACTTCAATTATAGGATTTGCTGAAACTATATTGAATAATGAAGATTTAGAAAAAGATGAGATGAAAAGTATTGTAAAAAAGATGCTATTTTCTGCTAAGCATATGAACTCACTTTTAGACGATATTTCAACTTTCAACAAGTTGAATAGAGAGAAGAGATTGAATTTAGAAAAATTAAATTTAAAAAAGTTATTGTATGAAGTTTTATCAATGTTAGAACCTACCGCATCCCCCGATGTTGAAATAAACCTTAACTTTCCGGTTGATATTCCAGTAGATATTGAAACAGATGAGACTAAATTAAATCAGATCTTAGTAAATGTAATAGGAAACGCAATGAAATATACCACAGAAGGTTCAATAAATATCCTCGTAGGTTACGAAAACCATACAAAACATTTTGTTATAGAGGTAAAAGATACAGGGCCTGGGATTCCAGAAGATAAGTTAAAAGATATATTTAGGCCATTTTTTAGGGTTTCTAAAGATAAGCCAGGAAGTGGGTTAGGTTTAGCGATCGTAAAAAAGAATCTTGAAATGCTCAAAGGAAGTGTGGAGGTAAACTCAAAATTAGGTGAAGGGACAACTTTTGTGATAAAAATACCTCAATCTATAAGTAGTATTGTAAATAAGTGCTAATCATAGATTCGATGAACATATTTCTTCAAATAATTTTGGGAAGAGTACTTTTGGTTCACCACCTATTTTTAAGGATCTATCCAATTCTTCGAGATTAATTATTATTTTTTCGATTGAAGAAGTAGAGTAGAGTTTCTCAACGTTGGTTTTTTTTACTTTTTCGTTTTTAAAATTGAACCCTAAGAAGGAAGCTACTCTTTGCTGTGAAACCATGCTTTCTTTACTGATTTTTACGATTTCAGACCAATTGTAGGTTGTCTTTCTTTCCGTATTTAGTATCACCGCATATAAATCCAAAAAGTACCTGTATAAATAATTTGCTAAAGCAATTGGGGAGAATAAAGAAGATTTTACCATCAATTGCAGCTTTATTAGTGAATGTGGTAATCTCTTTGTTGCTAAATCATAGCAAAGTTCTTCGTAGTTCGCTGTAGAAAAATAAGTAGAAACATCTTCCACGTCTTTTATAGATATAATCTCAGTATCGGAATATATGGAGAGCTTTTTAATTTCCTCATACAACAAATCCTCATTTTTTCCAACGAATTGTATAATTTTCTCGGCTGTTTCGTTACTTAATTGTTTGTTTAACTTGCCTGCTAAATCCTTAACCGTGCCTATCCACAATTCATCTTTCCAAGGGGGAGGAACCATCGTCTCTATTTTTTTATCGAAATTTATTTCTTTTAGATATTTATTTTCCTTTTGACTATCCAAAATGAGAATACCTTCAAAAGAATTTTCATAATGCTTCAGTAAGGTGGAGATCTTTTCTTGATAAGGGATTTTAAAGGAATCAAAATCTGAAATTATTATGATTCTATTTGTGGAAAAGATACTTCCCATAGTGAAAAGATTGTTGATGTCTTCATCTACATAATTTTCAGGTGATAATGTAACTATTTCAGCACTTGGGGATTTTTCAATAATTTCTTCGATTCTGATTCTTTTTTGTATGGTTGAATTCCCTAATATAAATATTTTTTGCAACGTTACCTCTCCTCAGTCGATTGTGTGAAGTTGAATGACTTCTTGATCGCTTAGATACTTATATGGCGGAACAGATTGTGAAACAACGGTGTTCCCATTACCAGTGATTATTAGGTTTTTTTCTTTTATTCCTAAGTTCAACAGAATGTTGTGAGCTTCGGTTATAGGATAACCAATCAAATCTGGCATAATATCTTGATAAAAAACTTTTTGATTATCGAATGCGCTACTTTCTTTTTCTTTGGAATATCTATAAAAAATGTTAGTTAAAACAGGTGCAGCTACTTCTCCACCATAAAATTCTTCTTTAGGATTATCGATAACAACTACAGCAGTATATATAGGATCAACAACCGGATAAAAACCAACAAACAAAGAATAATAACTACCTTCAATGTACCCTATGCCGCTTTCCGCCTTTTGGGCCGTGCCGGTTTTTCCACCGATTCTCAACCCTTCTTTATAAGCTTTTCGGGCAGTTCCTTCTGTAACTGTATAACTTAACCACTCTTTCACTATTTTGGCGGTAGGTTCAGATATCACTTGCCTTTCTGAGATTTCTTTTACTTCTAAAAAAGTGGGCTTTACATACTTCCCATCGTTGGGGATCACGTTAAAGGCCGATATTAACTGTATAGGTGTGATCCCTATTCCCTGACCCAGAGCAATCTGAAAAGGCGTTATTTCATACCAATCATCCGGATAAGGGACTACACCGTTGATTTCACCTTTGAATTCTATTCCTGTTTTTTTCCCAAAACCATAGGTCAAAAGTTTTTGGTAGAGCCATTGATTAGAAAATTCTTCAAGTATTTTTTCCATTATCTGAGCGATCGCTATATTTGAGGAATAGGTTAGAGTTTCCCTAAGGCCAACTTCTCCCATTCCATAACCTTGGGATTCGGTTACCTTGAAATTTTTTTTACCTGTAGGATAATACTCGTAGCCAGAATAAAATTTATCGTTAGGATTTATAATATGTTCATCCAGTGCTGTAGAAATTAATAACGGTTTAAGTGTGGACCCTGGTTCTATATATCCCATATAAGCAATATTCCAGGGATAAAGCGAAACACTTGATTTAATTTTACCGGTCTTGCTCTCCATAACTACAACAATTCCGCCTTCTGCGGATTCTTTTTTTACGGTATTTAGAAGTTCTTCATAGGCTATTTGCTGCATTTTCAAATCTATACTTAAACTGATTGTTTTTTGACTGTTTAAAATCCCATTCTCTAATAAAAAAGGTTCGATTCCATAGGTGGTTCTATTAGTTTTTCCGATTAGTAGATCAAGAGAAAATAATTCATTGTAAACGCGGTGAGTGACAGGATATATTCTCGCGTATTTGTTTAAAATTCCAAGATCGATATAAGCCTCTTCATAAGTATCATAAGTTCCCCATTTTAAAAACTTAATGGTTTCTATTTCATCGTCACTAAACCTTTGATTCAATAAATATTTGTTTTTTTTAAAATCGTTTCGTGATTTCATAAAACCTAAATCTACCCAAGCTTCGTATTTTTCTTGGTTGTATACAATCATATTTCCCTTAGAATCCACAAGTTCTGAGTATTTATTATTTTCTAGAGAGGTTGAAAATTCGTTAAAGTCTTTTGTCAAAGAGTTATTATACACAAAGGTGATGGTGATAAGAAAAATATATCCTGAAAGAAAAAGGAAGGTGAAAATTAACCATTTGCGTTTCATAGTTAAATTATTTCTCCATAATATTTAAGATCTCTATATATCTATCTATTTGGCTATCTAAGGCAGATATCTGTGATTCCATATTATTAAGCTCCATCTGAGATTGGACTATTATGGATTTATAATTCTCAATATTTTTACCAAAGTTAAGAAAGATAGTAAGCCAAATGCTAACAGTTAAAAAGGCTAAGAAAACTAAAACGATTATAGCAATATCGAGAGACTTAACTTTAGATTTAGTTTTTTCTATTCCTTTGCTTTTTGCGTACACATTTTTTTCCATAGAAACTCCCCCTAACTCTTGTCATTCTTTAAACCCCTATATACTCGGCTACCCTCAATTTGGCACTTCTACTTCTTGGATTGCATTTTATTTCTTCTTGCGTAGGTAAAATAGGTTTGGGAGTGAGGAAATCATATCTTTCATTATTTTTGAAAAAACTTTTAACGATCCTGTCTTCCAGTGAATGAAAGCTTATTACAGCTACTCTTGCTCCTGTATTTAAAAAATTTTCAAATTTAGCAAGGGTTTCTTCGATATTTTTTAATTCTTCATTAACCTCTATTCTCAGAGCTTGAAAAGTTTTTGTGGCAAAATGTCTGTGCCTGTCGTGCGTTACTGAACTAGGTAACCCTTTCCTTATAGCGTTCACTAACTCTTGTGTCGTATTTATAGGTCTATTTATTATAATGCTTTTTGAAATACTGTGAGCAAACCTTTTTTCTTCTCCGTACTCAAAAATTATACGTCTCAGCTCTTCTTGTGAATAATTATTAACTATGTACGCTGCATCTTTTTTAGCTTGGACATCCATTCTCATGTCTAACGGTTCGTCTTTAGTAAAAGTAAACCCTCTATTTTCACCTTTTAGTTGAAAAGTAGAAACTCCTAAATCCATTAAAAAACCATCAACTTTATCAATATCTAATCCCCTTAAAACAATATCTATATCTTTATAAGAAGATTTAATCAATACCACATTATCCGATAAATCTTTTAATCTTTGTTCTGCGATTTCCAATACCTCATAATCCACATCGACGCCTATTATTTTAGCTTTGCTATTGGTGAATTCTAAAATAGCTTTTATATGTCCACCTTCACCAGCAGTACAATCCACATAAACACCATCTTTTTTAGTTATCAAATAGGATAGGATTTCCTCAACCATTACACTTTTATGAAAATCGTTGTATTTTCTTACTATTATTATACACCTCTTTTGCTGAAAAGCAAGTTAATTTTATTACTTATATTTTGCAAAGAATAACAGTTCTTCTTCTATGAATTCATCTATTTCCCCATCTAATACAGCTTGAGCGTTAGAGGTTTCATACTCTGTTCTAAGGTCTTTAACTAAAGTGTATGGATATAAAACGTAAGATCTAATCTGATTACCCCAGGAAATATCCTTTATTTCACCACGTAATTTTAATTTTTCTTCTAAATTTTTTTGATGTTCTAACTCATATAACTTTGCTTTTAGAATTTTTAAAGCGGTCGCTTTGTTTTTGTGTTGTGAACGCTCGTTTTGGACCGCTACCACTATACCTGTTGGCAAATGAGTAATTCTAACTGCTGAATCGGTTTTATTAACATGTTGGCCACCCGCTCCACCGGATCTATACGTATCTATTTTCAAATCGTCTGGATTTATTTCTATCTCAACATTTTCATCAAATTCCGGCATCACGGATATCGATGCAAAAGAAGTGTGTCGTCTTCCGTTGGCGTCGAATGGTGATATTCTCACTAGTCGATGGACACCACTTTCATACTTTAATTTACCGTATGCATATGGGCCAGAAATTTTAATGGTTGCACTTTTTATTCCTGCTTCATCTCCCTCTTGGAAGTCTACCGTTTCGATATCATAATTATTTTTATCTGCCCATCGAGTGTACATTCTCAGTAACATAGATGCCCAATCTTGTGATTCTGTTCCACCTGCACCTGGATGTAGACTAATAAAGGCGTTTGCATCATCATATTCTTCGGATAATAACATCCTTAAGCGAAAAGAACCTATCTTTTTTTCAATACCTTTTAAAATTGCTTCAACTTGAGCGTTCATTGATGGATCATCCTCTGATAATTCTATCGCTATTTCCAATTCTTCAAAATCGCTCTGCAATTTTTTAAATTCATCTATTTCATCTTTTAAATTTTGTGCAATTTTGGAGATCTTTTTAGCCCTGTTTTGATCATTCCAAAAGTTTGGTTCCATCATTTCTTTGTCAAGTTTTTTAATTTCTTCTTCTGCTTCTTCTATACCAAAAATTCCTTTTAAATCCTCAAAATTTTCTTTTAACTCATCTATTTTGACTTTTGTTTCGTATTCTATCATCGAATCACCTCTTAAAAATGGCTTCAATTATTATCTTTTAACTTTATACCTTTTTTTAATCTTGTTGGATTGTTTAGACTTATTGTTATTTTTAGATCCTTCACCATTGTTCGTTTCATCAACTACTGATACGTTGTTATGTACAAAGTTCAAGCTGGCGTATATTTTTTTTGCTTCTCTTTCTTCTTTTTCTGGAACAACCCTTGCTATTCTCATTAGATAATTAACTATTTCGTCGTATATACTGTCAACCATTTGATCAAAAAGTAGGTACGATTCTTTTTTAAATTCCATGACAGGGTCTTTTTGACCATAGGATCTTAATCCCACGGCTTCCTTTAACGCTTCAATAGAATCTAAATGGTACCTCCATTTTTCATCTATTATTCTTAACATAACAAATTTTGCGACTTTGTTGAAATCTTCTCCAAACTCCTCTTTTTTGTATTGATATCTTTTCCACAGTAGATCAAAGATTTCATTCTCTATTTCCTCGCGGGTGTTCCCCTTTATGTCAGAAATTATCGAATATTGTTTCAACTTTTCTGAAATACTACTTTTGTCGTATTTTTCTTCCACTTCATCAAATGAGGATTCAACTATTCTTTCCACAACATCCATAAAGATTTCTTTTATATGTTCATCGTAATTTCCTTGCTCGAGTATCCAATCCCTATGGTTGTATATTACAGTTCTTTGTTTGTCCATTACAGAGTCAAATTCGTACAATCTTTTTCTTATCGAGAAGTGTATTCCTTCTATTTTCTTTTGAGCATCTCGAATAACTTTACTGAGCATTTTATGTTCAATGGGTTGACCTTCTTCAATTTTTAGGGCGGTCATCATGTTTTTCATTCTTTCCCCACCGAACAATCGTAAAACGTCATCTTCAAAAGAGATAATAAATCTTGATTCGCCAGGATCCCCTTGCCTACCAGATCTTCCTATTAATTGGTTATCTATTCTTCTACTTTCATGTCTTTCTGTACCCAAAACGAAAAGACCGCCGAGTTCTTTAACCCCTTCTCCCAATTTAATATCGGTTCCTCTACCCGCCATATTCGTGGCTATGGTAACGGCATTTCTTTCTCCAGCTTGAGCTATGATTTCTGCTTCCCTTTCGTGATATTTTGCGTTCAAAACTTCATGTTTTATTCCTCTTTTTTTTAGCATCTCACTTATAGTTTCACTGTTTTCAATGGATGTTGTTCCAAGCAATACAGGTTGGCCTTTCTGGTTACGCTTTACTATCTCATCAATTATAGATTGATATTTTTCTTTTTCGGTTTTAAAAATTAAATCATTTTTATCTTCCCGAATAACAGGTTCGTTAGTAGGGATAACAACAACTTCTGTATTGTAGATCGCCTTGAACTCGTCTTCTTCAGTTTTTGCAGTTCCGGTCATACCTGATAATTTTTCATACATCCTAAAATAATTTTGGAAAGTTATTGTAGCAAAAGTTACGCTTTCTTCTTTGATTTTTACTCCTTCTTTTGCTTCTATAGCCTGGTGTAATCCTTCAGAATACCTTCTTCCAGGTAATAATCTTCCGGTAAATTCATCAACGATGACAACTTCCCCATCGCTAATGATATAATCTTTATCTCTTTTGAAAAAATTTATCGCCTTTAAGGCGTTCAAGAGGTGGAACAAATACTTAATATTGCTTGGATCGTATAAATTATCGACAGATAATAACTTTTCTGCTTTGCTTATCCCTTCTTCTGTTAATGCTAAAGTCTTTTGTTTTTCATCTATAGTGTAATCTTTTTCAATTATGAATCTCTTAGCCAAAGAGGCAAATCTTCTGTAAAGTTCAGAAGGAGTATCTGAAGGGCCGGAAATGATTAAAGGTGTCCTCGCTTCATCTATTAAAATGGAATCAGCTTCATCAACTATTGTAAAGTAATGTCCTCTTTGTACTTTGTCGCTTATTTCGTAAACTAAATTGTCCCTTAAATAATCAAATCCAAATTCATTAGCAGTACCGTAAGTTATATCAGCTTGATAAGCTTTTTTTCTATCTTCTTTGTCCATATTGGCTTGAATGTATCCTACGCTCAAGCCAAGATACTCATAAACCGGTCCCATCCAATTTGCATCTCTTTTAGCCAAATAGTCATTATGGGTAGCCAAATGAACATTTTTCCCTGTTAAGGCATTTAGATATATTGGAAGGGTTGCTACTAAAGTTTTTCCTTCTCCAGTTTTCATCTCGGTTATCTTACCTTCATGTAAAGCGATACCTCCCATTAACTGCACATCGAAATGCCTCATTCCTACGGTTCTTCGTGAGGCTTCTCTTACAGCAGCAAAGGCTTCGGGTAAGATATCGTCCAAACTCTCACCTTGTTTTAATCTGTTTTTAAACTCCAAGGTCTTTCCAGATAATTCAGTGTCGCTGAGAGATTTCATACTTTCTTCTAATTCGTTTATTTTATTTGCGATCTTTGAATATTTTTTAAGTAAACTTTTATTCTTGTCTATCAGTCCAAAAAGCATAAAGATTGCACTCCTTTCGAATCAAACTTTCTAAGCTATAATTTTTATCTAATTTTCATTTCTACTGTATACATTCCATCATTATCGTATTCTTCTTTTATTATCCAACTATCTAAAGAACCATAAAAATTCTTTGATAAGTAATTTGAAATATCTAAGATTAATAGATTATCGAGACCTTCTTTTCTTTCAATTTCTCCATAAAATTTTGTGTTTTTAAATCGAGGTATTTCCGACAAATACACATTCATCCTATTGGGTAAAACGTTTGAGAATATGAATTCATCTTCTGTAAAATAAAGGTAAATTTGGTTTTCCACACTTTGATTAGACCAAAGATAATAATTGTAGGTTCCAACCTTTCCCTCTTCCATATTTCTTTCTTCTGCAAATTCTTTGAGCTTATAAGTATCAATGGATGTTTCAAAGAATAAGTTCAGCTCGTTATTACTTATACTTTGTGAACTAATAGCTATAAACTCCTCTTCTTTGATACTATTGGCTATAAATCCTATAACATTTTTACTTTCATCGTCCAAAGGCATTAAAAAATTTTCGAAATATGCGGAGAAATTGGTTTTATCCAACTTTTCTATATTCAAAACTTCTCCAAATATTTTTTTGTTTTCCAAAATGGTCAAATCAAAATTATTTTGGGCACCTCTATAATCTTTAGACTCAAATGTTGCCTTTAAGGTTCTAGAATCAACGGTAAAATAAAAATCCCAACGTTTATTTTCATTTAAGATATTTTCCAGAGAGCCTGATACTAAACCCTTTGAATTATTATCATAGGTTGTAGGCGCCATATTCAAAAAGAGGCCATCATCATTTTTTTGAACGGTAAAATTTCTTTCTTCTAAGGTGTATAGGTCGTCGCTTACCTTATTAGCACCAAAGATTTTTGTAAAGATTTCATTAAAAACTTCGTATTCGGTAGAGTATATGGCGATACCTTTTGAATTAACGATCATGTCAAATAAAAGGTTAAAATAGTTGGGATTAAATAATTCGCCGACCGAATAGTTTTTATCCGAATAAAATACCATGGGGGCATTTAAAAAATTTTGAATATTTGTATTTGTAGATTCTAATGTCGTTGAAAGTAATTCTTTTATATAATCTTGACCTATTCCCTCAGTTGAGTTTACAAATCGATAAAAAGGTACCGTTTCATAAATTTTAGTATAAACATCTAAAGGACTTTTTATCCTTATTGTTGTTTCTCCAAAGGTTAATAAAACAATTAAAATCAAAAATATGAGGATAATTGATAACTTC
>LDZR01000826.1_pt1 | contig 24087 bp, 19 predicted proteins | sample 615371 | NCBI WGS metagenome assembly LDZR01 (sample SAMN03408294, study PRJNA278302) | terrestrial metagenome | isolation source: oil reservoir sample K2 | place: USA: Alaska, North Slope, Kuparuk formation | collected 2013
GACCCTCTTATTTCTATCATCATTACTTTAGGTATTGGACTTTTGATAGGTTTATGGAATGGATATTGGGTAGCCTATCGAGGAGTACCAGCCTTTGTTGTTACGTTAGGTGGCATGCTCATTTTCAGGGGAGTACTCTTAGGAATTACAAAAGGTACTACTATTGGTCCAATGAGAGGTTTTTTTGAGTTTCTTGGAAAGGGTTATCTATCCAATACTGTAGGGATAGTAATCGGAGTCATTGGTGCTATTCTCATAATATTAGCAGAACTTAATTCATGGAAAAAGAAAAAATCTCATGGATTAAATGCTCCTTCTTTAAAAGTAGAATTTTTAAAATTATTAGCTTATACTTTATTAATAGTTATTTTTATTCTAATTTTTAATTCTTATCAAGGAGTTCCCTTTCCCGTATTAATAACTATTATTCTTTTAATTTTTTTCACTTATCTTTCTCAAAATACAGTTTTTGGAAGATATATATATGCAATTGGTGGTAATAGTCAAGCAGCAACTTTATCTGGGATAGACGTAAAAAAGATTACACTTATAGTTTTTATGATTAATGGATTGTTGGCAGCTTTTGGAGGTATTTTTTTAACTTCTCGACTTAATGCAGCTTCTGTTTCAGCCGGAGAAGGAGCGGAGTTAGATACAATAGCTGCGTGTGTTATAGGTGGTACAAGCTTAATGGGAGGAATAGGTACTGTTGTTGGTGCAGTAATTGGAGCAATTGTAATGGCAAGTCTAGACAATGGAATGAGTCTTATGAATGTCCCGGTTTTTTGGCAGTCTATAATAAAAGGTTTAGTATTAATATTTGCGGTATGGTTTGATGTTGCGAGTAAAAAGAAAGAGGCTTAAATATTTACAAAAAAACTTACAGGAGGTCTTAAAGTGACAGAATACTTCAAAGATATTAAAAAGGTTGAGTATGTTGGTAAGGAATCAAAGGATCCGTTAGCTTTTCACTATTATGATCCCAAGAGAAAAATTGGTAATAAAACTATGGAAGAACATCTGAGATTTTCTGTGGCCTACTGGCACACTTTCACCGCAGAAGGAAGGGACATGTTCGGTATAGAAAGTGCCAGCAGAGAGTGGAATAAGTTTTCAGATTCTTTAGATAAAGCTTACGCAAGATGTGATGCAGCATTTGAGTTCATGAGCAAATTAGGGGTTAAATATTTTTGTACCCATGACAGAGACTTAGTTGATGAACAAGAAACATTGAGAGAAACAAATAAGTTATTAGATAAAGTAGTAGAAAGAATAAAGGAGAGAATGAAAGAAACAGGTATAAAGCTTCTTTGGGGAACGGCAAATCTTTTCACTCATCCAAGGTTTATGCAGGGTGCAGCTACATCTTGTGATGCAGATATATATGCATATGCCGCTGCACAGGTGAAAAAAGCACTTGAAATAACTAAGGAATTAAATGGTGAAAATTACGTTTTCTGGGGTGGAAGAGAAGGATATGAAACCCTTTTAAACACTAATATGGAGTTGGAATTGAACAATTTGGCTAATTTTTTGCATATGGCTGTAGATTACGCCAAAGAAATTGGTTTTGATGGCCAATTTTTGATAGAACCCAAACCAAAAGAACCCACAAAACATCAATATGATTTTGATGTTGCGAACTCTTATGCATTTTTACAAAAGTACGATCTTGATAAGTATTTCAAGTTCAATATAGAAGCAAATCATGCCACTCTTGCTGGTCATACTTTTCAGCATGAATTAAGGTATGCAAGAATAAATAATATCTTGGGTAGCGTTGATGCCAACATGGGCGATCTATTGTTGGGATGGGATACAGACCAATTTCCAACAAACGTATTTGAAAACGTTTTGGCAATGTATGAAATACTTAAAAACGGAGGAATAGCACCAGGTGGTTTAAACTTTGACTCACATGTTAGAAGACCATCTTACGAAAATATTGATTTGTTCTACGCACATATTGCGGGGATGGATGCATTTGCTTTAGGACTGATCTTAGCCAACAAGATTTTAGAAGAAAAAGTTTTGGAAGACTTTGTAGAAAAAAGGTATAATAGTTTTAATGAAGGAATGGGTAAAAAGATAGTGGATGGGCGAACTAATTTCAAAGAACTCGAAGAGTATGTAATAGATAAAAAAGTGGGAATTCCAAAATCGGGAAGACAAGAATATTTGGAAAACTTATTAAATTTGTACATCTACGAATAGACGACAAATTGGGAGGCCTTGTTTTGAAGATAAAGAAAATCAATGCAGAAAGAATGGGATACTCAAACAAATTAATGGTTTTCAATTTGATCAGATATTATTCTGGAATCTCAAGAAATGAGATTTCTAAGCTTACTGGTTTAGATAAAAGTACTGTGACAAAGATTACGTATGATTTGATTTCTAAAAACTTAATAGTAGAAGGAGATAGAAAGTCTTCTAAAGGGGTTGGAAGAAAACCTATAAGGTTGGAAGCAGCAAAAGGCGTTGCTGCTTCCATTGTTGTTAAAGTGGGAGTAGAAAAAACAGTCGTAGGTCTTGGATATATAAACAATTCAATCAATAAGGTAGGAGAATTTGAAACCCCTAAAAATTTTAATGTTTTTATTAGTAAATTAGCTGTTGAGGTAAAAAAAATATATGAAAATGCCAATGGAAATAATATTGTAGGCCTTTCTTTTTCTTTTCCAGGAATGATCGATAGAGAGAACTTGGTTATCGAATACGTTCCTCATTTTAATTGGAGTGAGATTGATCTTAAGGAAGCTATTTTAAAGGAAATTCCTCATTGTGACAAACCAATTTTTGCTGCAAACGAGGCAAAGTTAGCTCTACAAGCAGAGATGTATTTTAACAAAAATATCGCAAACCTAAACAACGGAGTCTATGTTTTCATATCTCAGGGAATAGGTGGAGCTTTGCTTATAGACGGTCAAATTCATTTGGGACCTAATTTCACAGCAGGTGAATTTGGTCACATGAGTATCGAAGAAAATGGGGAAAAATGTTTTTGCAATAATCAAGGATGTTGGGAAACGGTTGCCTCAATTGATACCGTTTCTAAGATATATGAATACAGTAATGGGCGATTGGAAGGAAACAATTACGAAGAAAAATTCAGGAATCTTCTGATAAAAGCCCAGAAGAAGGAAGGAAACGCCGATGAAATAATTAAACAGATGTTATATTATTTGGGAGTAGGGACGGTTAATTTAATAAATATCTTGAATCCTGAGTTTGTAATTTTTGGGGGGTATGGGTATCTTTTCCCGGATGATTATTTCACAGAGATTGAAAATATTATAAAGACTCGAGCTCTGAAGCCAACCTTAAAATCTTTAAAAAAGCCCTTGAGACCTGTTTTTGATATAGAAACAGCATGTTTGACGGGGGCAAATTTAAGAGTGATGGATGATTTTGCAGAAAAAGCTGTGGTTTAAAATGAGGTGATCATTTTGCGTAAATATCTAGGTATAGACGTTGGAACAACTGGATTAAAAGGTTTAGTTATATCTGAAGAAGGAGAACTTTTGGATAGTTATTCCTATTCATTAGAAATGAAAGTTCCCAAACCCGCATGGGCTGAACAAGACCCTGAAGATTGGTGGAATGGTGTATACGAAATATTAAAAAAAGTGTCCAGAACGCATCGAATAGATGTAATAGGTTTTTCCGGACAAATGCATAGCTTGGTGGTTTTGGATGAAAATAATAAACCTATTAGGCCAGCAATCCTTTGGTGTGATCAAAGGACCACTCCCCAGTGTAAAAAAGCTACAGAAGTTTTTGGTGGTGAAGAAAAGGTTATCTCCAAAATAGGGAATCCCTTTTTGGAAGGTTTCACTTTCCCAAAAATACTGTGGTTAAAAGAAAATGAAGGAGAGAATTTTAAAAAAATAATGAAGATTCTTCTACCTAAGGATTATATTGTTTTTAAGTTAACGGGTAGTATTGGTATGGACTATTCGGATGCTTCTGGAACGGCATGTTTTAATGTAAAAACAAATTATTGGGATGAAGATATATTTGAAACTTTTGGTATTAATATGGATATAATGCCTGAATTGTATCCTTCTTATGGTATTCGAGGCGAATTAAAAGAAAGCTTGCAAAATGAATTGGGATGGAGGAACACAAAAGTCGTTTCTGGAGGAGCAGATAATGCATCAGCTGCGTTTGGAATAGGTATATCGAAAGCAGGAGAGTCGATGGTTAGTATTGGAACTTCGGGTACTGTTCTAACTCTTACTGATAAAAAAGAACCTGATTTATCAGGAAAAACACATTACTTTAACTATGTAATAAAAGATAAATATTATTACATGGGTGTAATGCTTTCAGCCGCTCATTCTCTAAATTGGGTTAAAAATCGATTTTTTCCCAGTTTGGATTGGGCAGAAATAGAAGAAAGAATAAACTAATCAGTACCAGATTCAAACGGTGTTATTTTTCTTCCTTACTTAAACGGAGAAAGAACCCCACATAGAGATCCTAATGCAAGAGGTGTGTTCTTTGGAATTTCTTCTTTGAATACTGAAAACGACATACTAAGGGCAACGATGGAAGGTATAACCTTTGGCCTTAGGGATTCCTTTGAACTTATAAAAGAAAAAACAGAGATAAAAGATATTAAAATAGTTGGGGGAGGAGCCAAAAATAAAACTTGGGCAAAGATAGTTGCAACAAACTTCAAAATGCCTGTTAAAATGCCTGAAATTGATGAAGGTGGTGCTTATGGAGCAGCTATGTTGGCTGCAGTGGGAGATGGCCAAAAGCTTGAAGATGTTTTAAAATGGGTAAAATTTAAAGAAGTTGTTGAACCTAATTATCAAGACACAAAGATTTACGATGATTATTATGAGGTTTATAAGAATTTGTATAAATCATTGAAAGGAAATTTCGAAGAGTTGGCAAAAATTCAAAGATGATATATAAAAAGCGGCTAAAGCCGCTTTAAAATTTTTTAGTTTAATTGCGACTTTTTTTGTGATATAATTAGTATGGATCATTAAACAATGATGGTTACTGGGGAAAAGGGAAAAGAACTTTTATCTTTATGGGTGGTTGCAGAGCAAAAGACAAAGAACTTTTATCCTTATGGGCGGGCTGCGGGGCGAAGGGGCGCTAAAGATAGTAAAATTAATCACTTTGAGGGGGCATTGAAAAAATTGAAAGTATTGTTTATGAACAAGTTAAACTCGTATTGGAAAGAAAAAATTAGTGAATTGAAGAAATTATTTCCCAACGATGAATTTTTAGATAATGATGAAATCAGCAATATTGAAGATGCAATGGAAGTTGCAGATGCAATAGTGTTTGGTGGAGACTTGGACGAGAACGTCTTGGGAAAATCAAAGAATTTGAAAATAATTTTTGTTCCCTATGCTGGAGTGAACCAATTACCTTTAGAAATACTTAAAGAAAAAGGCATTAGCGTTGCAAATAGTCATGGTAATGCGAGAATAGTTGCAGAAAGGGCTTTTACTCTTGCTTTAGCTCTTCTTGGAAAAATTGTACCTTATCATAACGATTTAAAAGAAGGAATTTGGCATGGATTTAGTGCCGGAGAAAGCGTTAAAGATTCATGGGTATCTATTCAGAACAAAAGTTGTGCAATATTGGGGTTAGGCAATATAGGAAAAAATCTTGCACAAATGCTTAAAACCTTTGACTGTAAAATTGTTGGTTATAAAAGAAACGCAAATATAGATATTGAAAATGTGGATGAGATTAGTTCCAATTTAGATTATGTAATAAAAAAAAGTGAAATTGTATTCGTAACTTTGCCCTTGACGAAATATACAAAAGGTCTTATCGACGAAAAGGTGTTTAATAAGATGACTGGCAAATACATAATAAATGTTGGAAGAGGTGATGTTATAGATCAAAAGGCACTATACGAGGCTTTGAAATCTAAAAAATTAGCTGGAGCCGCTATAGATGTTTGGTACAATTATCCTTCCAAAGAAAAGCCATCGATCTTGCCAGCTAATTACCCAATTCATACCTTTGATAACGTTGTTTTGTCTCCACATGTTGGAGGCTATAACACTGAAGCTACAAAGTACAGTATCGATGAAACTGTAGAAAATATAAAAAGTTTTCTAAAAGATGGTACGGCAAAAGACTTAATTGATTTAGAATTTGGATACTGAATTTAAAGAATTGCAAGCAGAAGAGCTCCGATAAAAAATAAGATTTTTAATATATCTGAAGCCTTAGAATAAAAAGAGATGTTATCGTTTGGATTGACAAAAAAGATTCCCGTTTTTTCTTCTTTGGATTCAAATATGTTGGTAATTCTTCCATATTTGTCGATTGAGCCGGTTAAGCCTGTATTTGAAACCTGGATGAAATCTCTTCTCGTTTCTACTGCTCTAAAAACGCCCTGACTGAAGTGTTGAAACAGGCCGGTTTTTGAATTAAACCAACCGTCGTTAGATATTGCAATCAATAAATTTGCTCCATTCTTAGCTTGATTAATTGAGACTTCCGGGAAATAGGTTTCAAAACATATTTGTACTCCAATATCAGTTTCGTTCAATGAAAAGGTTAGGTAATCTTCCCCAGGGGTATAATAGTTTAATAATCTAAAAACATCAAAGTTTCCAAATATAGTTTCATACGGTAAAAATTCGGCAAACGGTGTTAATTTAACTTTATCGTAGATACTCTCAATACTCCCATGTTGGTTATATACCCAGGCAGAGTTAAAATGGTTATCGTTTCCTATCCTTGGGTGTCCTAATATTACAGGTTTGTATAAGTTTTGAATGTCTCTTACCATTTGACTTTCTATTTCTGATTTTGAGATGTCTTCAAGAAAAGTTGATTCTGGAAAAACTACTACATCCACATCCCTATTTTTAAATTCTTGGATATTCTTAGAAAAAGTTGAATAATCTTGTATTGGATTTGAGGAGTATTTTATCTCTTGAGGAACATTCGTTTGAACGACTCCAACTTTTATGGAATCGTTTGTGCCATTAATGGGAGGTAGATACCTCACTATAGCAAAGTTAGAAATGTATATAGTAGTAAATATAGCAAGAATTTTAAATACCTTATCACGTGAATTATCGAAAGCAATCAGGGCATTGACAAAAACTATGATAAAAGTTAGACCAAAAGACCCTATAATTGAGGCAATTTGTATTATCCCTGTATGATCGTAAAGGGCGTAGGATAAATTTCCTCCCATAAAAGCCAAATCTCCAAAACCCCTCAAAATTTCCGCAACAGTGTAGGCAAAAGAATAGAAAAAAACCAATGAAAGATAATTGTATTGCCTATCTTTTCGATGGTAAAGTTCTGATAACAGCCAAATGATGAGGTAAGGTATCATTAAAAGGACTATCATTCCAACGTATCCAAAAAAACCTACTATTGGAGAATAATTTTTTAAAATTTGGGGTATATTTTTAGACAAAGTAGGAAGCAGCCACCAAAGAGTAGTTACAAGCATGGAAGAGGAATATATTATCGTATGAAGTAATCTTTCATAATGAGTTTTTGATCTGGCTATGTTTCTAAGAAAGAAAACCAATGAAAACCAGATGAAAAAAGAAAATAAATTACCCGGCATAGCCAAACCGGTTAAAACACCTGAAATTAAAGTAAGTAGATATTTCATATATACCCCCATGGATTATATTTTGAAAATCTTGTTTCTTGTATAATTATGTTGTCGTTACAATATTATACAGCAAACTTTTGGATAGTTCAAGAAATCTGATATAATAAGGATAACTAACAAAATTTGTGTTACTCCTTTATCCTTAAGGGTGGGGAGCGGGGCAAAGGGGCGCTATAACAAGTTTTAGAATATCTAAAGAGTGAAAAAATTTATGTAAGAGGGGGTAAAAAGATGTCTAAATTGGAAGAATTTAAAGAGTTTCAAGCCAAGATTTCAAGATACAGTCAGGCTATCGCACTCATGCACTGGGATTTAGAAACTAACGCTCCCAACAATGCTTTTGAGTATCGTTCTAAAGCTTTGGGAGAACTTATGGAGGCACTTTTTAGAATGTCTATTTCTGATCAGATGGGTGAATTTTTGGATTATTTTTCAAAGAAGGAAAATTATGATGAATTGAGTGAAATTGATCAAGCAATGGTAAGAGTAACCAAGAAAGATTTCGATAAGTTTAAAAAGTTACCTCCACAGCTTGTCAGAAAATTAGCCGAAACGACTTCAAAAGCAGGTCATTTTTGGAAAAAAGCCAGGGAGGAAAATAATTTTTCTTTATTTGAACCTTATTTGCAAGAAGTCGTATCTTTAGAAAAAGAGCAAGCAGAGGCTTTGGGATATGAAAAAAATAGATACGATGCTCTTTTAGACTTATTCGAACCTGGAATGAAAACAGAAACGGTGAAAGGTACAATAAATTATTTAAAAGAGTATCTACTACCTTTTCTGAAAGAGCTTTTAGAAAAGGGAAAAGAACCAAGATACGATTTCTTTGAAGGAGATTTCGACGTAAATAAGCAAAAAGAGTTATCCCTGGAAGCGTTAAAATTTATGAATTTCGATTTCGATTCTGGACGTATGGACATGTCTGCCCACCCTTTCACTACAAAAATTGGTCCAAAAGACGTTAGAATTACAACAAGATACAACAACAAAGATTTGAGATATTCTTTATTTTCAACTATGCACGAAGGTGGACATGCTTTATACGAACTTCATATCCCTGAGGAATTTTCAGAGACTCCTTTGGATGAAGGTGCTTCTATGGCTGTGCATGAATCCCAATCAAGATTTTGGGAAAATATTATAGGAAGAGGGCCTCATTTTTGGGTTTTCTTTTCTAAAAAGTTAAAAGATATTTTCCCATCTTTTGAAGGAATAAGTAGTGATGAGCTGTATAAAGGTGTTAATATAGTTAAAAAAGATTTCATCAGAACTGAGGCAGATGAAGTAACTTACAACTTTCATATTATGCTGAGATTTGAAATCGAAGAAGCACTGATAAACGATAGAATAAAAGTAAATGAACTTCCAACGGTATGGAACGATAAAATGAAAGAATATTTAGGTATTGTGCCGCCAAACGACGCAGTAGGTGTTTTGCAAGATGTTCATTGGTCAAATGGACAATTTGGTTATTTTCCTTCATATATGTTGGGTAATCTTTACAGTGCTCAATTGTTCTCAAAATTGAAAAAAGATCTAAAAGATTATCCATCTCAAATAGAAAAAGGAGATTCAAAAGAAGTTTTGAACTGGATGGTTGAGAATGTCCATAAGTACGGTAAAATGTACGAACCAGAAGAACTTTTGAAAAAGGTTACAGGTGAAACTCTTAATCCCAAATATTTTGTAGAGTATATAAAAGAAAAGTTTTCTGCAATTTATGGTTTATAATTAAAATCCCCCATCTATATACGATGGGGGATTTTAAAATTAATCACAGCTATTTGTTATCTTTTTCGTCTTTTTCTTTTTTCTCCTCTTTTGATAATTTCTTGAGGTTTTCACTTACATAGTAATAAAATGTACCTTCTTCGTATTCACCGTTTTCATTTGGTGTCCCTGCTTTGTAATCTGTCATTAGTTCGATCCCTTCATCTATATTATCAATAGCCCAAATATGGAACTTTCCATTTTGTATATCTTCATTTATTTCGTCTTTCAATACGATATTATCGATATTTTTACTTGGAATAATCACCCCTTGATCTCCAGTAAAATTGAGATTTTTACAGGCGTCGTAAAATCCTTCAATTTTTTCGATTATTCCTCCAACTGGCAAAACTTCTCCGTTTTGATTCATAGATCCGGTGATGGCAATATTTTGTTTCAATGGAATGTTAGCTATGGAAGACATTAAAGCCAGCGTTTCTGCTATTGTAGCGCTGTCTCCTTCGATGATAGAATAAACTTGTTCAAAATTTAAAGATACACCGAAACCTGTTTCTATGAAAGAAGAAAATTTATGTTTGAAATAGTTTTCTATGATCAATGAGGATTTTTTGTATATTTTCCCGCTTAAATCGATATCCCTGTGTATGTTTATGATTTTTTCAGAAGAGGATCTGTAACTTTTTGCCGTTATCTTGACGGGATGGCCAAAGGTGAAATCCCCAGTATCCAAAACAGTCAATCCATTTATTTGTCCGACTTCAGAGCCTTCAGTTCTTATGTCAATCTTTTGTTCTTTTATCGCATTAAATAATTTTTTCTTATGAAAGGAAAACATTTTTTCTCTAAACTTTATAGTGTCTTTTATATCTTTGGCGGTTATGTATGGGCTTGATCCATTTTTCCGTGAAATGTTGAAAGAGTCTATTAGTAGATTCTTAATTTCCCCCAATCTTAAAGAGAACCTTTTGTTGTTTCCATTCATCCTACAACTGTACTTGATAATCTCTTCAATCGCATCTTTTGTAAAGTGTGAGATATCGTTTTCTTCCACTGTGTTGCTTAAGAAAGCTAAAAATTTATTTAAATTCTCGTTATTTAATTCTGTCTCATAGTCAAATTGCGACTTTATGGGGAAAAGTTTTTCGAATTCACTATCGTAAACTCTTAATAAATTGTACACCCATTCTTCTCCTATAAGAATCACTTTAACGGTTAAAGATAAAGGTTCTGGTTCCAAACTTTCAACACTCGAATAGCCTTCAGCGGTTTGAATATTTTCAATTTTTACTTCTTTCTCCGATAAAAACCTTTTAATTACCTCCCACGCGTAAGGTTTTCTTAAAACTTTTTCTGCTTCCATTATTAGATAACCACCGTTTGCCCTGTGAAAAGCTCCAGATTTTATCATTGTAAAATCCGTTTGAAGGAGTCCCATTTGGGAATAATACTCTATTCTACCAACTAAATTTGAAAAAGTGGGATTGTCTTCTTCTATCACAGGTGCACCTTGTAGATAAGAATTATCCACTATAATGTTGACATTGTATCTTTTTTCTTTAAGATAAGTTATTAGATTTTGATTTTCGGAAGTTAATTGGGATAGGTGAGAAGCTATGTCCTCTTTCAAGTTTTGAAGGTATTCAAAAACATCAGAATATTTGAGATATTTCTTTTCAAGGGGTTCGAAAAGCTTAGCTAAGCTAAAAGCTGCCCAGTAACGTCGTAAGTTTTTAACTTCCTCCCAGTATTCTTTATCCATCTCCGTGATCTTTACCATTGTTTTTTCAATTAATTCTCGCAACTTCTCGGAATTTTTTCGAAAATACTCTTTTATCTCTTCCGGAAGATTTTCAAACTCAGAGGTGCTTATTTTTTTGCCATCGTACACTGGAACGCTCACTATACCTTTTTCAGAAGCCTCAAGTATAAAACCAAGAGCTTGAGCCTGTTTTCTCAGATCTGACCACAATTTTTCCCTCTGCTCGTTGTATTCTTTTTCTAACGAACTTAACCTTTGTTGAAATTCTTCTGTCTGCATCGTTTTATTTAAAACTTGTACAGAGGAATTAATAATAGATTGCAATTCAGATTTGAAATTTTTGGCTTCTCCGGCGGGCAGTTTCAACAACTTGGGTTTCTTTTCTTCCTTAAAATTAAAAACATACATAAGATCTTGAGGAGCTTTTTGAGTTAACGATATTCTTTCGATTATCTTTCGAGTCATACCTCTTCTACCACTACGATTTGGACCAACTAAGAAAACATTGTTTGAATCGTTGCTGCTTTCCAAGGCAAATTGTAAAATTTCACAAGCATCCGTTTGTATGGTGTAATCTTGATAAGAACCAATTTTTATTTCTGAAGTGTTATCGATTTTGATATCTGGGATTTTAATTTCAAAATCACTTAAAGTTAGTTTCATTATCTACGCCTCCATTATTTGCACTTTTACCGTTGTTAAAAATTCTAAAAACTTGTTTAATAGCGGCCCCTTCGCCCCGCTCCCCACCCTTCTAAGGAATGGGCCTGCAGCCCTCTACTAAAGTTCAAACCTTTCATAAATTTCATTTATATTTTTTAGATAATAATCAGGTGAGAATATATCTTCAAATGCTTCTTTATCTGATAATTTTGCCTTTACTCTATTATCTTCCAATAAAATTGCTTTAAAATCACGCCTTTCATTCCAAGCTTTCATAGCGTTTTCTTGAACTATTTTATAAGCTTCCTCTCTACTTACCCCTAATTCAACTAACTTCAGCAATACCCGTTGAGAATAAATTAAATTATACGATTTTTCTATGTTTTCTTTCATTCTATCTTTGTGAACCACTAAGTTTTCAACTAAGTAATTTGCTTTATTCAACATATAGTAAGTAAGCATGGTTGCATCCGGTATAAACACCCTTTCTACAGACGAATGAGAAATATCTCTTTCGTGCCATAAGGAGATATTCTCATAAGCAGAAGATAGATAAGATCTTAGCATTCTTGACATCCCGGTCAACCTTTCGCACAATATGGGGTTTTTCTTATGTGGCATCGCTGAAGAGCCCCGTTGCTCTTTTTTAAAAGGTTCTTCTACTTCCAGGACCTCTGTTTTTTGAAGGTGCCTGATTTCTATGGCAAGTCTTTCTATACTGCTTCCTATCATAGCTAAAACACTGAAAAATTCAGCGTGAAGATCCCTTGGTAAAACTTGAGTAGATACTTTACAAGGTCTGAGATTGAGTTTTTTCAAAGCGATTTCCTCTACTTTTGGTTCTATGTTAGCATAATTTCCAACCGCCCCGCTGAGTTTTCCTTGGGAAATGTTATCTATAGCCTTTTCTAATCTTTCTTTGTTTCTTTCTTCTTCCGCAACAAATCCTAAAATTTTTAATCCAAAAGATGTTGGCTCAGCGTGTACCCCATGGGTTCTTCCAACTATAATAGTATACTTATGATCCACAGCTAATTTTTTGAGGTTAGCTATGTATTGAGTTAGCTCATCAAGAATAATCTCTTCTGCTCTTTTTATAGCTAAGGATAAAGCTGTATCGACAACATCTGATGATGTTAAACCCTTGTGAAAGTATCTTGCCTCATCTCCCATGTCTTCAGTTACCACTTTTATAAAGGCTATCACGTCATGATCCACTATTTTTTCTGTGTCTAATATTTTTTGAACGTCTAATTTTGCTTTTTGTCGAATGTTTTGGGATGTGCCTTTGGGAGCAAGGTTAAGTTCTTCAAAGGCTTCTATTACAGCTATTTCTACTTCAAGCCATCTTTTATACTGGGCATCTAAAGTCCAAATGTCTTTAATTGGAGAAAGAGAGTACCTTTCAATCAACATCCACACCCCTTTGTGAATTAAGTTCTTTTGACCTTATAGTTGCTTCTTTTACTGCGTCCATAAGGATACCTCTTAAACCACGAGATTCTAAAACTTCTATTCCTTTTATTGCTGTGCCTCCTGGGGAAGTAACCATATCTTTTAACTCTCCGGGATGTTTTTGCGTTTCTAAAACCATTCTTGAAGCCCCGAGTAAAGTTCTTGCCGCAAATTCAGTAGAAAGCTCTCTAGGTAATCCCATTAGAACACCACCGTCGGATAAAGCCTCTATCATAGTATAGACATATGCCGGTCCGCTTCCACTTAAAGCAGTTATCGCGTCCATCATATCTTCTTCAACCAAATACACTTTCCCAACACTTTTCAAAATCTCTTTAACTGTTCTCAAATCATTTTCGTCAACGTTTTTCTTTTTACTTATAGCAATAACGCCTTCACCAACTAAAATAGGAGTGTTGGGCATTGCTCTAATTATCTTTGATGAAATTGGTAAAGATTTATCCAAATGGTGCAGATTTACTCCTGCAGCTATTGATATAACTATCTTATCTTCACAAAAAGGGCTTATTTCCTTCATTACCTTGTCTATTACTTGCGGTTTCACTGCTAAAAGAACGATGTCGGATTCTTTCACCGCTTTTGCGTTATCTGAGATAGTTTTTATGTCGCAGTAATTAGAATTTTTTTCAGAATCGTATTCAAAGATATCTGTTCCGATTATTTGTTCTCTTTTAAGTGTTTTTGTTTGAATTAAACCTTTTATTAAGGTGCTTCCCATTTTTCCCAATCCTATTACACATAGCTTTTTATCCATACTATCTGACCTGCCCGTTTCCCAAGATAATGTATTTGGTGGTTGTTAACTCATTGATTCCAATAGGCCCTCTGACATGCAATTTTTGTGTGCTTATTCCCATTTCCGCGCCGAAACCGAACTCTTCGCCATCGGTAAATCTCGTGGAAGCATTGACGTAAACAGCTGCAGAGTCTATTTCGTTTAGGAATTTTTGAGCGGTTGTATAATTCTCAGTGATTATCGCTTCGGAATGCTTTGTACTGTACTTGTTTATATGGTTTATAGCTTCATCAGTACTATCAACTATTTTAACGGCCATTATATAATCCAAATATTCAGTTGACCAATCATCTACTTGTGCCAATTTCATTTGAGGTATTATTTTCAAGGTTTTTTTGCAACCTCTCAATTCTACTTTCATTTCAAAGGCTGAATATATTTTTGGTAGGAACTCTTCTGCGATATCTTTGTGAACCAATAATTTTTCTGCTGCGTTACATACGGAGGGTCTGCTCATTTTAGCGTTTTCAACGATTTTAAGAGCCTTCTCAAGATTTGCTTGTTTATCAACATAAACGTGACAGTTTCCAGCGCCCGTTTGTATAACGGGGATCATAGAATTTTCAACTGTGTTCTTAATTAAAGATGGACCACCTCGAGGTATCAACACATCGATGTATTCGTACAGTTTCATCAATTCATCAACGGCTTTTCTATCTGTAACCTCAATGAACTGCACTATATCCTTTGAAAAACCGGATTTTTCAATACCTTGGTGAATAATATTTACCAAGGCGTTATTAGAATGGATCGCTTCAGAACCGCCCCTTAATACAACACAGTTACTCGATTTTATACATAAAGACGCTGCATCCACCGTTACATTTGGCCTACTTTCATATATTATAGCGATTACCCCTAATGGAACTACCATCTTTCCAATCATCAATCCATTTGGCCTTTTCCACATCTCAGAGATGTTGCCAACGCTACTTTGAAGCTGGGCTACTTTTTGCACACCTTTAGCCATTTTGGTGACTCTTTCATCGTTCAGTATCAACCTATCTAAAAGGCTGCTTGACATTCCTGTATTTTTAGCCGCTTCAACATCCTTTTGATTTTCTGATATTATATAGTTTTTATTTGCTATTAACTCTTCTGAAATACAGTTAAGAATTTTTATCTTGTCTGTATCAGAAGTTGAACTAAAGTTTCTTGAAGCATCTTTAGCCTTTCTTGCCTTATTTAAAACATACTCCTCCAAATTCACAATTTTGCCCTCCCTCTATTGATGTTTTCCCCGCTCATTTTTCTATGTTTTTTAATTATATCATAACTTTTTAAATGAGGATGTAAGGGCGAACTCCACCTTTTCTTTTTATATGATCTCATGAAATAGTTCTTTTACTTTTCCCCTTAGTTCCTTTAATAGGTTTTCCCCTTGACTCGTAATGGAGTAATATATCCTTTTTTTACCTTCTACTATTTCAATCCTTTTAGCCAGAAGATTTTCTTTTTCCATCTTGTGTAGCAAGGGATACAAAGTACCGGGACTTATATGGTAACCATGCCTTTTTAACTCAGAAATCATCCAACTTCCATAGATAGGAGTTTTTTGTGCATGGTGCAATATGTGTATTTGTATTAGACCATTTAAAATTTTATTTAAATATTTATTCGTTTTAATATTATCTTTTGATTCTTCTATGAGTATTTTCCCCCTTTCATTTTAATTTAGAGTGTTACCAAGTTTAAATTTGAACAGGAAAAGAGTGAAAACGGCTGCACTTTCTACTATCATGGAAAAGACAACCAAACTCACGATTGCGTGATCGTACAAGATTCCCATAACCGCACTGCCTATGAACCAAAAAAGGCCAAAGATAGCGTTAAAAAAGCCATAAGCTGTTCCTCTTTTGCCGGGGGTGACGATATCAGCTACTACTGATTTTAAAATGGATTCTTGGGCTCCCATTCCGACTCCCCACAAAACAACGCCTAAGATCACTAATAATGAAGAGTTAGATAAAAATGAAAAGGGAGAAAAAAATATTGAAAGACTAGAGGCAATTATAAGGCTGGTGACTCCGACCTTGTCGTAAAACAACCCAAAGATCAATGCAGAAACCGCATCAACCCCCATAGCTATCGCATACATAAAAGGTATCATAGTTGGACTGAAAATACCGATTCTTTGAAAATGGAACGCCAACAAAGGAAAATCCGCAAAACCTGCTGCAATTAAGGAGATGGCTACTAAGTACAACCAGTACGATTTTGATATTCCCTCAAAGTTGATCTTTTCCTCTTTTACTTCAAACTTCTCGGGTTGTGGAAAGCTCAATCTACTAATCGACAACAAAACTAGAGTAATCAATGCAGGTATCAACAATATTGCAAATGCGAATCGGTAGTTTGTTAACTCATCTCCAGACTTGAATAATAGGATTAAACTTAAAATTACAGGTCCTGAGACAGCTCCAATTTGGTCAAGGACCTCTGCTATGGCAAATCCTTTACCACTTCCCACATTTCGTGCTGCGTATGACATAAGGGTATCTTTTGAAGGCTTTCTTATAGCTTTTCCTGTTCTTTCCATAATTATTAGCATAGCTGCTATTTCCCATCTTCCTGCAAGAGCTAGTAAAGGAACCGCAAATAGATCCATCCCATAACCTAAAAATGTGAAAAGCCAATATCTATGAGTTTTATCGCTTAAATAACCCGTTAACAACCTCAGACCGTAACCTATGAACTCGCCTAAACCTGAAATGATTCCCACCGCTGTTGCACTAGCACCCAACAAACCTAAATATGGGCCGATTAAACTTCTCGCTCCTTCGTGGGTGATATCTGCAAATAAACTTACAATTCCCATAACAACTATAAAACCTATAGCTGTTTTTTTCGTTTAAGAACACCTTCCTTGTTTTTATTTTTTAAATATATCTTCTCGAAGCACTCCGTACTCATCAAAACTGCTTTTCATTGTGAATAATATTGTTAGTGTTATAGTAAGAGAGACGGATGTTAAAATAGATACATAAATAGCAATTTGATATTTTATCGCTGTTTGTGGAGATGCACCTCCCAAAATCTGGCCTGTCATCATTCCTGGTAGATACACAATACCAACCGTTGCCATACTTGCTATGGTTGGTCTGAGAGCAGATATCAACGCACTCCTTAAGTATGGAAGTGTGGCTTCATAAACGGTAGCTCCATTTCCCAATGCAAAAAAATATCTCTGCTTATTTCTTTGTATATCTTTGTAAAAATTACTAATTCCAATAATATCTCCTGTTAAAGCGTTGCCTAAGAGCATACCACCTATTACAACAAAATATCTCGCGGTGAAAATATTATCTAGCCTTAAAATTACAAAATCAAAATAAAAAAGCACAATAAAATTAGAAATCGTGAGAGCAAAAAAAACTGGCCCAACGAACCTTTTGAAATTTAAACCGCTACTACCAATTACTCGAAATACTGCAAAGGATATCATAAAAAATAACCAGCCTATATTCAACCATGTATAATCAAATTGGAAAAGGTAGACTAAAATTAAAGACATGAGGAAAAGCTGAACGCTCATTCTGATCGTTGAAATTACGGCATCTCGGGTTATTTTTAAATTAAAAATATAACTTAAAATAACAGGGAAAAATATTAATAAATAAGCCATTGCAAGTGAAAATAAAGAAATATCAGTTGTAGGTTCCATCTTGATTTCCTCCCATTTCTATTATATTTAAACCTTCATTATTCAACCATTCTTGATCATGAGATATTGCTATCAAAGTCCATTCTTTTTTTGATAATAAATATTTTATAACTTTATTTTTCATTTCTCTATCCAGTGAAGAGGTAATCTCATCTAGTAAGTATATCTTTTTATTTAAAAGTGTAAAGATAGATATCAAAACTCTCTGCTTTTCACCACCCGAAAGAGATTGGAAGTCTTTATCTAAAATATTTGATTCTAGTTCAAAAAAATCAAATAATTTTATTAATCTTGATTCTTCAAAAGGTACTTTAAGGTTTATTTTATAACTCAATATATTACGAATTATTTCTCTTATGGTCCCATCAACAACATCTAGTTCCTGCCCTATGTACGCGGTCTCTTTTCTTAAATCCCATATATTTTTACTATTCAATCGTTCATTTTTGTATAGTAATTGTCCTTCATCTGGTTTTATGAATCCTAAAAGTAATCTAAAAATGGTGGTTTTTCCAATCCCGGATTTTCCAAAGATAAGGGTTTTACTCCCCTCTTGGACTTTAAGATTAAAATTTCTTAGAACGTATTTACCTTGGAACTTTTTTGAAACGTTTTGAAATTCAATCAAAATTATTCCCTCCATATATATATATCTAATTTCGATATCGGAATTCGATATTTATATTATAACTTTTTCTTCCAAATTGTCAATGAAAATGTCAGATTTTTCTATTGTTATGGTATAATTTTCTTTTGGAGGGATAAATATGAGTATCAATCGATTTAGTGAAAAAATCGTTATGCCCGTGTGTTTGATTACAGTTAAAAGTGACTCTTTTATCAATTCCATGACAGTAGCTTGGAGTACCCCTCTTTCTGCAAACCCACCTTTGTTTGGATTTGCTATTAAAAAGCAGAGATATACTTATCCAATGTTAATGAAAGAAAAAGAATTTACAGTTACCTTTTTACCCTATGAGAAATCAGAATTATCTGTAAAGCTTGGGCGGATTTCAGCAAGAGAAGGTGATAAGCTCTTGGCAGCCGGAGTTAAGCTGAAAGGTTCTGAATTTGTAAAAGCTCCCTATATTGAAGATGGTTATTTTTCAATGGAATGTACTTTAGAAAATTCTTTTACCACAGGAGACCATGAGTTTGTTGTTGGAAAAGTTGTGGCTATCCATGAAAATGAGGGATCATTAGAAAATTTAAAACCCTTGATGTATCTAAGTAAGGATACTTTTTCTACTATTGACGAAGGTAAAATTAAAAAGATTGATACCAAAAAGGTAATCGAAGAGATTCGAAAAAAGTTAAAAAGAGGTGTGCAAGGTGATTGAAGAGGGAGTTTCAAATAGCATTATTTTGGATATTGTACAACCTTCTCTCACCTTTCCAGAAATTAAGTTGGAAAAAGGTAATTCGTTAGGTTTATATACCACTGAGACAGAATTAATGACGTCATATTTCTTTAAGTTGATTTCCGAACCTGAAAAGTATGCAAAAGAAGTTAAAATAAATGGATTTCTGGCAAACGGAATGAATTGGGTAGGAAGATCTTTTACACATATAGTGGTGCCTCAAATTTGGAAAGATAGTATATACAACATACTAAAAAATAAACCTAAACGACGTCATTTGATATTTATAGGAGCAAGAAAATGTGATATTAACTACGCTGAGCTTTCTGAAATTTCAACGATCATTTCTTATTATAAAAAGGATTGTAGTATATTGGTAGTAAGTGATTCTGTGGAACTATTGCAAGCAACCACTGATAGGGTAGTTAATATGTTGGGAGAATCTATTGTGTATGGATCAAAAGAATTTTTCAATTGATATTTTAGAAAAAAACAATTTTCCAAAGTTAAATTTTTAAATAGGCACTTTAGAAATAAAAAAATTTTAAAAAATAAGATTTTGTTTTTAGAAGGGTTACAGGGCGGAGCCCTCCACCACCTATCCGGGTGGGCTGCTGGACGAAGGGGAGCTAAAGCAGATTGTATGTAACTTAGAATGATGGAAGTATTTTAAAAAATTTTGAATTCTAGTAGCAAGGTTTAAAGAAGGTTTCAGGGTTTCCGAAGTTATTAATTTTTAAAATTTAGGAGGATTTTGATGGCTTTAACAATAGACAGAGATGAAATCTTAGACACTTTAAAAAGAGAACTAAAAGAAATAACGGATATGCAGGAATTTCAAAATCTTAAATCTAAATATTTAGGCAAGAAAGGTTTGATCAAATCTCTAATGAACAATCTTAAAGATATTGATGACGTAGCATTAAAAAAACAATATGGTAAAAGTGTAAATGAACTAAAAGAAGAATTAGAAACTATTTTTGATAAAAAGTTAAATGAGTTGAAAGAAAAAGAAAAAGAAGCAAAAGAGAAAAAAAACTGGGTTGATATTACAATTCCTGGAGCCCGTAGAAAGATAGGAAAAGAGAATTTAATCACAAAAACAAGGAAAGAAATAGAAGAAATATTCATCGGAATGGGTTTTTCGATAGCTGAAGGTCCAGAGATAGAGAATTCTTGGTACAATTTTGATGCGCTTAATACCCCTGAATGGCATCCTGCCAGAGAAATGCAGGATACTTTTTATTTATCTTTGGACAAAGAAAAGCTTTTAAGGACCCATACCTCTCCTGTTCAAGTGAGAACTATGTTAAAAAATAAGCCTCCGTTGGCTATAGTTTCTCCTGGAAGGGTATACAGAAAAGATGAGTTAGACGCCACCCATTCCCCTGTTTTTCATCAGGTAGAAGGGCTGTATGTTGATAAAAATGTTTCCGTTTCTCATTTAAAAATGTATCTTGAAGTTTTTGCTCAAAAATTTTTTGGGAATAAAGTTTCTGTATTGTTACGTCCAAGCTATTTTCCTTTTACTGAGCCAAGCTTTGAGGTAGATATCAGTTGTATTTTTTGCGGAGGAAAAGGGTGTAATGTTTGTAAGAATAGTGGTTGGATAGAAATATTGGGAGCTGGTTTAGTTCATCCTAACGTTTTTCGAAGCGTTAATTACGATCCGAAAGTATGGCAAGGCTTTGCTTTTGGAATGGGTATTGAAAGAGTGGCAATGTTGAAATATAATATTCCGGATATGAGAGAATTTTATAAAAACGACCTTAGATTTATAGAAAATTTATAATACACCGTCGGCGCACAAAATTTGTGAGGAGGTAACGATGAAAGTATCTTTAAATTGGCTTGAAGATTATATAAAAGTCACAAAAAATATTGAAGAACTAGTAAAAGAGATAAAACTTCACTCGGTAGATGTAGAAGGTTTTGAAAAGGTTGGGAGTAATCTTAACAATATAACAGTTGGAGAGATTAAGAAAATAGCCTCATTTGAAAATGCTGATAATTTAGTAATTTGCAAGGTAGACGTAGGGAAAGATATAAAAAATATAGTCACCGGGGATCTTACAGTTAAAGTTGGTGAAAAAGTTCCGGTGGCACTTCCTGGGGCAACTTTAGCAAATAATATTAAAATTGAAGAACGAGAGTTTAAGGGAGTAATTTCTCAAGGGATGATGTGTTCTCTGAAAGAATTGGGAATATCTAACGATGCGGATAAAATATACAGAATAGTGGATGACGTTCCAAATGGAACAGATTTTGTAAAATTTTTTGACCTGAACGACCAAATTTTAGAGATAGAGATACTTCCCAATAGACCTGATTTACTTTCTTACTTAGGTGTCGCCAAAGAGTTAGAAACAATAGATTGTGGTATGGGATTTAACTTACCTGAGTATATAAAAATTAGTAAAGGTGAGGGATTTCCCGTAAAAATAGAATATGAAAAATGTAATCGATATATGGCAACGGTTGTAAAAGACATAAAAGTTGGACCATCCCCAATGTGGCTGGTTAAAAGGTTAGGACGATCAGGAATAAGAAGTATTAATAATATTGTAGACATAACAAACTATGTAATGTTAGAAACAGGCCACCCTATTCATGCATTTGATTTAGATCTTATAGGAGATCAAATAATTGTTAGAAAAGCTAAAAAAGGCGAAAAAATACTGCTTTTGGATGGCAAAGAGTACACCATGGAAGGCGAAGAAGCACTTATAACCGATGGTGATAACATAATTGCACTTGGAGGCATAATGGGTGGCGAATTGAGTGGCATCAATGAAAATACGAAAGATATCTTACTAGAAGTTGCCCATTTTGATCCTGTTAATATAAGAAAGTCTTCTACTTACCACAAGATAACCTCTGATTCTTCGTATCGTTTTGAAAGAGGAGTTGATCCAAACGATAGTGAGATGGTAATGGGTAGATTGATTAAATTGATTAACGAATTAGCAGGAGGAAAGGTAGATGGTCCTACAACAGATATTTATCCTAAGCCTATAAAAAATAAAGAGATATCTATTAAAAAAAGTTATATAAACGATAGATTAGGAAAAGAATTAGCAGAAGAAGAAATTGAACAAATATTAAAAAAATTAGATTTTTATTTCACAATAGTGGAAAAAAGTTCAAACCAGAAATCAATGGAAGAAATAATTAAGGTGATGGATTTACCTTGGGATATAATAGATGAGGAATGGAAGGTTTCTATTCCAACAAAAAGGCCAGATATTACACAAGAAATTGATCTTGTTGAAGAGGTTGGTAGAGTTTACGGCTATTCAAAAATACAGTCTGCTTTCCCAAATCTAAGTGGAATGATAGGAAGTAAGGGAGATTTTGTTTATTTTAAAGAAAAGGTAGCAGATATTATGTTGGCTAACGGTTATCATGAGGCAAAGACCTTTCCGCTGAACAGTGGGAATAAAATGTGGATGGAAAATGAATTGGATTTAAGATTGATTAATCCAATCTCTTCAGAATTAGAATACATGTCATCCAAATTGATATATGGTTTATTAGATTCGGCTTCTTTTAATTATAGAAACCAAACAAAAGATATAAAAATGTTCGAAATTGATAAAGTTTTCCATGCAGATAAAGATAGTGAGACAGGTGCAAAGGAATTTACTAACCTTGCCTTTGTTGCAACGGGAAGAGAAAATAATGATGATTTCACAGATAAGAGAGAGGTTACATTTTATTCTGTAAAAGGTGCTTTAGAAAACTTATTGAATGAATTCAACGTAAAAATAGAATACGTAAGAAATGATCAACCTGGTTTTCTGAAAGCACAAAGTGCTCATTTATTTTTCAACAACGAAGAAGTAGGCTTTTTAGGTCTACTTGATCCGGCAATAGCAGAGAATTATTACGAAATAAAAGACCCAATATATGTCTGTGAGATCAATCTAGATAAGGCTTTTATAGATAAAAAAGAAATTAAAAGAGAATTCAAAAAAGTAGATTTTCCTGTTATCAAAAGGGAATATTCTATGATTGTTCCCATAAACATCGAATTTAAAGAGATTCAAGAAATAATAGTAAGTGCTGCAGACATTGTGGAAGATTTTAAGATCTTTGACGTTTACAGAGGGAAAAACATAGAAGAAGATAAAATAAGTATAACCGTTTCAATAGTTTATAGATCAGAAAATAAAACTTTAACAGAAGAAGAAGTCAATGAAGTGGAAAGATCCATTTTAGAAAGATTGAACGATAAAGGAATCAAACTCCGTGAAAACTAGGCATACCATACATATAGATAAAGAAAGGAGAAAGAGATGCAAAGAAATATTACGAGTTACTTAATAATATTGAATGTATTGATATTTATCATGATGTTTTTATTTGGTGGTATAAGCGCTTTTTCTAATCCGCGAATATACATACTCTTTGGAGCCCAACTTGGTAATTTAATCACTGCTGGGGAATGGTTCCGGTTGATTACTTCTATGTTTGTTCATGGTGGACTATTTCACATATTTTTCAATATGTTCGCCCTATTTTATGTGGGTAACTTAGTTGAAAGGGCTTATGGAAAAGAAAGATTTATTTCAATATACATTTTATCAGGCCTTTTTGGTAATCTTTTAACCCACTTATTTTTACCGGGTGCGATCTCTGTAGGAGCATCGGGAGCGATATTTGGATTGATAGGCTTACTTTTTGGTGCAGGGTTCCGGCATGATACGCCAACTATGTTGAGACCTGTAACAGGTACCGCTTTACTCCCAATTATCTTAATAAACGTGATCTGGGGATTTTTACCAGGTGCTAATATAAACAATTTTGCTCATTTAGGAGGATTAGGGATAGGTTTTACCTTTGGCTGGTTGACACCTATAAGGTACACGAAGGGAAGTTACCAACTTTGGAGAACGCTTTCTTACTTATCTTACGGATTAATTATTGCAAGTTTTATTTTACTTTTGGTGTTCGATTTTAGATACTACATTTTCTAATTACTACTCTTTTTTGAGGTGATATATT